>OFCW01000142.1_pt1 | contig 28927 bp, 23 predicted proteins | sample 1520951 | NCBI WGS metagenome assembly OFCW01 (sample SAMEA4349680, study PRJEB24078) | microbial mat metagenome | biome: Terrestrial Biome; feature: Habitat; material: Microbial Mat | place: India | collected 2012-06-12 | depth 10 m | reverse complement strand
TGATGAAGCTCAGGTTCATGCAAGCCACCACGCGCGGCGAGCATGTCGAACCGGAGGAGTAATGAACGAGAACGGCAAATTGCGCGTGCTGGTCACCGGGGCCAAGGGCTTTATCGGCAAGAACCTGGTGTTACGGCTGAATGAATTGCCTGGCTACGAGGTCATCGAGTTTGCTCGTGGCGATTCTGTGGACGCATTGCCGGAGCTGGTGCGGCGTGCGGACGCGGTCGTGCATCTTGCAGGCGAGAATCGGCCGCTGAACGTGCAGGACTTTGTCATCGTCAACACGCAGCTCACGCAGGCCCTTTGTGATGCCATCAGGTCGGCAGGCAGGTCGGTGCCGCTGATCCTGGCCTCATCTGCGCAGGCGGAGCAGGACAACCCGTACGGCAGGAGTAAGCGTGGCGCGGAAACGGCGGTCGAGCAACTGGCCCGTGAAACCGGCAACCCTGCTGTTATTTACCGATTGCCGGGCGTGTTCGGCAAATGGTGCCGGCCCAATTACAACTCGGTTGTGGCGACGTTCTGCCACAACATAGCGAACGATCTGCCAATACAGATCAACGATGCTACAGCGCGCGTACGGCTGGTATATGTCGATGATGTCGTCAATGAGTTCCTGGCCGCGCTGAATGAGGTTCGGCCAGGTGTGAGGATGGGAGAAGTCAGGCCGGAATATGCGATCACCTTGGGAGACCTGGCCGAGCAAATCCGCGCATTCGGGAATTGCCGTACTTCCCTGCTGACGGAGCGGGTTGGTACCGGGTTGGTTCGTGCGCTGTATGCGACTTACGTGAGCTATTTACCGACCAATAAGTTCGCGTATGAATTGCCTCGCTACGCGGATGCACGCGGGGTCTTTGTCGAAATGCTGAAGACACCGGACGCCGGGCAGTTTTCCTACTTCACGGCGCATCCGGGTGTTACTCGTGGCGGTCACTACCACCATACCAAGACTGAAAAATTCCTGGTCATCAAGGGCAAGGCACGCTTCGGATTTCGCCACATGCTGACGAATGAAACCTTCGAGCTTTTTACTTCCGGAGATATGCCGCAAGTGGTGGACACCATTCCCGGTTGGGCGCACGACATCACGAATATAGGGGAAGAAGAAATGGTGGTGATGCTGTGGGCAAACGAGAATTTCGATCGCGAGCGCCCGGATACGATTGCAAACAAGGTTTGAGATGAAAAAACTGAAGGTCATGACCGTGGTGGGAACACGGCCTGAAATTATTCGCTTGTCGCGCGTGTTGGCGGCGTTGGATACCCATTGCGACCACGTGCTGGTGCATACCGGTCAGAACTACGACTACGAGCTGAACCAGGTCTTCTTCGACGATCTGGGCGTACGCAAGCCGGACCACTTTTTGAACAGCGCGGCCGGCAGCAGCGGCGCGGCGCATACTATCGGTAACCTGATCATTGCGGTGGACCAGGTGTTGGCCGAGGTGCAGCCCGAGGCGATGCTGGTGCTGGGCGATACCAACAGCTGCCTGTCGGTGATTCCCGCCAAGCGGCGCAAGATCCCGATCTTTCACATGGAGGCGGGCAACCGGTGCTTCGATCTGCGCGTGCCGGAAGAAACGAATCGCCGCATTGTCGATCATACGGCCGATATCAACCTGACCTACAGTTCGATTGCGCGCGATTACCTGCTGCGGGAGGGCTTGCCGCCGGATCAGGTGATCAAGACCGGCAGTCCGATGTACGAGGTGCTGCATCACTACCTGCCACGTATCGAGGCATCCGACGTGCTGCAGCGGCTGGCTCTGGCCGAAGGTCGCTACTTTGTGGTGAGCGCGCACCGCGAGGAGAACATCGAGTCCGATCGTTCCTTTGCGAAGCTGGTGGCAGTGCTGAATGCCGTAGCTGAAGACTACGACCTGCCGGTGATCGTCTCGACGCACCCGCGTACCCAGAAACGGGTGGATGCGACCGGAGCGGCTTTCCATCCGCAGGTGCGTCTGCTCAAGCCGTTGGGATTTCACGATTATGTAAAACTGCAGATGTCGGCCAATGCGGTGCTGTCGGACAGCGGCACGATCAGTGAGGAATCGTCTATCCTGAATTTCCCGGCGCTGAACCTGCGAGAGGCGCATGAGCGCCCCGAGGGCATGGAAGAGGCCGCGGTGATGATGGTGGGGCTCGAAGTCGATCGGGTGCGTCAGGGGCTGGCGATTCTCGAATCGCAGCCACGCGGCGCCGAACGCGGCCTGCGGCTGGTGGCCGACTACAGCATGCCGAACGTGTCGGAAAAAGTGGTTCGCATCATTCATAGTTATACGGATTACGTGAATCGTGTGGTGTGGAAGAAGTACTAAGGGGACGAAATGCGTTTGGCTGTGATCGCGGATGTCTATCCGCCGCTACGCTCGTCCGGCGCGGTTCAGCTGCGGGACTTGTCGATCGAATTCGCCAGGCAGGGGCATGAGATCACCATGATGGTGGCGTCGCCGGAACTGGATGCGTCCTATGCGATCGAGACGTGGAACGGGGTGCAGGTGGTGCGGTTGAAGACTCCGAGAACCAAGGATATCGGCTATGTCCACCGGACGATAGGCGAGTTCCTGATGCCATTTTCGATGCTGCGTAACTTGCGCAAGAGCCCGCTCGGCAAGCAAAAGTGGGACGGAATCGTCTGGTACTCTCCCACGATTTTTCTCGGCCCGATCGTTAGCGCTCTCAAGAAAGCCAGTGGTTGCAAGAGTTATTTGATCATCCGGGACATCTTCCCGGAATGGGCGGTTGACATGGGACTGATGGGGCGAGGTCTGCCCTATCGCTTTTTCAAAGCCGTTGCCAATTACCAGTACTCGGTTGCCGACATCATCGGTATTCAGACGCCGGGCAATCGCACGTATTTTACCGATTGGTTGAAGCGTTCGAAGGGGCGCATTGAGGTCCTGCAAAACTGGTTGTCAGATGCGCCGGTTCGGGGCTGCAGCATCAAGGTTGGCGAAACAGTATTGGCAGGCAGGAAGATCTTTGTATACGCTGGAAACATGGGCATTGCACAGGGAATGGGGGTTTTGCTCGACCTCGCGGAACAATTACGTGAGCGGTCTGATATCGGGTTTCTTTTCGTCGGGCGGGGAAGTGATTCGCAAAAACTCCGGAACGACGCGAAGAATCGTGCTTTGGATAATGTGGTCTTTTTCGATGAGATCGAACCGGACGAGATTCCCGGGCTTTATGCACAGTGCGATATCGGATTGGTGGCGCTCGATCCTCGGCACAGAACGCACAATATTCCCGGTAAGTTCTTATCCTACATGCAGTCCGGATTGCCGGTGCTGGCATCCGTTAACCACGGCAACGATATCGTTGACTTGATTGAATCGGAAAAAGTTGGCCGGGTCTGCACCGATGCATCGGCTCGGACTCTGAAGAGGCTAGCCGAGGAACTGATCGATGATCTGCAAAACGATGCTTGGTGCGCAGCGCGGTGCAAGGCGCTCTCCGCGAAGCTATTTTCGTCGGAGGTCGCGGTTCGGCAAATCGTGGAGGCTCTGCAGACATGACGGTCAAAATTCTGCGTCTGATTACCTGAATACGCTGATCGGCGCTGCGACCAAGTCGCCGCGCCTCTATGACAAGGCGAGTGTCACGCGGCAGGATGATAATTCAGGCCGCCTTATCGAACTGCTGGGAAACTTCGGAGGATAGAGCGGTGCTGTCGATAGCACCGCTATTATCGCTTATCGAGCGGCGCGAGTTGTTGATGTATGGCGGGAGCAACCAACGAGGTGTGCGGAACTTGACGATACTGTTATACAACCAGACATAAACGCACATAAACAGAATGATGAATCCCAAAAGCACCAACGCCTGGTTCCAGAACAGCACTGCCGGTACCACAGCCAGTAAGTTGAGCATCCACAGATAGGGGGAGGTGGCTGCATTTCCTCGCGCACGAATGGAACCTGTTTGTCGCCTGACGCGCCAGCGCACAACCCGTTTGTTGATGAGTTGATGCAGATGTAGCGCGTCCGGAGATCCTGGCGATCTGCCGCGCACAAACTTGCGGCGGTAAATCGTGAACACGGTTTCGAATACAGGATAGATCATGACGAGCAGCGGGAATACTGCGGGAACCTCCCGATATCGCTCATTCAGAAGGACTGATACTTCGGCAATCACAAAGCCGACCATATAGGCGCCGCCGTCGCCAAGGAAAATTTTTGCGCGCGGATAGTTCCAGAGCATGAATCCGGCAATGGCACCAGAGCATGTCATGGTAATGGTAAAGAGGCTGACGTCCCCAACTTGATATGCGATATAACCTAGCGCCATTAGCGCCATCATCGAAATGCCGCCTGCTAGTCCGTTAAATCCGTCAATCAGATTAACGGCATTGGCGACGCCGCCGACGGCGACCATGGTGAAGACAATGGCAATCAGGTTGATTTGCAATAACCAATTTAGCTCTGGAATATCCATTGAGCGGATGGTGGCGCCCAACAGGAATGAACCAAGCAGCGCCGCCAACATGGTAACGATTAAGCGGGCCAGTACCGAAATGCGTTTCGTAATGTCTTCCAGAAAGCCGATTGAAAATACCAGTGTCGTACAGGAAAGCCACAGCATATAGCGTGGCAGGTAGCTGGGTTTGGTTACCCAAATCAGAACGATGCTGCATGCGAGGGCAAGGAAAATACCGGCCCCGCCTATTCGTGGAACCGGAGTGGAGTGGAATTTTTGGACGCCTTTTAGATCGCAATCAGCGCTGAAATGGGAATGCAGATCACGGGAATAAACAATCAGGAGGGTCGCCAGGAATGAGCAGACGAGCGAGAAAATAAACGATGTCATAAAAAGCCTACGTTAACTTGATTGTGCGCAGGCGTTCAAATTTCGCTCGGCACACAGTTGACAAGCCTGCGTAGGGCTGAAGACGCAGTAATACATCCATGGCTGAATGGAATCTCCATGAGGACACTAGGGCATGCGGCTGCTTATTGTTGTCCCCTCGCTTGTTTCAGGTCTTTGCCTGATTGCACTTAGGGTTTTTGAATGCCGTTTGTTAATTTTAGCCCAGCCGCTAATTCTTTCGAGAAATTTTCTTGGAGTCAGTAACGCTCCCTGTGGCTTTGATGCATCGGCAGCGCGGGAGCGCAATGAATTCGAAAGGTGGCTATCAGAATTGTTGCCGAAAAGCGATTCAAATTCGAAATGAGCGTTGACAGATCTCAAAGAGACAAAAGTTACTCCATCAGTATTATTTCCCGACGTGCGCACTTGTGTGCAATTGGCAATTGCTTGTAGAGTTGCTGAAAAGAAATTTATCTGAAATTGCCGTGTAGCTTGGTGGTTGTTGGCGCAGCAATAGCGAAGCAGTTGCTGAAGTTGCTGATTAAGCGCCCCTCCAGATAATCGCTAATGGAATATCAACATTGGTCTTGAAACAATGCGCATAAACGGTCTTATCGAGTTCATAGGCAACTGTTGTATTCTTGTCGGCGTTGTTGCCTGTGCATATGCGTCGTCGCACCCCGACATGCGCTTGACCATCGCTACCGATACACCGTCACCTTCTGTCGCGGATTTCATGTTATGCCTCGGGCTGCTTTTTCATATCGCAATAGCGATAAATGCGTGGTGGTGCGGTATAAACAGGCGGAGAGGTTCTAAAGCTGAGGGAGGGAAAGCTGTGGGAGGGAAGTTGCCGAAGTCGTCGGGGTGAAGCGCAATTTTTGCGAGCCTGATTGTTCCGAGCTTCAGCCTATCGAAGAACTCGATTGCTGGTTCACATATAGCCGGATAACCCGAGGCAAACCAGGAAAATCAATTATTGGCTGCCACCGGTGTAATACCGGGGCAGCCAATTTGCTATTAATGGTTAGTGGTTGCGTGGCTGGTGGTGGTGGTGTTGTCGCTTGCCACAGCCGCTGCTGCCGCAACAGCGGTACCGATGGCAGCCATTGCGCCAACGCTCAGGCCTGCAGCGGCGGTCGCGCCCACGGCAGCAGTAGCAGCGCCAGCGGCGGTACCGGCAGCAGCCGTACCAGCGGCGGTGCCGGCAGCGGTGCCAGCGGTGGTACCGGCAGCAGTTCCTGCGGCAGTCGTGCTGGTGGTGCCAGCGGTGCTTGCGGCAGCGCCGGTTTCCGTTTGCGCCAGCGCTTGCGCCGATGCGAAAGCGAGCGCGAGGACGGCGAGAATAGTTTTTTTCATGAAAATTCCTCTCTTTGTGTGGTGGGGAAGGCCGAAAGCACAAAAGTTCCTTCGTGCAAATATATTGTAGCAACTGCCTGTTAAATCGTAGCATCTTTCATTGACAAATAGTTGCATTGCGGCTACTTCCCGATGTTTTAGCACCATCGTTCGGTTTATTCCCCGGACGTTCCAATAATTTCTGTTTCTTGTGGGGTGGATGTTGTCTTGATTGCCATGAGCTTGCTGTTTTTCGCCGCAAGCCGGATGTCTTCTTTCTCGTATTGGTTTTCCAGGTGTGTCCAAGTCACGATTCCTGTAATTAATCCGGCGAATATTGCTAAAGGGGGGGGCGCAGCCAGGAAAATCATGACGTTGTTGACGGCCGCGCCGCCCCATACGGCGGAAGTCGACTTCATGGCAAAGCGTTTTTCCTGTTCCGGAAGCGTATTGGCGTAATTAACCAGGCCAAGTTTGAGCCCGGTGAGTGTGATCAGGCCGGCCGGCGAAGTGGCAATCAGGGGATTGCTTTCTATCGCTCCGGCCGATAGCGCCATGCCGGTGGTTACGCCATCGGCGACCGCCGCTACCATCGCGTGGGTCTTTCCATCCGCTTGAACCTCGTCCTCGCCGGGGCTTGATGCTTGTTGCCGCGACAGGGCGATTGCCGCTTCCGGAGCGATGGCCTGGTCGCTCCCTGTGTGAGGTGGGCCGACATTCGCAAGGGGGGGCGCTGGTTGATCGGTGGCGGTTTCCGCGCAATAGGCATGGGCAACATGCGCGAGAAGGCCAATGAGGACAACGCTATTCAATACACTGCCAAGCAGGCTTCGCAGGTTCATGCTTCCCCCTGATGGATTTTCGTTTTAGGAAAATGCAGCCCGACCAAATGCGCGTCGGAACGGGTTACGCATAAAGAGTAAAAACCTGCTTGTTCTCGGAACTTGACAAATATTGACCGCCGGCCTAGGGAGAGTAGACCCGTATCAATCGGGCTGGAAATGGCGCGGAAACTGGTTCTTCACGGTATTGAAACTTATGGGATTTATTGCGGAGGACACGCATATAATGTCTTGTCTTTCGTCTTATCCGCATTAATCCAATCGAGTGAAAAATGAAAAGCTATAAAGAGCTGCAGGCCGAGATCAAGACTTTGCAGGAGCAAGCGGAAAAAGCCCGCCAGATGGAACTGGCTAATGCGATTGCCGAAATCAAGGCGAAGATGCAGGAATACGGCATCACCGTGGATGATTTGACGGAGCCCCGCACAAAATCGGCAAAGCGTACGCAATCCGTTGAGCCGAAATATCGGGATCCGGCGTCCGGGGAGGTCTGGAGCGGGCGTGGCAAGGCGCCGAAGTGGATTGCAGGAAAAGACAGAAACGCATTCCTCATCAAGAAGAACGCGTGACGCGATTTCCCTGCTGCTGCCGCGTCGGCCGGCGCAGTTCGGCCGCGCGGTTTTACCGGGATAAAGGTTTCACTTGCCGGTATTGATGCCGGCTTATTTCTTCACAGCTTTGTGGCGGCTGGCTGCGCCGCCTTCCGAGTCTTGTTTCGCCGGGCTGCGCGCTTCCGCGTGCAGTTCCACGCGCTCGACCGCCGTCCCTTCGGTCGCAATAAACCCTTCCAGCGCCTGCACCAGATCATCCATCGCCTGCTTGCCGAACGCCTTTTCGAGATGCTGGTACTGCAGCTCGATCATCGGCGCCATCCGGCGCATGAGCGCATCGCCTGCCGGCGCCAGGCGCACCAGCACCCGGCGCTGATCTGCCGCGACGCGGTTGCGCTGGATGAGCCCGGTTTCTTCCATCCGCGCCAGCACGCCGGCCATGCTGGAGCTCATGATCTGGCACATCTCGCACAACTCGCGCGGCTCCAGCTGGCCGTGCTGGTCGAGCACGCGCAGGATGCGCCATTGCTGTTCGGTTACGCCGAAATGGTTGAGGATGGGGCGGAAATGGGACAGCAGGCTGTCGCGCGCCTTCAGGAATAGCTGCGGCAGGTTGCGGTAATTGATCCGATGTTTTACGTCAGGCTCCATCTCGCATCTCTCGGCAAACGGGTCGCCCGGAATAGGGTCGTCCCGATTATACCTGTGTTGACTTGCTCACATGTGAGTGATTTAATTACTCATATGTGAGTGATTTATTCAACTTGGCGACACATCAATCAAGAGGGTTCGACGATGAGAGACAACTACGACGGCCGCATCCGTTTGCCGTTCTTGCGGGAAAAAGTTACCAGCGCAACGGCGGCGGCCGAATGGGTGCGCGATGGCATGACGATCGGCATGAGCGGGTTTACGCGCGCCGGCGACGCCAAGGTGGTGCCGCTGGCGCTGGCCGAGCGGGCGCGCCGCGAACGGTTGAAGATTACCCTGATGACCGGCGCCTCCCTCGGCAACGACATCGACAAGACGCTGACCGAGGCCGGCGTGCTGGCGCGCCGCATTCCGTTCCAGTCCGATCCGGCGCTGCGTTCGGCCATCAATCGCGGCGAGGTGATGTTCGTCGACCAGCATTTGTCGGAAACGGTCGAATTGCTGCGCACGCGGCAGATCGCGCCGATCGATGTCGCGATCATCGAGGCGATCGCGATCACCGAGACCGGCGCGATCGTGCCGACGACTTCCGTGGGCAACAGCGCCAGCTTTGCGATCCTGGCGGACAAGGTGATCGTCGAGATCAACCTGACGCAGGCGCAGGAACTGGAAGGGCTGCACGACATCTTCATCCCCAAGCGCCGTCCGCAGCGCGAACCGATCCCGATCATGAACGTGCGCGACCGCGTCGGCACGAGCGCCATCGAGATCCCGCCGGAAAAGATCGTCGCCATCGTCATCACCGAGAAGGCCGACAGCTCGTCCAACATCCTGCCGCCGGATGCGGAAACGGCGCAGATCGCCGGCCATCTGGTCGATTTCTTCAAAAATGAGGTGAAGCAGGGACGGCTGACCGAGAGCCTGCTGCCGCTGCAGGCCGGCATCGGCACCATCGCCAACGCGGTGCTGGCCGGTTTCATCGACAGCCCGTTCGCGCATCTGACGATGTATTCGGAGGTGCTGCAGGATTCGACCTTCGACCTGTTCGACGCCGGCAAGCTCGATTTCGCCTCCGGTTCCTCGATCACGCTGTCGCCGCAGAAGAGCCGCGAGGTGTTCGCCGATATCGGGCGCTACAAGGATCGCCTGGTGCTGCGGCCGCAGGAGGTGAGCAACCATCCGGAAGTGATCCGGCGCCTGGGCATCATCGCGCTCAATACCGCGCTGGAAGCGGACATCTACGGCAACGTGAATTCGACCCACCTGCTCGGCACCCACATGATGAACGGCATCGGCGGCTCCGGCGACTTTGCGCGCAATGCCTACATGGCGATTTTCGCGACCAAGTCGGTGGCCAAGGGCGGCAACGTGTCGAGCATCGTGCCGATGGTGTCGCATGTCGATCACAACGAGCACGACGTCGACATCCTCGTCACCGAGGTGGGCCTGGCCGACCTGCGCGGACTGGCGCCGCGCGAGCGGGCGCAAACGATCATCAACAACTGCGTGCCGCAGCCGTACCGCGACATGCTGCGCGATTACGTGGCGCGCGCCAATCGCGGCGGCGGGCAGACGCCGCATCTGCTGGAAGAAGCGTTTTCCTGGCATGTGCGCTATCGCGATACCGGTTCCATGCTGCCGGCCGAGGAAATGCGCCTGCGTGCATAGGCGGAAAAACACCACGAACGCATCGGCGGCGGCTATCCCAACCGGCTGCGCGGCGGCCGGGCCTGCGCGAGTCGAAGATCCTGACGGTCGACATCTGCCTGCGCCGTTCCGCGAGTCGCGCTACAGTTTCGGCTAGCGGCCGCTGCCGCGTTCCGGTTTTCCTCTCCGGAAGCCGCCCGGGCGCTACCCGCCAGGGCGCTTTGACCGGTCGCCGCGACTTTCTATAATGGATGCGTCATGGGCATCTTTCTCTTTTCATTACCGCTGGCGGTCGTCTTCCTGGCCAGTCTCGTCGCGCTCGTCATTCTCTACCGCGCGGCCAGGTCGGCGCCTTGGCAGGCGCTGAATGCGACCGGCGCGTTTTCCGCCTGGTGCGCCTTCATCATTGCATTGCCGCTGCTGTGGCGCTTCGACGTGCCGGGCACCGGCGGCGTCACGCTGCACCTGCTGGGCATGCCGCTGTTCGTGCTGATGTTCGGACCGCAGCTGGCGGTGATCGGCATCGGCATCGCGGTTGCCGCCTATACCGCGCTGTATGAGGGCCTGTGGGCCAATCTCGGCATGAACCTGCTGCTGCTGGCGGTCCTGCCGGCGTATTGCGGCGAAACGGTGATGCGGCTGACGCGCAAGTATTTCCCGCATCACATCTTTGTCTACCTGCTCGGCAACGGGTTCTTCGGCGCAATGGCGATGCTGGCGACCATCGGCGTGCTCTCGCTCGGCGCCAACGAGCTGTGGGTGGTGCATGCGCCGATCGCCGCCGACACCATCGCCTACATGCTGCTGCTGGCCTGGGGCGAATCCTTCCTGACCGGCTTTTTGCTGACCATCTTCACCGTGTATCGGCCGGAATGGGTGCTGACCTTCGACGACGAGGTGTATTTGCGCGGGAAGTGACTTATTCCGCTGCGGCGCGCCGTTCCCGGACCTCCGGCGCCAGCGGGATGTGGATGGTGAGGACGGTGCCCTGGCCCGGCGTGCTGGCGATGTGGAAAGTTCCGTTCAGCGCGTTGATCCGCTCCTCCACGCCGACCAGCCCGAACGAATTGCTGTTCTTGCGCGCCTCGGGATACATGCCGACACCGTTGTCGGCGATTCTCATGACCAGCTGTCCGTCTTTCTTGTGCAATTCGATCCACACCTGGGTCGCCTTGGCGTGCCGGATCACGTTGGTCAGCGATTCCTGCAGGATGCGGAACAGGGTGGTGGCGCGCGTGTCGTCGACCGCGAATTCTTCCTCGCCCAGCACCAGCTCGCAGGCGATGCCGCTGCGGCGCCGGAATTCGTTGACCTGCCATTCGATGGCGGCAGTGAGGCCGAGGTCGAGCACCGCCGGACGCAGGTTGTTGATGATGGTGCGGATGGTCTTGACGGTGGCGTCGATGTATTGCAGCGCGCTGCGGACCTTTTCGTTCAGGCGCGGGTGCGACTTGCCGGTGCGCGCCTCCAGCATCGACACGTCGATGCGCAGCGCCAGGAGCGTCTGCCCCAGCTCGTCGTGGATTTCGCGCGCGATGCGGCGCCGTTCGTCTTCCTTCACCCGGTCCTGGTGCGCGGTCAGCTCGCGCAGCAGTTCGCGCGAGCGCTTCAATGCCTCCATCGTCTGCTTGCGCTCGGTGATGTCCATGATGGTGCCGCGCAACAGGATCATGCCGTCGTTGTTGCTCGGCCGGCAGATGGTCTGCACCCAGCGCACCGTGCCGTCGCGCCGCACGATCCGGTGTTCGGTGTTGAATTCCTCCCCGCCGCGCAGCGCTTTCGCCATGCCCGTCTGCACCCGTTGCCGGTCTTCTTCATGGATATGGCGCAGATAGGCCGAATAATCCGGCAGCTCCGAAAACCGTTCCAGGCCGAAGATGTGGAAGGTCTCGGTCGACCAGGTCATGGTCTGGGTGGAGATGTCCAGCAGCCAGCTGCCCAGGTGCGCCATGTGCTGCGCTTCGGCCAGGCTGGCTTCGCTGGCGCGCAAGTCCTTGGTCATCTCCTTGGCCAGTTCCACCGCGCGCTGCCGCGCCGATGCCTGCGAATAGTAGATGGTGAACAGCAGTCCGGCCGCGATCAGGCCGACCACCAGCACGATGCGCGGCAGATAGGTATCGAAGCTGCTCATCATGGCGGTTTTGCTGGCCGTAAATTCGACCTCCCACACGCGCGGGCCGACCGTCATGGCCACCCGCTTGACGAACAGCGGGCCGGAGGCTGCCGGCTTCTGGCCGGGCTCGGCCGCTTCGCTGTCGAACATCAGGCGGCCGGGATCCCGGGTGCCCGACTCCTGCTGCCCGTCCGATACGCCGACGTCATAGATCTTGAAGTTCAGATGGGGCAGGGTTTTCTTGTCGACCGCGCCGAGCATCAGCTTGCCGATGTCGAAGCCGGCGCCGACCGAGCCGTAGTACGCCGCGCGCCGTTCCGCCACCGTCCGGGTGGGCATGCCGAGCCGGTACAACGGCAATCTCATGGCCATGCCGACATGCTTGTACGGACCGCTGATATGGATGAGCCGGCCGGACGACACCAACTGGCCGGTGTCGCGCGACACCGCCAGCGCCTTGGCGCCCATATCGACCGAGGCGAGGTCGAAGCCGAACGACACCAGATTGGTTTCCATCGGTTCGAGGTAGGTCAGCACATGGTATTCGGCGCGATCGCCGGCCGGCTTGATCGCAAAATCCGGATAGCCGCCGGCGTCGACGCTGGTGTCGGCGCGCACCGCCGCCTCGAATTCATGCTTCTCGGCGTGCGGGATGCGGAAGGCGACATTCAGGTTGGTAATTCCCGGGAAGCTGCGTGTGAGCTGCAAGTGCGACACGTAGGCATGGAACTGTTCCCGCGTGATGCCGTTGCTGGTGTAGAACAACGCATTCGCGCCGCGCAGCACGTCAATGTAGGAACGTACCCGGGTCTGGATGGCGAGCTGCGCATTGCTGACCTGGTAATCGAATTGCGCTTCGGTCTTGTCGTCGACTACCTCGGCAACCAGCAGCGCCAGCACAAGCGAGACCGCTACGCCCAGCCACCAGAGGGTGGAAGAGAGCAGGGCTTGGATGAATCGAACCGAAAAGCGCATCGTGCGGCGGCTGCTATGGTTGACGGGGTTGGCTGGCGGAACTTCCGGGGTAATGTTGCTATGTAGTTACCGTGAGGAAAAACGAAGCCGAAGTGTATTACTTTTCCTGTCTGCAGTCCGACGATTTTATTGACGTTCCGGCTGTTTTTGATGATGCCACAGGGCATTGCTCATAGGATACCGGATTTCACTGTTTCCGGTCGCCGCATCCGGCATGATTTGGTGACGCGCAGGAAAATTGAGTTTCATCAAACTCGTTACAAAATGTTCGACCAAAGCGCGTGCTAGATTGATTTTGTCGCAGGGAAACATTGCCGTGATGCTCAGATCGCCGTTTCCCGATCACCGCGACGCATTCCATCCCCAACAACGGAAAGGTGGTTATAAAAATGAATCAACATTCGCAGAAGAAAACACCGGATCAAATGGTCGAAGCAATTTTTGCGCTGGATCTCGACCCGATCAAATTCAAGCTGATGGATAAGGAGGAAGGGTATGGCTGGAGCCGGGCGCAGGCCGATCGCTGCGAGCGCGAATACAAGCGTTTCCTGGCGCTGCTGGCCAAATATCCGGACGAAGTGATTGCGCCCAGCAAGGAAGTCGACAAGTTCTGGCACGGCCACATCCTGGACACGATGAAGTATGCGGAGGATTGCCGGAACGTGTTCGGCTATTTCCTGCATCACTTCCCGTATTTCGGCCTGCGCGATGAGGAGGACGCGGCCAATCTTGCCAGGGCGGCGGCGACCATGCGGCGCCTGTACCGGCAGGAGTTCGGCGCCGCGCCGGCGGACGAGGCCGGAGATGAGGCCGGAGACAAGGCCGGAGACAAGGCCGGAGACAAGGCCGGTTATTGTGCGAAAGCCGCGTCCGCCTACTGCGCCAGGGCGGATGTCAGCTATTGCGCCAGGTCCGCCATGCAGCAGAGCGCCTACTGCGCCAGGGCAGCCGCGAGCTATTGCGCCAGGGCAGCCGGGGGCGACACTGCGGCGGAGCAGGCGGCAACCGCGGCGGACATCGTGACCGCCAAGGGGCGCCCGGCGCTTGCGCAGCGCGCCGCTGCCTGAGCGCGCCGCGCTGAACAGGGCCATCGCTGTCGCCGGCGATGGTCTTTGTCAGCGCAGCACCACTTTAGCGCAGCACCACTCTATTGCGCCCGCTGTTTTTCGCTGCATACAGCGCCTCGTCGGCGCGCCTGAGCGTCTCGTCGATGCTGCCTTCCCGTTCGCGGTACTGCGAAACGCCGCAGCTGAGCGTGATGCGCAGCGCTTCGCCTTTCACGGGGATGGCCTGTTCCATCGCCTTGATGCGCAGCCGTTCCGCCGCCGCCCAGGCTTGCGCGCTGTCGCTGTTGGGCAGCGCCATGATGAATTCCTCGCCGCCGAAGCGCGCGAACACGTCGGCTTCGCGCAGCGACTCCTTGCAGATGGCGGTGAGCCGGCGCAGCACCTCGTCGCCGGCCGCATGCCCGTACACGTCGTTGATGCGCTTGAAATGGTCGACGTCGATCGTCACGATCGACAGCGGCGAATGGTGGCGATTGGCGGCGCTCACCAGCTTGCCCATGGTTTCGAAGAAGAAGCGCCGGTTGTAGGCGCCGGTCAGCGGGTCGGTGATCGCGGAAATGCGCAATTCCTCGGTCAGCTTCTGCAGCTCGCGGTGCTGCTGTTCCAGCGTCTTGTGCGTCAGCTCCAGTTCCTGGCGCGACCGTTCGCGCTCCTGGATGCGGCGCCGCGCCTGCTGCAAGTGCATTACGGCCAGCAGCAGGAAGGCCAGCACGCCGGCGCTGCTGATGCCGGCGCGGGCAGCGCGCAGATCGGCCGCGGCGGTCGGTATCAGCACGGTGACGGTCCAGTCGGAGCCGGGCAGCGGCGCGCTCTTGATGAGATAGCGCGCTTCCTGCGGCGCGCCGCTCTCGTCTTCCTGCCCGACGTCGGCCAGCCGCGCGTCCGGCCCCAGCTGCTTTACCATGGAGATCGGCAGCGGCGCCTTCAGCGCCGCGTCATACTGATGGGTGCGCCGCATCCGTTCGCGTACCGGCGCCGCCAGCGGCAGCAGCGGCCGGTATTTCCATTCGGCGCGCGAACTGAGGAAGATCACGCCGTTTTCGTCCGTCACGATGAATTCGTCGCCGGTGCGGCTGCTGTCCCAGCCCGCGTCCAGATTGCTCAGGTCGGCCTTGACGGCCGCCACGCCCACCACGGCCGAGCCGCTGCGCACCGCATGGGACAGGTAAAAGCCGGGCGTCTTGCTGGTCACGCCGATGCCGTAGAACCTGCCGCTGCCGTCGCGCAGCGCGTCCTGGAAGTAGGGCCGGAACGCATAGTTCTGGCCGACGAAGCTGCCCGGCTGCTGCCAGTTGCTGGCGGCCACGACCAGCCCCTTGTCATCCATGATGTAGACGTCGGACGATTTCGCGCTGCTGTTGACGCGCTCGAGATAGATGTCGGCCAGGCGCAGCCGCTGCGGGTCGCCCTTGTGCTGCAGCGCGTCGATCACCAGCGGATGCAGCGCCACCAGCGCCGGCAGGTAGCTGTACTTGTCGAACGGCGCGAACAGCGTTGCGCTGGACACCGCGAGCCGGCGCTCCGCCTTGTCCTGCAGGTCGCGGATGCCGGCATGGTGGCTCGCGGAATACGACAGGTAGCCAGCCGTCGCGATCGCGGATAATGCCAGCAGTATTCCTCCCAGTTTTTTGACGGTCTCGCCGCGCATGCATTATTCTCGTTAAACTGCTGGAGTCAGTTTCATCCTTATTACAGTTTGCGTCAATGCGTGGCGCATCCTTTCGTCGCGCGCTGGCCGCAAGCCGGCGCGCGGTGGAATGACGTTTTGCCAATGCGCTCCCTGCAATCTTTCAAATGTCCCGAGTCGCCATGCCAACCATCGATCCCCGCCAGTTGCTGCTTGCCATGTACGCCAGCGCCCTGGATGCCGTCAGCGCCGATAAATGCCTGCCCGCCTTTCTGCCCGCGCCGCCGCGCGGCCGCACCCTGGTCATCGGCGCCGGCAAGGCGGCCGCGGCCATGGCCGCCACGGTGGAGCGCCACTGGCAGGGCGAGCTCGGCGGACTGGTGGTGACGCGCTACGGCCATGGCGCCGACTGCCGGCGCATCGAGGTGGTGGAAGCCGCGCATCCGGTGCCCGACGAGGCTGGACGCAATGCGGCCGCGCGCATGCTGCACATGGTGCAGGGCCTGACCGAGGACGACCTGGTGCTGTGCCTGATCTCCGGCGGCGGTTCGGCCCTGCTCGCGCTGCCGGCGCCCGGCATCGCGCTGGAGCAGAAACAGGCGCTCAACAAGGCATTGCTGAAAAGCGGCGCGACGATCATGGAAATGAATTGCGTGCGCAAGCACCTGTCGGCGATCAAGGGCGGACGCCTGGCGCTGGCCTGCGCGCCGGCGCGCGTGGTGACGCTGCTGGTTTCCGACGTGCCCGGCGATGATCCGGGCATCATCGCCAGCGGCCCGACCCTGCCCGATCCGACCACCTGCGCGGACGCGCTGGCGGTGCTGCGCAAATACCGCATCGCGGTCCCGTCCGAAATCGAGGCGCATCTGGCATCGGGCGCGGGAGAGACGCCCAAGCCCGGGGATGCCCGTTTTGCGCGCAACACGCATCATGTGGTCGCCACCGCCCAGCAGGCGCTGGAGGCGGCGGCCGCGACGGCCCGCGCGGCCGGGGTGACGCCTTATATCCTGTCCGATCGCATCGAGGGCGAGGCGCGCGACGCGGGGCTGGTGCATGCGGCAATCGCACGCCAGGTGGCGTTGCGCAACGAACCGTTTCGCCGGCCCTGCGTGCTGATTTCGGGCGGCGAGACCACCGTCACCGTGCGCGGCAACGGGCGCGGCGGGCGCAACGCGGAATTCCTGCTGAGCGTGGCCACCGCGCTCGACGGCATGCCCGGCGCAAGCGCGATCGCCTGCGATACCGACGGCATCGACGGCACGGAGGACAACGCCGGCGCGCTCTACCTGCCCGACAGCATGGAACGCGCCGCGCGCCTTGGCCTGCGGCCGCGCGCGCTGCTCGACAATAACGACGGCTACGGGTTTTTCAGCGCCTTGGGCGACCTGGTGGTGAGCGGACCGACGCGCACCAATGTCAACGATTTCCGGGCGATCTTGCTCTTGTAGCCGGGGACGCGCTTCCCGGCGATATTGTTCGGCCTTTTCAGCCTTGCGCGGCGATTTTTGTAAGTTTTTCTTGCCTGGCATCCAGAATGCCGCGCAACTTCGTATACTTGTTGTAATTCGGAAATAATCGCCCGCATCGACAGCCTGATCGGGTTCCCCATTCTTCGTCCGCATCCACCTTGGCCACCTCGAAAAAAGCGCCGCGTTCCCGCAGCATTCTTCTTCCCTGGCTGTTCGGCCTGCTTGCCATCACCGGCGTGTTTGCCGCATTCGTCGCCGCCTACATCAAGCTCGTGATCGAGCCGAATCTGCCGTCGCTCGACGCGCTGACCGACTACACGCCGAAGATCCCGCTGCGCGTCTTCACCGCCGACAACGTGCTGATCGGCGAGTTCGGGCAGGAACACCGCGAGTACGTGCCGCTGAAGCAGATCCCGGCCATCCTGAAGACGGCCTTGCTGGTCACCGAGGACGAGGGCTTCTATACGCACGGCGGCATCGCCTTTACCGGCGTGCTGCGCGCGGTGGCGGCCAACCTGGCCGGCGGCGGCATGGCGCAGGGGGCGTCGACCATCACCATGCAGGTGGCGCGCAACTTCTTCCTGTCGCGCGAAAAGACGTATACGCGCAAGCTGTACGAGGTCATGCTCGCCTATAAGATCGAAGAGGCGCTCACCAAGGACCAGATCCTGGAGCTGTACATGAACCAGATCTACCTCGGCCAGCGCGCCTACGGTTTTGCCAGCGCGGCGCGCACCTATTTCGGCAAGCCGGTCGGAGAACTGACGATCGCGGAAGCAGCGATGCTGGCCGGCCTGCCCAAGGCGCCGGCGGCCAACAATCCGATCGCCAACCCGAAGCGCGCACGGGCCCGCCAGCTGTACATCCTGCAGCGCCTGCGCGAGCGCGAATACATCAGCGAGGCGCAGTACCGGCAGGCGGCGCGGGAGGAACTGCGCGTCAGAAGCGGCGGCCAGGCATTCGCCATCCACGCCGAGTATGTCGCCGAGGCGGTGCGGCAGACGATGTACGAGCGCTTCAAGGAAGACACCTATACGCGCGGCTTCAACGTCTACACCACCATCGTCAGCCGCGACCAGGATGCGGCCTACCAGGCGCTGCGGCGCAACGTGCTGGACTATGAGGCGCGCCACGGCTATCGCGGCCCGGAAGCCTTCATCGCGCTGCCCAGGGGCGCGAATGCGCAGCTGGAGGCGATCGACGCAGAGCTGGCGAAGCGCCCCGCCAGCGACGATCTGCTTGCCGCCGTGGTGCTGGCGGCGTCGCCGAAGCTGGTGCGCGCCGTCACCGCTGCCGGCGACGTGGTGTCGATTGCCGGCGAGGGCCTGCGCCTGGCGGCGGCTGGTCTTGCGGCGAACGCGAAACCGCAGCTGCGCATCAGACCCGGCGCGGTGATCCGCGTGACCCAGGACGCGAACCGGCGCTGGGCGATCACGCAGTTGCCGGAAGTGGCGGCGGCCGTCGTCGCCCTCAATGCCGACGACGGTTCCTATCGCGCGCTGGTGGGCGGTTTCGACTTCAACCTCGGCAAGTTCGACCATGCGACGCAGGCGTGGCGCCAGCCCGGTTCCAGCATCAAGCCCTTCGTCTATTCGGCGGCGCTGGAGAAGGGCTTTTCTCCGGCCACGCTGATCAACGATGCGCCGCTGGCGCTGGGCGCGGCCGATACCGGCGGCCAGGCCTGGGAGCCGAAGAACGACGACGGCTACGACGGCCCGATATCGATGCGCCGCGCCTTGGCGAAGTCGAAGAACGTCGTTTCCGTGCGCCTCCTGCGCGCGGTCGGCGTGCCCTATGCGCATGACTACCTGGCGCGTTTCGGCTTCAACGCCGACAAGCATCCGCGCAACCTCACCATGACGCTCGGCACCGGCTCGGTCACGCCCCTGCAACTGGCGGGCGCCTACGCCGTGTTCGCCAACGGCGGCTACCGGGTCGATCCCTACCTGATCCGCAAGGTCACCGATGCGCGCGGCCGCGAGCTGTTCAGCGCCAGGCCGGCGCGCGCCGGCATGCAGCGCGCGCGCGTGCTCGACGCGCGCAATGCATTCGTGATGGACAGCATGCTGCGCGACGTGGTGCGCTTCGGCACCGGCGCGGCGGCCGGGCAGAAGCTCGGGCGCGCGGACATCGCCGGCAAGACCGGCACCACCAGCGACGCGCTCGACGGCTGGTTCGCCGGATACGGCGCGAACGTGGTGGCGGTGGCCTGGATGGGATACGACGATCCGCAGTCGCTCGGCAGCCGCGAGTTCGGCGCGACGCTGGCGTTGCCGATCTGGGTCGATTACATGAGAACTGCGCTGGCCGGAAAACCGGAGAGCCAGCGGCCGGTGCCGGCAGGAGTCGAGCTGGTCGACAATGATTGGACGTATCGCGAATATGCCGGTTCAACGGCAACGCGCAGGCTTGGGTTTGACGATGGCGCCGAACCGGACGAGTTGCTGCGCGGCTTGTCCGTCTTGAAAGGCATTGACCTGAGGCGATAAGAAAAAAAGGGGCAGGAAAACCTGCCCTTTGTCGCCCTTGTCGCGTCTATGCGCCGTGAATTAACGTCTGATGGCGATCAATCCGCCAATGACGGATGCACCCGTCGTGCTCGTCAGCGAGAAAGAGCCGCCGATTTCAGGTGGCATGCCGTCGGTGCCGACCGGGCCGAAGAAGCGGCCGCCGATTCCGCCTGCCAGCTTGCTGCTGCTAATGGCAAGCGTTCCATTCAGGTAGTTAGCCACATTGCTGCCGGCCGCGCCCATGCCGACCGTCGCCGAAAATTCCACGTCAGGCAATTTGGTCGACGTGGCATCGTCTTTCATTGCACTGCTTGGCAGGACCGTTATCGTCACCTGGCGGGTGGTGAAGTTGACCGTGATCGTGGCCTCGGCCCGGAAGGAGTCGGGGTCGCCAGCGATATCGGGGCTGGCCGCATACCAGCCACGGATCCAGCCCTTGTACGTGGCAGTCCCCGATGTGGGAATCTTCGTCGGGTCGGTCACATCGCCGAAGGCGACAATGCCGCGGCGATTCTGGTTATGTTCCGGCGGCGATTGCACGCCTGACAGCTGCGTCCACTCGGCGATATCGACCGTATCCTGCGACACCCATTTCGCTACGTTGACATAGCGATAGCTCATGTTGAAGAGGCTGCGAAAGCCCTTGGATCCAGGGTAGGGAACATTGGGCGCTTTCATGTCGCCATCCTCGTGCAGCCGGCCGGCGCTCGTCATGTCCGGGTCGGTGCCCCCGCTCTTCCAGTTGCCGGCGACAGTTGGCTGCACACCGTTAACATCAATGGCCGGACATCCACTGGTGGGGCAGGTGATGGCAGCGGCTCGTGGAAAGTAATGGTTGTTGGCGTAGTTCAATTGCGTGGCACTATCAAAGAAGCTCGTTCCGGACGGAAGCGCTACCGCATTGAGCACATATCTGTTCTGCGGATCCCTGCTAAGTTCGATACGCCCCTGAGCTGTCGGGAAAGTTTCCGCGATCGGCGGTCTTTCATCCTTGTGATTCCAGCTGATTCCGAAATTGCTCAGAAGTAGTTGCGGATTCGACACCAAGCCGCTGGCGCCGCTTACATCTTTCGCCACTCGTATTTCCGCAGTGCCGCCCGATGCCAGAGCGAATCCCCTCGGCTTGGCCGTATCACTGAGATCATTGGTGGATTTGCCGTATACCTGAACTCCCGAACGGGTGAGCGCAATGCCGTTGTCGGTACGAATGATGTCTCCGCCGCTACACTGAACGGAGGCGCCACCAACGCAGGACATGGTCATCGCTACCGACGCTCCTACTGGAGATGGAAGACTGCCGGTCGGCGTCGAACCATTGTTGTTGCCGGGCGTGCCGCCGTTCTGGTTCGAGCCGGTATTGTTGTTACCGGAGTTGTTGCCGGAGTTGTTGCCGGAGCCAGTTGTGTTTCCGGTTTGGTCTGAGGTAGGCGCGGTAGTACCGCCGCCGCCACCGCCGCCACATGCGGCAAGGGCGAGTGAAACAGAGAGCGAAAGCAGTGTGAGGCGCAGAGTGGTTCGCATTGGCGTGAGTCCTCGAAGTTAGGATGTGAAAATGCCTCTCCCAGGCGAAGTTGCGAGAGAAGGGTGTTTTCAATTTATCCAGCGAGCACCTTGCCTACCTTGAGATCGAGCAACGGCGGGGACTATCCACGCATCATTGAAACCAACTTTTGATCAAGCTCTATTTTTCCATTTCGTAACCAAACTGTCCTCTTGGAATCACCTGTCGCCAGCAGGATTGCGTTATGCTACGGCCCAGAGAACGATCCTGGCTCTCTGACCGAGATAACGAAAAAGAAGCAGGCCTTCCTGCCGCAACCAGCCGTGCTGTATTCAGGGGAAACGACTTGACAACTTATTACACCCTTCGCACCGATACGTGGATCATGTCCCTGCCATCCGACTGGGAACAGCGCGATGCGAGCAGCAGCAGTTCGCTCTACTTCGAGGCCGGCGACGGTACCAAGGGCTTGTATATCAGCACCTGGAAACTGCGCGAGGATGATGCACGTGCGGCCGAGCAAGTCGCGAAGGTGTTCCGTGCGAACGACCTGAAGTCGCTCGACAACATGGGCGGCTATCAGTGGCGCATCGTCGACGACATGAACGACGCGGTGCACGACGCCTGCATTTCCGTGACCGATTGCATGGCGGAAAACAACAATTACCGGGTGATCGGCAAGATCATCGCGGCGCCGCCTTTCGTGGTGCGGGCCTCCTTCCATGACTACGCCTGCATCGATTACGCCGCATCACGCGCCTATTTCGCGCCGCTGATCGAATCGCTGTGCCTGCTCAGGGAGTAGGCCGGACCATCCGAGCCTGTTCCGTGCCGGGCGGCGCACGCGGGCAGTTCGCTTTCGACTTCGGATAAGATCGCGGTTCCCGCGGCTGACGGCCCGGCACTCAAATGAACGCGCGCATGCACTTACCGACCAACAGATCCGGCCGCTACCGCTACGCCAGGTACCAGAAACGCCTGACAGTTGCGGTGACCTTGTCCGTGCTGGCGCATGCATTCATCCTGTCGCTGCGGTTCGGCCTGCCGGGGATTGGACTGCCCGGCCTGGAACTGCCATGGCAGCAGCGGCGGGCGCAGCCGGTCGGATTGGCCGTGGTACTGTCGCCTGTCCCCCGCGCGGAGCGCGCGGCAAGCGATGCGGAAAGCACGCCAGCGGCGCGCGAGCCCATCCTCCCACGCGAACAGGCCATAGATCCGGCACGCGCGGCACCGGCACAGAAGGCCGCACTCCCGGCAAGCGCCGGCATGCAGCTATTTCCCGCCGCTACGGTAACGAGGAAGCGCACGGTGGCGTCCTCCAAGGCGCGTGCGTCCGCCGAGCATGGGCACGGCGTGCCGCCCGCCTCGCGCCCGGTCAGACGCAGGCTGCCGTCGCCTGCCGCATCGGGGCCGCGCCTGATCACTCAGGACGACATGGGGCAGGACAGCTTTGCCGTGCCGCTTCCCGTTCTGGACGGGCCGGAGCAGAAGGCCGTACCCGTTCCGAGCGCGCTGCCGGAACTTGCGCAATCCGATGCGCCGAACGAGCAAGCGCAACCCGAGCCCGACGAGCGGACTGCCCAGGAGCAGGAGCAGATGCGTGCGGCGCAGGCTCAGGCCGAGGCGGAAGCAGTGCGGCGCGAAGCCGAAGCCAGGGCGCAGCAGGAGCAGCGCGCGGCACAGGAACTCGAAGCGCGCCGGCAGGCCGAAGCGCTCGCGTTGCAGGAAAGGGAACGGCGCGAGGCAGAGGAAAACTCCCGGCGCGCGCTGGAGCTGGAGGCGCAGCGCCAGGCGCAGCAGCGGCTGCAGGACGAAGCGCGCCGGCAGGCGGAGGAGGCGGCACGGCAGGCTGAACAAAGGCGGCAGGAGGAGGAAAGCGCACGCCTTGCGCGCGAGCGGCAAGAGCAGCAGGAGCGGCAGCGTGAGGAGTTGCGGCTGCAGGAGGAGGCGCGGGTGCGGGCCCGCGAGCAGGAAGCGCGCCGGCAGGAACAGGAAGCCGCACTGCGCCGCCGGCAGGCGGAGGAACTCGCCGCACGCGAGCGGGCAGAGGCGGAAGCGCGCCGCGCGACGGAAGCGGCACAGGCGCGCCAGCGCGAGCAGGCGCTGGCCGACAAGGGCCGCGAGCCGGCGGACATGACACGCAGCACGCCGGGCGGCAGCCTCGCCGGCCGGGCGCTGGAACTGGCAAGGAGGGCCGACGATGCGCCGCTGCCGCCCCTGTCCGCGCCGGCGGCCGATCCCGCGCGCCGGCGCTCGGTCCTCGGCCGTGTCGACCACGATGTTAGCCTGATGATGTACGTGGAAAGCTGGCGCCTCAAGATCGAGCGCAACGGCCGCCTGAATTACAGGCAGTCGCTGGCCGAAGGCGCCTATACCGAGCCGATCGTCACCGTGGCCGTGCGCAGCGACGGCAGCATCGAAGACATCGTGTTCCACCGCGGCAGCGGACGTCCCGAACTGGACGAGGCGGTGCGGCGCATCGTCCGGCTCAATGCCCGCTATGCCGCCTTTCCTCCCGAACTGGCGCGCCGCTTCGACGTGATCGAGATCCGGCGCGTGTGGAACTTCGACGACAAGCTGCGGCTGCTGGAAGAAGTGCGCTGATGGCGCGGCGGCTGGAGGCTGGCTCTCGAAGACATGCGATTGGCCTCACATGTCAGCACAAAATGCGGCCCTGTTCTTACTGTCGTCTTAACATTTTTGCATGTGCGGCGCCGGGGGCGCTATGCCGCGTGCAATCCTGCTTTCGAAGAAGATCCTTACATGACTTTGCAACAGCGACTCGTTTTCCCATTCCTGCTCGTGCTGCTTTTCCTCGCCGGATGCGCAGGGCAGGCGCCCAAGCTCACCGAATTTGCGGTCAATATGGACCGCAAGAAGTCCGGCCTGGAGCGCCACGCAATCGACCTGCCGGACGGCCTGCATTACGCTTATCTGGCGGGCGGCAAGGGCGAGGTGCTGATGCTGCTGCATGGTTTCGGCGGCAACAAGGACAACTTCACCCGCGTCGCCGCCGACCTGACCAAGCATTACCGGGTCATCATCCCCGATCATGTCGGCTTCGGCGAATCGACCCATCTGGCCGACGGCGATTACACGCCGGATGCGCAGGCGAAACGGCTGCATGCGTTTGCGCAGGCGCTCAACATCAAGGACGTGCATCTGGGCGGGAACTCGATGGGCGGGCAGATCGCACTGGCGTACGCGGACCTGTATCGCGACGAGGTCAAGAGCCTGTGGCTGCTCGACCCGGCTGGCATCTGGGAGGCGCCCAAGAGCGAATTTGCGGAGATATATCTGAAGACCGGGAAAAATCCGCTGATCATCCGCAGCGAAGACGATTTCGCCGACACCGTCAAGTTCGTCATGAGCGACCCGCCGTTCGCGCCGCGCCCCATTCTCAACACCTTGGCGCAGGAAAGGATCAGGAACGCCGACCTGGAGGAAAAGATCTTCCAGCAGATCGTCAACGTTCCCTCGATGGAAAAGCGCATCAAGGACCTGCCGATCCCGACCCTCATCGTGTGGGGGACCGAAGACCGCGTCATCCATCCCGACACGGCCGACATTCTGCACCGGCTGCTGCCGAATTCGAAAGTGATCATGCTGAAGGATACCGGCCACATGCCGATGCTTGAACAGCCGGGAACCACGGCATGGGACTATGTGCGGTTCCGCAAGAATTACGTCGCCAAGCTGAAGCTGCCGGCGCCCGAGACCCAGGCCGCCAAGTAACGGGCTGGCCGGAAGACCGTATGTGCAAAGAGCCTGTCCCATTGGGAGCAGGCTCTTGTCATATAATGCGGCTGCGCGCTTGTCGCGCGCTCTATCCGTACAGCAGCGCCGCGGCAGCCAGGCGCGCCGAGAAAGTCCGTCATGGCCCATCCCGCTTACCTCCCCGACAATTTCACCCTCGCACTGGCGACGACCGTCGCTGTCGCCAGCTTTTTCCCCTGTTCCGGTACGATCGCCGAGATATTCAATGCGATCACGACTGCGGCGATCGCCTTGCTGTTTTTCCTGCACGGCGCCAAGCTTTCGCGCGAGGCGGTCATCGCGGGGGCGACCCACTGGCGCCTGCATCTGGTCGTGCTGGCGAGTACCTTCGTGATGTTTCCGCTGCTGGGCGAACTCATGAGACCGTTGGCGCTGCAGCTCGTCACGCCGGAGCTGTACCTCGGCATTCTCTTTTTATGCGTGCTGCCGTCTACCGTGCAGTCTTCGATCGCGTTGACCGCCATGGCCAGGGGCAATGTGGCGGCGGCGGTGTGCAGCGCTTCGGCCTCCAACCTGCTCGGCATTTTCATCACGCCGCTGCTGGTCGGCCTGGTGTTCGCCGGCAGCGCCGCCAGCCACGCGTCGCTCGATTCGGTGCTGTCCATCGTGCTGCAGTTGCTGCTGCCGTTCGTGGCCGGCCAGATGGCGCGCAAGCGGATCGGCAAGTGGGTCGACCGGCACAAGGCGTCGTTGCGGCTGGTCGACCAGGGGGCGATCCTGCTGGTGGTCTACACCGCATTCAGCGCGGCGGTGAACCAGGGGTTGTGGCGTCAGCTGCCGCCGGCCGCGCTGGCGGGCCTGGTGCTGGTGAATGTCGTCCTGCTCGCCGTTGCGCTGATGCTGTCGTGCTTTTGCAGCCGCCGCCTGGGCTTTAACCGCGCCGACGAGATCACCATCGTTTTCTGCGGCTCGAAAAAAAGCCTGGCGAGCGGCGTGCCGATGGCAAAAGTCCTGTTCGCCGGCCATGCGGTTGGCATGATCGTCTTGCCGCTCATGCTGTTTCATCAGATTCAGCTGATGGTCTGTTCCGTGCTGGCGCAACGCTACGCACGGGCGCAAAGCTAGGGCCTGTCATCCATTGGTTTCGCACTCCCAAACCAATGGATGACAGGCCCTAGTGGTCCGTCTCCCTTCGGACCACAGACGGTTAGTGGCGCTGGATGGGAATGTCGAGGGCGCGCCGCAGCGCGGCGATCTGGTGGCGGCTTTCGCTGGCGCCGTCCAGCCGTGCGCGCTCCAGGTCGAGTTGCGCCTGCCGCTCGGCCTGCTCCTTTTCGCGCGCGGCCTCGGCCAGCCATTCCTGGTAGCGCGTGTGACTGTTATGCGCTTCCGCCCGGATCAGTTCGATTTCCTTTTGTTTCTTTTGATCGAAGGACACGTGCTCCGGCCTTCTCAATGAAGCCAGCCTGGACTGGGCCGCCTGGGCCACAGAGCGGGCCTGTTCGATTTCCGCCTCCCATTGCGCCTGGGCGACATCGAGCTTGTGGTCGAGGTAAAGCTGGAAGCCATAGCGGCCGCCAAGGAGCGCCAGAATTCCCAGCAAGACGACAGCTTTCCATGAAGACTGGTCGCTTGCATAAAACCCGTTCCGCATTTTCATCTCCACTCTCACGCTATTGTTTTCAATGCGAGTCTTCGAAGACTTTTCTCAAGCTCGCACTGTCATGAGAAAAATGATATTCATCCCTCATGAATCGATCTTGACGATGTACAAGATTCGGCGCGGGCTTATCCCTGTAGTTTTATATTGTCAAATTGGTAATTCAAGAGTGGAGGTTCTTGAGGCCAAGAAGTTGGCTCGACATGTCAGCATCAGGACCGGCGCGGGCCGGTCCTGAACCGTCGATTGTTCCTTGAAGAAAGAATCCGGAACGCGATGCCTTATTGCGGCATTTATTGCGATTGCGTTGCCGATTCTTGCTGGGTGGGCGTTCCGCCTGGCGCCGCCATGTTGCCGCCGGATGGCGTGCCCTGGCCGGCGGCAGAATTGCCGGCAGCGTTGCCACCGGAAGCGGCCGGCTGCGCCGTGCCCGACGCGCCGGATGAATTTTCCTGGGGAACTGCCTGCCCTGCGGCAGAACTGCCGGATGGGCTGCTGCCGCTGGAGCTCTCGGTGAGGGATTGCCGCTTGGCTTGCGCGATGGCGAGATCGCGTGCGGCCTTGGCCTCGTCCTTGCACGCTTTCTGCGCGTCGCCGACCTGGTCACCGCATTTTGCCTTGGCGACCTTGTACTGCGCGTCGGCTTTCGCTTGTTCCAGGTCGAGGCGGTTCTTCGGCGTATCGCGTGCATTCACCTTGGCCTGCGCTTCCGACACCTTTTTCTGGCCTTCTACCTGGGCCTTGCAGATGTCCTTCGCATTGCCCTTCATGTTGTCGCATTTATCTTCGGAAGCCTGTTGTTGCTGGTCGGTCGAGCGCTTCTGCGATTGTTGCTCCGATGAACCGGAAGCGGCGGGAGAGGTTTGCGCGCCGGCACTTGCTGCGAAGGCGAGTGCGAGCGTAGCGGCAAGAACGGTCAGGTTGGCTTTCATGGCTGTCCTCCATGCATGGGTAAGAGCAGCAAAGCGGCTGCAAGCTCTATGCCATCCAGCCGAAGTCGTAATGAAAGGCAACTGACGCGCCGCTGCGCCAGACATCCTGTCCGGCGCGGCGGCGCAAAGTGAACCGCTGGATTGCAGCGCTTATTCGGCGCCGAGGTAGACGTAGCGGAAGATGAAGATGGCGGCAATGATCCACACGATCGCCGGCACGTCCTTGGCGCGGCCGGTAAACAGCTTGAGGCCGGCATAGGAGATGAAGCCGAAGGCCACGCCGTTGGCGATCGAATAGGTGAACGGCATCATCAGCGCGGTGACCACCGCCGGCACGCTCTCGGTGGTGTCGTCCCAGGCGATGTCGACCAGTTCGCGCAGCATCAGGCAGGACACGAACAGCAGCGCTGGCGCGGTCGCGTAGGCGGGCACGGCGCCAGCCAGCGGCGCGATGAACAGGCAGGCGAGGAACAGCACGGCGACCGTGACCGCGGTCAGGCCGGTGCGGCCACCCGCCTGCACGCCGGCGGCGCTTTCGATATAGGCGGTGGTGCTGGAGGTGCCGAGGAAGGAGCCGGCGACGATCGCGCTGCTGTCGGCCAGCAGCGCCTTGTTCAGGCGGTCCATCTTGCCTTCCTTGAGCAGGCCGGCGCGGTTGGCCACACCCATCAGGGTGCCGGTGGCGTCGAACAGCTCGACCAGGAAGAACACCAGCACCACGTTCAGGATGCCGACCGACAGCGCGGCCGAGATGTCGAGCTTGAACAGGGTCGGGGCGATCGACGGCGGCATCGATACCACGCCGCCGAACTGGTTGCCGCCGAAGAAAAAGCTGAGGATGGTGACCGCGACGATGCCGATCAGGATCGCGCCTTTCACCTGCAGGCGATCCAGCGCGACGATCAGGAAAAAGCCGACGATGGCGAGAATGGCCGGCGCCTTGTGCAGGTCGCCCAGCGTGATGTAGGTGGCCGGGTGCGAGGTGATGATGCCGGCGTTCTTGAGCGAGATGATCGCCAAAAACAGGCCGATGCCGGCGGTGATCGCGGTGCGCACCGAATGCGGAATGCCGCGGATGATCATTTCGCGGATGCGCACCAGGCTGACGATCACGAACAGGATGCCGGAGATGCACACCGCGCCCAGCGCCGCTTCCCAGGAAAAGCCCATGCCCTTGACCACGCCGTAGGCGAAGTAGGCGTTCAGGCCCATGCCGGGCGCCATCGCGATCGGGTAGTTCGCGTACAGGCCCATCACCAACGTGCCGATGGCCGCCGCCAAGCAGGTGGCGACGAATACCGCATCCTTGGGCATGCCGGCGTCGCCGAGAATGGACGGGTTCACGAAGACGATGTAGGCCATGGTCAGGAAGGTGGTGAGGCCGGCCAGCAGCTCGGTGCGCACGTCGGTGTTCTGTTCCCTTAACTTGAAGACCCGTTCCATCAAATTCATTTTCTTCTCCAGGTTGCGTTGACCAGAGGGCGTGCCGTACCGTTTCCGGGGCCCGGAAAC
>OFCW01000141.1_pt1 | contig 28933 bp, 20 predicted proteins | sample 1520951 | NCBI WGS metagenome assembly OFCW01 (sample SAMEA4349680, study PRJEB24078) | microbial mat metagenome | biome: Terrestrial Biome; feature: Habitat; material: Microbial Mat | place: India | collected 2012-06-12 | depth 10 m | reverse complement strand
TGGCTCTGGCCGAGCGACTGCGAGGCGTTGAAGCTGAAGTCGTTCTTGGTGAAGTCGACGGACGGGCCGCCCCAGGAATCCGGCGCGCACGGATACGACGGCATGGACGGCGCGCAGGAAGGCATGTAGCCGTATCCGGTGCCGCCGCGCACGGCGCTCATGGCCTTGCGGTCGAGTTCTGCGGTAGCGGCCAGGTCTTTGATGATCAGGGTTTGCATGGTGAATCTCCTAAGTAGTGGGTGGTTTCGGTAGAGAGCGTTGTGTTGCACTCGACAGGGATACAGCAGGGAGCGTGCCAGGCGTGCCGCAGCGGCTGAAGGCTCTCTGCAAGTCATTGATAAGTAAGCGAAAAACGGATTTTTCCGCAGCCCGGCCGCATCCTCGGCGGGCAAGTGGCGGACGTCGGGTGACGTGTGCCGGCCAACACAATGCTGCGTATTGTTTGGCTGGTTGCGACAGGTCCGAGGGCGTCACGCGCAGCATTGAAAACCGCGCCGGCAGGAAACCTGGCGCTCTATTCCCTTAGAGAAATTTGATTCTTCGCAGACAGTCTTCGGCCAAGTATTTCAGGTTGTAACTTAATTGCGTTTCCTCAAGGATGCAGGAAGTTGCAAAAGTTAAGTTACGTCATCCAAGTTGACTATCAGTAAATAACCGTAGTGCCTGGAAGCACAATGCATCACGATCGATATGAGGATGCCGCGTCCGCCACCGCACAACTAGCGCAATGAATGACATGCCGGAGTGAGTCATGCTGAAGATCTTCAACCACTATGTGTCCAAGCTGGTATCCGCGCTCCTGCTCATCGAGATCTTTGTATTGATCCTGGCGCTGTACGGTGCATACGATTTCCTTGCCGCATACGGATATTCTGTCAAGCCGAAGGACGGGAGCTTCTTCGCGTCCGCCTCGGGCTTCGCACTGGCCACCACATTCAGCATGGCTGCATTCGGCCTCTACCATCTGGATGGCAAGCCGGCCGCGACGATGACGGCGCTGCGTCTTCTGCCGTCCGCCTTCCTTGGCTTTGGCATGATTGCCGCCCTGCTGCAGTTGTTGCCGGATCTGTACTTCGACTTGCGCGTGCTGTCTGTGGCCGCGCTCGGCGCCGCGCTGGCGATCCTGGTCGTGCGCACGCTGATCTTCCGTACCTTCGAGCTGAGTTTCCTGGAGTCACGCGTCATTTTCGTGGGGGAAGGCGCGTTGGCGAAGGAGTGCAGCAGCCTGGCCGCCGACAAGGGGCTGGCGAAGAAGTACAACATCGTCGGCTTCGTGCCGCTGCGTACAGAAGAATGCCTGGTCTCATCGTCAGCCATCCTGCCGGCCGACGAGTCGTTGTTCTCGATTGCAAAGAAACACAGCGTCCGTGAAATCGTGGTATCGGCGCAGAACCAGCGCGGCGGCGGCTTCCCCTTGCACGACCTCCTGGAATGCAAGCTGCACGGCATCAAGGTCACCGGCGCCGCCGCCTTCATCGAACGGGAGGCACGCCAGATCCGTATCGATACGCTCTATCCGAGCTGGCTGATATACGGGGACGGCTTCAAGCAGAACGCCGTGCGCAATGCCTGCAAGCGCGCCTTCGATCTGGTCGTCAGCCTGCTGATCTTCGGCGCCGCCTTGCCGGTCATGCTGCTGACGGCGCTGTGCATCTACCTCGAAGACAAGGGGCCCATCATTTATCGGCAGGAGCGGGTCGGCAAGAATGGCAAAACCTTCTTTGTCCTCAAATTCCGCAGCATGCGCAGCGATGCGGAACAGGGCGGCACGCCGCAATGGGCGGCCGCCAACGATTCGCGCACGACCAGGGTAGGCCGCATCATCCGCAAGCTGCGCATCGACGAGCTGCCGCAGATCGTCAACGTATTGAAGGGGGAAATGAGCTTTGTCGGGCCGCGCCCGGAGCGTCCCTACTTCGTCCGGCAGCTCAACGAAACAATCCCCTATTACAACGTACGGCATAGCATCAAGCCGGGCATCACCGGCTTTGCGCAGGTGCGCTACCAGTACGGCTCCTCGGTCGAGGATGCGATCCAGAAACTTCAGTATGACTTGTACTACGTAAAGAACCACAGCCTCTTTCTCGACCTGCTGATACTGGTCGAAACCTTGCAGGTCGTATTGTTCGCCAAGGGAAGCCGGTGACGTCAGGGGTGGCAAGATGTTGACCAATATCGTGGCGGCGAGCTATTCCCTTGCCGCCTTGGCGTTTCTGCCGTTCTCCCTGTTCCTGCGGGTACGCCGGGGCAGCCGCCCGCATGCCGGTGCACTGGCTGCGGCATGCCTATTGACGGCTGCCTGGGCCGGCGTCATGGCGGCAGCCGCCATGGGCGCGCAGCTGCATTGGCTGACCGACGTGCTGGAAATCCTGCGCGGGACGGCCTGGGCATTTTTCCTGTTGTCCGTATTGGGGCAACTGCGCAATGCGCAGCGGGAAACCCCGGCGCCGGGAAAGCTCCCGGTTGCCGCGATCGGCGGCTTCTGCCTGCTGCTGCTCGGCGCCACCGCCAGCCTGCATGTCATTCCCGCGCTCGCCGCTGGCGCAAGCGGCTTCCTGATCATCATCGTCGGCCGTACGGTCATGGCGGTGGTGAACATGCTGCTGGTCGAGCAGCTGTACCGCAATTCCGCCCACGAGGACCGCTGGGCGATCAAGTTTGCCTGCCTGGGCATCGGGGGGCTGTTCGCCTACGACTTTTACCTGTACAGCGACGCGATGCTGTTTCGCCGGATTAACGTCGAGATTTGGGCCGCACGCGGGCTGGTCAACGCACTGACCGTGCCGCTGATCGCGCTGTCCGCGAAGCGCAATCCGCGCTGGTCGCGCGGCATCGCGGTATCGCGCACCGTGCTGTTTCACTCGGTGGCGCTCGTCGGTTCCGCCGTATACCTGCTGGCCATGGCGGCCGCCGGCTATTACCTGCGCCTGTTCGGCGGCGCGTGGGGGACGGTGATGCAGGTTGCCTTTCTGTTCGGCGCCGGCATCCTGCTGTTCGCGGCGCTGTTCTCGGGCTCGGCGCGCGCCTGGCTCCGGGTATTCATCAGCAAGCATTTCTATCGCTACCGCTATGACTACCGGGAGGAATGGATACGCTTTACGCGCGCCTTGTCGGACGCCGGCGACGGGCTGAACGAACGGACCATACAAGCGATCGCCAAGCCGATGGAAAGCCCGTCCGGGGCGTTGTTCCTCCGCAAGGAAGAAAGCGGATGCTGCGAGCCGGTGACGCATTGGAACATGCCGGCCACGCGCCAGGCCGAGCCCTTGCAGGGATCGCTGTGCAGCTACCTCGCTGCCACGCAGTGGGTGATCGATCTGCAGGAGTATCAGGCCTGCCCCGAGAAATACGAGGGGCTCGCGCTTCCGGGCTGGCTTGCGCAGATGGGCGATGCCTGGCTGGTGGTGCCGTTGCTGCTGGAGCGCCGGCTGTTCGGCTTCGTCGTGCTCGGGCGGCCGCGCAGCAAGATGAAGCTCAATTGGGAAGCGCTCGACCTGCTCAAGATCGTCGGCACCCAGGCCGCAAGCTACCTGGCCCAGCGCGAGTCGCAGCATGCATTGATGGTGGCGCGCCAGTTCGAATCGTATACCCGCATGTCGACCTTCATCGTGCACGACCTGAAGAACCTGATTTCGCAGCTGTCGCTGGTGCTGGCAAATGCGGAAAGGCACAAGGACAACCGCGAATTCCAGGCCGACATGCTGGAAACGGTCGACCTGTCGGTGAAAAAAATGAAGCTGCTGCTGCAGAAGCTGGGGCGGGAGAACGCAACCGACCGCCCGTTGCCGGTGTCGCTGGCGGAGATCCTGCGCCAGGCGGTCCAGCAGAAATCCACCGGGGACCTCAAGCCCACGCTGCATCTGGACATTCCCGATCTCACCGTGCTGGCGGACCATGCGCGGCTGGAACGGGTGCTGGGCCACCTGATTCAGAACGCCATCGAGGCGACGCCGCGCACCGGCGCGGTCGCGGTGCGTTTGTGCAGGCATGGCGACCATGCCTTGATCGAGGTGACGGATTCCGGTCATGGCATGACGGAGGAATTCATCCGCGACAAGCTGTTCAAGCCTTTCGAATCCACCAAGGCGGCCGGCATGGGAATCGGCGCCTTCGAGAGCCGCACCTATATCCGCATGCTGGGCGGCGAGATCGACGTCCGCAGCGCGCCGGCGGCGGGCACCACCTTCCGCGTGACGCTGCCTGTTCACCAATACAACAACGAGCTGGCGGCGATCGCCGCATAGACAAACGCCAGGGAGAAACACGCATGAGCGACAACAGGAAAAAGCTGCTGGTCATCGAAGACGATCCCGGATTGCAGAAGCAATTGCGTTGGAGTTTTGACGGCTATGACGTGCAGGTCGCCGGCGACCGTGAAAGCGCCATTGCCCAGGTCAGGCGGCACGAGCCGGCCGTCGTCACGATGGATCTGGGGCTGCCGCCCGACGCGGACGGCGTCAGCGAGGGCTTGGCCACGCTGCAGCAGATTCTGGCGCTGGCGCCCGATACCAAGGTCATTGTCCTGACCGGCAATCAGGATCGCGCCAATGCGGTGAAGGCGGTCGCCATGGGCGCCTATGACTTCCACCAGAAGCCGTTCGACAGCACCGTGCTGGGCCTGGTGATCGAGCGTGCGTTTCACCTGCACGCGCTGCAGCAGGAAAACCGCCGCCTGCTGCAGGCGCAGGAAGACTGGCCGATGGAAGGGATCGTCAGCCGCGACCCCGGCATGCTGAAGGTATGCCGCAGCATCGAGAAGGTGGCGCCGTCGACCGCGACCGTCATGCTGCTGGGCGGCAGCGGAACCGGCAAGGAGCTGCTGGCGCGCGCGGTGCACCAGCTGAGTCCGAGGCGCGGCAAGCGCTTTGTGGCGATCAATTGCGCAGCGATTCCGGAAACCCTGCTGGAGAGCGAATTGTTCGGCTACGAAAAAGGCGCGTTCACCGGCGCCGCCAGGCAAACGCTGGGAAAGATCGAGCTGGCCAACGGCGGCACGTTCTTCCTGGACGAGGTCGGCGACCTCCCGCTTGCACTGCAGGCCAAGCTGCTGCGCTTTCTGCAGGAACGGGTGATCGAGCGTGTCGGGGGCCGCGTCGAGATTCCGGTGGACGTGCGCATCGTCTGCGCCACCCACCAGAACCTGCAGGAACTGGTCAGGCAGGGGCGCTTCCGGGAAGACCTGTTCTACCGCCTGAGCGAGATCGTGCTGAGCATTCCGCCATTGCGGGAGCGCATCGGCGACTGCTCGCTGCTGGCCCATCACTTCAAGAACAAGTTCGTCGCCCTGCAACGCCGCCCGGCGCTCAGCTTCAGCGAAGATGCGCTGGCCGCGATCGAGGCGCATGCCTGGCCGGGGAATGTGCGCGAGATGGAGAATTGCATCAAGCGGGCGGTCATCATGGCCGAAGGCACGCAGATCACCGCCGACGACCTCGGCCTTGCCGTCCCCGCGAAGGAGGAGGCCTTCATCAATCTGCGGCAGGCGCGCGACGATGCGGAATACAAGGCGCTGGTCAAGTCGCTGGCGCGCGTGGGCGGCAATATCGTCAAGGCGGCGGAATTGCTTGGCGTTAGCCGACCGACCATCTACGACCTCATGAGCCGGCACGGAGTCAAGTAAAGAGGCGGGCAAGTGAGCGGTCTCATCCATCAGTTCGTCTTTGACAGCGCATACGCAACGCCCCATGCGGAGGCGGTGGCCGGCCAGGGCAAAAGGCTGAGCTACGCGCAGCTGGCGGGGGAACTGCAAACGATGGCGGCGGCGCTGTTGTCTTGCGGGCTGGCGCGCAGCGAGCGCGTCGCCGTATACCTGGACAAGCGCATCGAAGCAGTCGTTGCCCTGTTCGGCACGGCCGTGGCGGGCGGCGTCTTTGTGCCGGTCAATCCGGTGCTCAAGGCGGAGCAGGTCGCGCACATTCTGGCCGACTGCAATGTGCGCATCCTGGTCACGTCGGCAGAGCGCCTGACCATGCTGGCGCCGGTTCTGCCCCGCTGCGCCGATCTGCATACCGTCGTTCTGACCGGCTGCGCGGAAGATCTGCCGTCGCTCGCCGGGCTGCCCGGGCTGCCCAAGCTGCATATCGTGCCTTGGTCCGGCTTTCTGTCGCATGCCGGCCCGGCGCAGCCGCATCGCTGCATCGACGGCGACATGGCGGCAATCCTGTATACCTCCGGCAGCACGGGCCGGCCCAAAGGCGTCGTCCTGTCGCACCGTAACCTCGTTGCCGGCGCCAGGAGCGTCGTCCAATACCTGGAGAACACGGCGCACGACCGCATCCTGGCGCTGCTGCCGCTCAGCTTCGATTACGGCTTGAGCCAGCTGACCACGGCATTCTGCTGCGGCGCCGCGGCGGTGCTGATGAATTACCTGCTGCCGCGCGATGTGGTCAGAATGGTCGAGCAAGAACGGATTACCGGGCTGGCCGCGGTTCCGCCGCTGTGGATGCAACTCGCGCAACAGCGCTGGCCGCAGCAGACCAGCTTGCGCTACCTGACCAATTCCGGCGGCGCCATGCCGCGCGCCGTGCTGCAATCGCTGCGGCAGGCGCTGCCGGCTGCCCGCATATTCCTGATGTACGGCCTGACGGAAGCCTTTCGCTCGACCTTCCTGCCGCCGTCCGAACTGGAGCGCCGGCCGGACTCCATCGGCCGTGCGATTCCGGGAGCCGAAATCATGGTGGTGCGCTCGGACGGCAGCCTGTGCGACGTGGACGAGCCCGGCGAACTGGTGCATCGCGGCGTGCACGTCTCCCTCGGCTACTGGAACGATCCGCAGCGGACCGCCGAGCGGTTCCGCCCTGTGCCGGCGGCGCCTGCGGAGCTGCCGTTGCGGGAGATCGCCGTCTGGTCGGGGGATACGGTGCGCATGGATGCGGACGGGTTCCTGTATTTCATCGGCCGGCGCGACGAGATGATCAAGGTGTCGGGCTACCGCGTGAGCCCGACGGAAATCGAAGAAGTGCTGCATGCGACAGGTCTGGTGGAAGAGGCGGCGGCGTTCGGCGTCCCCCATCCGGTCCAGGGGCAGGCGATCGTTGCCGCCGTGGTCCCGGGAGCAGGGCGGGCGGTGTCGCAGGCGGCGCTCCTGCAGGAATGCCGGCTGCGGCTGCCGGCTTACATGGTGCCTGCGCACATTGAACTCATGCGGCATGCGCTGCCCCGCAATCCGAACGGAAAGATCGACCGGACCGCATTGCGCAAGACATGCGATGCCATGTTTACCACCAGCCCCGCCCTCTCATGACCGCGCCCCTGCCTGATTTCGTCTCGAAGTTGCCATTCCCCGTGGCCGACAACTGCATGCAGGTCGGCGGCATGCCGCTGACGCGCCTGGCACAGCGGGTCGGCCGCACCCCGTTCTATGCCTATGACCGCAGCTTGCTTACCGCTCGCGTGCGGCAGCTGCGCATGGCAATGCCGCAACAGGTCCGGCTGCATTATTCCGTCAAGGCCAATCCCATGCCGGCCCTGGTGCAGCACTTGGCGGGCCTGGTCGACGGCTGCGATGTGTCTTCGGCCGGCGAACTCAAGGTCGTGCTCGACACCCCCATGGCGCCGGAACACGTGAGCTTTTCCGGGCCGGGCAAGGGCGAGGGCGAATTGTCCCGGGCAATCGCCGCAGGCGTGCTGATCAACATCGAGTCCGAACAGGAACTGCAGCGCGTCGCCGCCATCGGCGACCGTCTCGGCATGCGCCCGCGCGTGGCGGTGCGCGTCAATCCGGATTTCGAGCTGAAGTCTGCCGGCATGCGGATGTCCGGCGGGCCGAAGCAATTCGGCGTCGATGCGGAACAGGCCCCGCAGCTGCTGCGCCATATCGGGGCGCTCAACCTGGATTTTCATGGCCTGCATATTTACAGCGGTTCGCAGTGCCTGCGGGCCGACGCGATCATCGAAGCGCAGAGGTGCACGCTGGAACTCGCGCTGCGCCTGGCCGCACATGCGCCGCAGGCAATACGCCTGCTCAATCTGGGCGGCGGTTTCGGCATCCCCTATTTCCCCGGCGATGCGGCCCTCGACATTCGCCCCATTGGCGAGCAGCTCGCGCACCTCATCGCGCGTCTCGCGGCCCATCTTCCGCAGGCGCGGGTCGCGCTTGAACTCGGCCGTTTCCTGGTCGGCGAGGCCGGCATCTACGTCACCCGCGTCAGCGACCGCAAGGTCTCGCGCGGACAGACTTTCCTGATCGCCGATGGCGGCATGCATCATCACCTGGCGGCTTCCGGCAACCTCGGCCAGGTGATTCGCAAGAACTATCCTGTGCTGATTGGCAATCGCATCGCAGGCGAACAGGCCGAAACCGTTTCCATCGTCGGCCCGCTGTGCACGCCGCTCGATCTGATGGCGGACAAGGTGGTGCTGCCGCCTGCCGGGCCGGGCGACTTGATCGTCGTGCTGCAGTCCGGCGCCTATGGGCTCACCGCCAGCCCCACCGCCTTCCTCGGGCATCCGCTGCCGGAGGAAGTGCTGGTTTAAAGGCATTTCAGCCTGACATTGTTACCGATTGTAATTGTTTGATATCAACCGGAACTAAGCCTGGTTGCATTGCTCTACAGCACTACCGTCATCCACGTAGGGCCGCGGCGCTATGTGGCATCCATCATACTTACTTGCTACTTGTCTCTCATGAAACATCACATCCTGGCATTGAAAAAAGAGCTGCTGCTGCCCGCGTTACTTGGCTTTTCGGTAGCCGCCTGCGGCGGAGGCGGGCAGGTACAGCCTGGCGCAGCCAATTCCGATGGCGCGGGTTCAGACGCGCTGGCCAAGGCCGATGTCAGCGACAGCCTCGGCACCAATGCCGGGACCGGCAAGACAGGCAAGTCAAGCGCCAGCCCGGCCGGCACGCCGGCAACGAATCCCGCAAGCACGCCGGCCGCAACAGGCACTGTCCTTGCGGTAGGACCGGGCAAGAAATACGCTGCTCCATGCCAGGCGCTTGTGGCGGCACCGAATGGCGCCACCGTCGAGATCGACGCTTCGGTGACGTATTCCGGCGACGTGTGCGCGTTCTATGCCAACAACCTGACCATTCGCGGCGTGAATGGCCGGCCGAAAATCGATGCCGCTGGCCGTAATGCGGCCGGCAAGGGAACCTGGGTCGTTGGTGGCAATGGAACCGTGATCGAGAACGTCGAGCTTTTCGGCGCCAAGGTGCCCGACAGGAACGGCGCGGCGATCCGGCTCGACGGCGTCGGCCTCACCCTGCGCAACAGCTTCATTCACGATAACGAGAACGGGATTCTGACCAATAACGACGGCATCAGCGACATCGTCATCGAGCATACGGAATTCGGCCATAACGGATACGGCGACGGCCGCTCGCATAACCTGTATGTGGGCAGCGTCAACAGCCTCACCTTCCGCTACAACTTCTCGCATGACGCCAATGTCGGCCACAACCTGAAGTCGCGCGCCAAAACCAACCTGATTGCCTACAACCGCTTCTCCAGCACCGCCGCCGGCGAAACGGGCTCGACCGCCAGCGGGCAGCCCAGCTATGAAATCGACCTGCCCGATGCCGGCACCAGCTATGTGATCGGCAACGTCATCGAGCAGCCGGCCGCGAATCAGAACAGCACCATGCTCGCGTACGGAGAAGAAAGCACATCCAACCCCGGCAAGGACCTCTATGTGATCAACAACACCTTCCTGAACGATTATGGTTCGGGTGGCACCTTCATCTATGTTGGCGACGCGGTCGCAACACCGGCGGCAATTCAAAACAATGTGTTTGCAGGCACCGGAACCGTGGTCAACCAGGCGGCCGCGGTACAGACGACGAATTACAAGGCGGCCAATCCGGCATTCGTCGACCGGAAAAATTATGACCTCCATCCCGCCCCGGGCGCACCCTTCATCAACGCCGGTTCGCAACCCGGCAATGCGGCATCCGGCATGCCGCTCGCGCCGGCCATGCAGTATGTCCATGTGGCGGGCGGCCAGCCCCGGCCGGCGAGCGGCAATATAGATATCGGTGCCTATGAAGCCGTCGCTCCCTGACGCCGGCGCCATGCATTGAGCGGGCGTCAGAAGAAGCTTTCCGGAATGACCAGAATGTCTCCGGGCCGAACCGGCACATTGGCCGAGAGATCGCCGTCGCGCAGGAGGTCATTCAGGCGCACAGCCAGTTTCTGCTGCTTGCCGCCGACCGAGCGGACAATGCTCGCCTTGTTGCCGGCGGCAAATTCGGTCAACCCGCCGACGGCAATCATCACATCCATGACCGACATGCCTGCCCGGTAGGCGAGCGCCTGCGGCTTGGCCGCCTGCCCGATCACGCGTATCTGCTCGCCATAAGGCCCGACGAAGCCGGTAATCGTGACAGTGACGACCGGATCCTGGATGTATTTGGCCAATGCCTTCTCGATGTCGCGCGCCAGCTCGGTGCCGGTCTTGCCGCTCGCAATCAAATCCTCCACAAGCGGCGCCGTGATTTTTCCATCGGGGCGAACCGGCACCGTCAGCGACACTTCCGGATGCCGCCATACCGAAATGATGACGTTGTCGCCCGGCCCTATCCGGTATTCGTGGCTATACGGCAAAGCATCTACTTCCGTAGCGGCAATCTGGGCTTGCGGCCTGTTCGCGCAGCCTGCAAGGAACAGGAGCAGCACGACACCGCACCATTTGAGGTACGACGCAAGGTCAGGCAGTATTTTCTTCATATTTTCTCTCTGGTAATTACCGATCTTCCCCTCTGAGAGCGCCAGTATTGCGCGCCAGCATGTTGATGTTTTGATACATCTCAACGGTATGTCCTGCCATACGGCATCGTGACTCATGCCTCGCATAAACTCTATTCCCGACGCGAAACTCGCACGGAGCAATCGCCGCAAGAACGTGCAGGGACGGCAGCCGGTAGGAACGGGCGCGTTCGCGCAATCGCCATTTCGACGACATCACCATCAACAAGGAACAAAGCCATGCCCACGCCCCGTTATACCCGTCCGCTTTGCATCGCAATGATTTCCGGGAGCTTGCTGGCGGCAGGGCTCTCCGCCTGCGGCAAGACCCAAAGCGCGCAAGCGCTGGTCGCCGAGGGCGGCGAATATTACCGAAAGGGGGACAACAAGGCGGCGATCATCCAGCTGAAAAACGCCCTGCAGAAAAATCCGGACGACAAGGATGCCCGTCTTCTGCTCGGCAGGATTTACATCGATAGCAATGACCCGCAATCGGCGGAAAAGGAAGTGCGCAAGGCCATCGAACTCGGTGCCGACGCGCGCCAGGCCATGCACAGCCTGGCGAAGGCGCTCCTCATGCAGGGCAAGTTCGAGCAGGTGCTGGAAGAGACGCAGTCCGCAATGAACGGCGCATCGGATGCGGATATCCTGGCCCTGCGCGGCGATGCCTATCTCGCGCTCGGCAAGGCGCCGCAGGCCAGGGAAGCCCTGGAGCTTGCGCTCAAAGGCAGCCCCGATCATCCGCAAGCGCTGATCGGCATGGCCAGGCATGCGCTCCTGTCGAAGGATGCCGACGCCGCTGCCCGCTATAGCGAGCAGGCCGTCGGCAAGAATCCGTCGAGCGTGGATGCCTGGTACTTCCGGGGCGACTTGCTGCGCATGCAGGCAAAACCCGAGCAGGCGCTCGCGGCTTATGAAGAAGTCCTCAAGCTCAAGCCGAACCACGTGGCGGCGCTGGTCGCCAAGGCAGCGCTCGAAATCAACTCCGGCAAATACGACGCCGCCCGCGCCAGCCTGGACGCGGCGCGCAAGGCGGGCGGCAACACCCTGGGTTTTCTGTACGCGCAGGCGCTGCTCGACTTCAGGCAAGGCCGCTATAGCGCGGCGCTGGAATCGCTGCAGCAGGTGCTGCGTGTCGCGCCGAGAAACATGCCGGCCCAGCTGCTGGCCGGCGCCGTGCAGTTCGAGCTCGGCGCGACGCAGCAGGCGGAGGCGCACTTGACCGCTTATCTCGACAATAATCCCAACGACATCTATGCGCGCAAGCTGCTCGCGGCCACGCTGCTGCGCAACGGCGAGGCCAGGCGCGCCCATGCGGTTGCCGCCGCGGCGGCCAAGGACGCGCCGCAGGATGTGAAATTGCTGGCGCTGGCAGGCGAATCGTCGATGCAGGCAAACGACTATGCCGGTGCGATGGAATACTTCCGGAAGGCCAGCGCGCTCGCGCCGCAGGACGCGATGATCCGGACCGCGCTGGGAAAAATCAAGCTGGGGCAGGGCGACGGCGAAGGCGCCATCGATGAACTGCAGCAGGCGGCGGCGCTGGAAAAAAAATCCGGGCAGGCGAGCAAGGCGCTCATCCTCGCCTATGTGAAACAGAAGCAGTATGAAAAGGCGCTGGCGACGGTGGCGGCCCTTGAGCGGGAAGAGCCGAAGAGCGCGCAGCTGCAGCAGATAAAGGGCGGCATCTTCCTTGCCAAGAACGACGTGCAAAGCGCGCGCCAGAGCTTCGAGCGCGCGCTTTCCTATGATCCGGCGAATTTCGCCGCTGCCGCGAGCCTTGCCCGGCTCGATCTGATCGACAAGAAACCGGAGGCGGCGAAAAAGCGTTTTGAATCCCTGCTCGCCGCCGACAAGAAAAATGTGCAGGCCATGTCGGCGCTCGGGGAACTGGCGGCATCGCAGAAACAGGAGGATGAGGCGACGCGCTGGTTCGAGCGGGCCCATGGCGAGAACCCCGATGCGGTGGCGCCGGCTGGACAACTGGCCAACCACTATCTGCGCATCGGGCAGCAGCAAAAGGCGCTCGCGCTTGCGCAAAAGCTGCAGGCGGCCAATCCGGCCAATCCGGGCGCGCTCGAACTCCTGGCGCAGGTGCAGTTCGCCAATCATGACAAGAGCGCCGCGCTGGAAAGCTATGAAAAGCTTGCCGCGCTCAACCCCGCGTCCGCGGCGGCGTTCATGCGGATCGCCACGGTCCACATGGCCATGCAAAAGCCGGCGGCGGCGGCCGACGCCTTGAAAAAGGCGCTCTCGCTGCAACCCGACTATCCGGAGGCGCAAATCGCGCTGGCCGGCGTCGAGCAGGCCAGGGGCAATCGCGAGCAGGCATTGTCGATCGTGCGCGGCCTGCAGAAGCAGCATCCGAACTCCCCGGCGGGCTATGTGCTGGAAGGCGAAATCCTGATGGCCGGGCAACAGGCGGCTCCTGCCATCAAGGCGTTTGAACGCGCCTTCCAACTCGGCAAGACCAGCACGTTTGCGATCAAGCTGCATGCCGCGTTGCAGAAGGCGGGGCGGGAAAAGGAGGCGGAGTCGCACATCGCGCAATGGCTGAACAGCCACCCCGACGACGCATCCGTCCATGCCTATCTTGGCCAGCACTACCTCGCCAAAGGTCAGAACAGGCAGGCGATCAGCCACTTCGAAGCCCTCTTGCAGCGCGCGCCGGCAGACGTCAGGGCGATGAACAATCTGGCCTGGGCCTACCAGCAGGAAAAGGATGCGCGCGCCTTGCCGATGGCGGAAAAAGCCTACGCGGCTGAATCCGGCAATCCCGCCATCCTCGATACGCTCGGCTGGATACTGGTCGAGCGAGGCGAACTCGGGCGCGCCATCGGCCTGCTGCAAAAGGCAGCATCGCTCGCGCCGGATGCTCCCGATATCCGCTATCACCTCGTGCTTGGCTTGGTGAAGTCGGGCGACAAGGAGCAGGCTCGCCGCGAACTGCAGCAATTGCTTGCAACCGGCAAGGAGTTTGCCAAAGTGAAGGAAGCGCGAGCCCTGCTGGCGCAGCTCTGATGCCGCCGATGTCGCTGATTTCGCTGATGCTTGTGCCGCGTTTCTGAAAGGCGGAGGCGCTGCCTGCCGCCTCGCTTTCCCGTCGAAGCCGCAAGATGCGGATTGCGCGGTGCGCCATCCCTGCACGAAGCGCGCGGCGTATCCGAACCTGCCCATCCCGCCTGATTCTCGCACGCGATGCCGTCCTTCTTCCCGCGTGGGTCGCATCGCACACGCATTGCCGCCTATGCCCGATGTCGGGTTTCCTTACATAAGCGCCGCGGCATTTGCATAAGTAATTGATTTGATTAGTTGGCATGCAATCCGCTTTATGCCCGTAGCAGTACCTATTTTTCTGCTCCACTCAATTTTTGGGATGATCGACAAAATGAAAAAAATGAAGTCATTGATTGGTGGTGTCGCGCTGTTGGCGTCGGCCGGCGCGTTCGCTACGCCTGTTACTCTCGGCGGGGAGTCCCCCGATCTGCAGACCGTGATCAACGGCCTGTATTCCGCCGCCGGCACCCCGCTGTCGAAAGCGCCCGATGTCAACCTGAATCAGGCCGCGGAATCGGGCCGGTTCCAGATCGAGGCGTCCGGCGGATCTGTCGCCACCATGGTGATCGAAGTCGCCGCCAATGCAAGCACCAACACCTTCGGCATCTATGACATCGCCGACCCGACCAAGTACCTGGAACTCTTTTCGGGCGCGGCCTCATCCGGCGGCCAGGCGTTCCTGAGCGTGACGGATACCTACCTGTTCTCGCTGGTCGGCGGTAGCAGCGTCCAGTTCAATGGACCGACGTTTGGCTATTACCTGCGTACCGGATCCGGCCAGACGTTCTACTCGGAGGCAAGCCTGAACGGCGGAGACGATCATATGGTCGCATTCCAGGGCGACGGCGACTACATCAAGCTCCCGCACCGCAGTGCCGGCAAGTGGGGCTCGTCGAGCTATATCCAGGCATGGGAGGACGTAGCGCTTGCCGGCTCCGACAGAGATTACCAGGACATGGTGGTTTATGTGGAGTCGGTGACTGCTGTTCCGGAACCGGGCACTGCCGCCCTGTTCGGGCTTGCCGGGCTGGGTCTGGCCTTCTCCCGCCGCCGCAAATCTGCATGAGCTTTATTGGTCGAATCGAGCCCGTCCGATGCGGGCTCGATTTTTTCCGGCATGCAGCGAAGCGCTGTCCGACGCAGCCGGTAGAGCCTTCCGCCCGAGCCGAATGATTGTCGAGAATTTTTACGTTTTAGGAATGGAACGCAAACTATTATGAAATTCTATTCGCGGAGCTGCAAAACGCTGACAAGCATTGCGCTGGCGCTTGGATTATCTGCGGCCGCCGCCGGCTCGGCCAACGCAATCACCATCGGCCTTGCGGATGCCCCTGCCGCCTTCTCGTTTTCCAGCAGCGCAGGCGGATACAACCTTGGATTCACCGGCAGCCTCGATATCACGGCCCTGAGCCCGACCTCGGCCACCCTGCATGTCGTGCTGAACAATACGTCGACACTGATTGGCGGCGGCGCGATTCATCCGGCAAGCGATGTCCGCCTTACCGCCTTTGGCTTCGGTATGGCGCCGGATGCCACCGCTGTCACGCTTTCCGACGCCGCCGACGGCGGCATGCGCAATGCGACGCTCGCTTCGATTCCGAGCCTGCGGCAAATTGAAGTGTGCGCATGGGGCGGGCGCAACTGTGCGGGCGGCGCGAGCGGCGGCATTGGCGCCGGCCGTTCCGACACCTTCGATCTGATCCTGACCGGAGCATTCGGCAATTCCCTTGTCTTCGATCCGCTCGGCGTCAAATTCCAGACAGAGCATGGCTCTTTCGAATTTGCGTGCGCCGACGACTGCAATGGTGGAACCGTGCCGGAGCCGGCAACAGTCGCGCTGCTGGGCACCGGCCTGGCCTTCCTCGGCGCCGCCCGCAGACGCCGCCGGTGACGCTTTCGCGCAGCGGCAAAACCCGCCTCATAAAAAGGGCGGGTTTATTTTTTGATGACTTCACCGGCCAGCTGGCACGGCTTCATGCGGCATATGGATTTGTGGAAATTCCTGTTGACGACTTGACAATCATCAATTCTTACTTTGTGGATAAAAGTAACCTTTGATTGCGCGGAAAATGCGGCCCCGACATCAGAAACAGATAACGAGAACCGGGAAGCCCGTCCGTGAGGAACCAGGGAGCAAGAATAGATGGAAGAACAACTGGCGCAGTTGATTTCCCATATCAAGGGAGTCTGGAAATATCGCTGGCTGGCATTGGCCACGGCATGGATCGTCGCCATTATCGGCGGCATTGTCGTTCACGTCCTGCCCGACAAATATCAGGCCTCGGCGCGCGTCTACGTCGATACGCAAAGCATCCTCAAGCCGCTGTTGTCGGGCATGACGACTGTGCCGAATGTCGAACAGCAGGTGGCGATCATGAGCCGGACCTTGCTTAGCCGGCCCAATCTCGAACGGCTGGTGCGCATGGTCGACCTCGACATCAAGGCCGGCACCGCGAAGGAGAAGGAAGAACTCCTCGAACAGCTGGCGAAGGACATCAAGCTCAGCGGCACCGCAACCGACAATATCTACACCATCACCTACAGCAGCGAGAATCCGAAACTGGCCAAGGATCTGGTGCGTTCGCTGCTGGCGATCTTCGTGGAGGCCGGCATCGGCGACAAGAAGAAGGAGTCCGAGAAGGCCGTCAGCTTCATCGATGAGCAGATCAAGAGCTATGAAGAGAAGCTGACGGCGGCGGAAAATGCGCTCAAGGAATTCAAGCTGCGCAATACCGGCCTGCTCTCGCGCGAGGGCAGCGACTACAGCAGCAAGCTGATGGACGCCAGCGACGCGCTCAGCCAGGCGCGGCTCGAATTGCGCGAGGCCGAGCAGGCGCGCGACGCGCTCAAGCGCCAGATCGCCGGCGACGGCGCCGACGCGAATGCCGCCATGCGCGCGGCCGCGGCGGGCAATCCGGAACTCGACGAGCGCCTGCAGACGCTGCGCAAGAATCTCGACGGCTTGCAATTGCAGTTTACGCCGGCGCATCCCGACATCATCGCGACCAAACGCCTGATCGCCCAACTGGAAGAACGCAAGCGCGAAGAAGCCAAAGCGATGAAGCCGAACCCCGACCGCGGCGCCAATATCAGTCCGCTTTTGCAGCAACTGACGATTTCGCTGGCGGCGGCCGAAGCGCGCGTGGCCTCTCTGCGTACGCGGGTTGACGAATATGCGGCGCGCGTGAGTCGTTTGACTGCGCTGAACAAGGCGGTACCCGAAGCGGAGGCGCAACTGGCGCAGCTGAACCGGGACTACCAGATAAACAAGGAAAACTATGAAAAGCTGCTTAACCGCCGCGAGGCCGCCAAGCTGTCCGGCGAACTGACCACCACCACGGACATGATGACTTTCCGTGTCGTCGATCCGCCGATGGTGCCGCAGATTCCGGCCGGGCCGCCGCGGGTGAAACTGTTTGCCGCGGTGGTGCTGGGGGCGATTGCGGCGGGCATCGGCGTCGCATTCTTCATGAACAAGATACGCCCGACCTTCGTTACCCAGTTCAGCCTGCAGGAAGCGACCGGCTTGCCGGTGCTGGGGACCATCGCCATGCACTGGACCGAGCAGGAAAGGGCGCTTCGGCAGAAGAGGGTATATGCCTTCGCCGGATCTTTCATGCTGCTGCTGCTCCTGTGCGGGGGCGTCATGGCGCGCCTGCTGATCATCACTTGAGCGCAATGCGCCGTGCCGGGAAACGGCACAGGCGCGCGGTACGAAATGAATGCACTGCCAACCCCATCTGACTCTCCGCGGGAGAAAACGTGAGCATTATCGAAAAGGCAGCCGGGCGTATCGCCCATCACGCCAGTCAAACCAGGTCCGGCCCGGATGCGTCGCCGCGCGCATTCTCGCCGCGTGCATCCGCGCTTCCCGCCAACCAGGACGCCGGTTCGCCTGAGCCGGGCGCTCCGGCGAAAGCCGCATCTGCCACGGCGCGCCTGGATATCGATCTCGATCGCTTGCAGAAAGCGGGCATGGTCACGCCGGACGCGAAACGCACGCCGATCGCGGAAGCGTTCCGCTACATCAAGCGCCCGTTGCTCAGCAAGGCCTTGCGCAAGGGCGAGGGCGCCATCCGGCACGGCAACCTGATCATGGTGACCAGTTCCCTGCCAGGCGAGGGTAAAACCTTTTGCTCGATCAACCTGGCAATGAGCATCGCGATGGAGATGGACCATACCGTGCTGCTGGTGGACGCAGACGTTGCGCGTCCATCGGTGCTGTCGACGCTGGGGCTGGAGGCGCGCGGCGGGCTGATGGACTTATTGAAAAGCGAAACGCTCAACCTGAGCGATGTGATGATCAGGACCAATGTGGAGTCGCTGACCCTCTTGCCACTTGGCAGCTGTCAGCAGAACGCCACCGAGTTGCTGGCAAGCCAGGCGATGAGGCGGGTGCTGGACGAAATCGCCAGCCGCTATGCCGACCGCATCGTCATTTTCGACTCCCCGCCCTTGCTGTTGACCAGCGAGGCGCGCGTGCTGGCCGAGCGGATGGGGCAGATCGTGATGGTGGTCGAGGCGGAGAAAACGACGCAGAATGCCGTGCGGGATGCGTTGCGCAAGATCGATGGCTGCCCCAATGTGAGCCTGGTCTACAACAAGGGGCGAGCATTCGCCGAGCCGCAGTCTTACGGCTATTACCCGGCCTAGCGCCATGCGGACGAACCATGCTCTCGGCGGGCCCTGCGCGCTTGCCCCGCTCGCCCCGCTTGCCGCAGCGGTGGCATTGGCTTGGCCCGCGCAATCGGGCGCGGCGGAATGGGCGGTCCGCCCCGGCGTCGACCTGATTGAAACCTATACCGACAACCTGACGCTCGCGCCGCGCGGGCAGGAGCGCAGCGATTTCATCACCGAAATCGCCCCGCATCTGTCCGTCAGGGGGACCGGCGCGCGCATGAAGCTCAGTGCCGACTACGTGATGCGCAACTTTTTCTATGCGCGTGAAAGCGATGCCGCCAATACGCATCACTCGCTGCGGGCCGCAGCCAATGCCGAGCTGGTCGATCAGCTGGCCTTCATCGATGGCACGGCTTCCGTGCAGCGGCAGCCGATTTCCCCGTTCGGCCCGCAGGTGGCAGGCAGCGGCAATGTGACGGGCAACCAGTCGGACGTACGCGCATACAGCATCAGCCCCTACCTGCGCCACCGCTTCCTGCATGGCGCGACGGCCGAGCTGCGGTACAGCCGCGATGCGGTGACGGCTGCCGGCGGCGGCCTGCTGGACAGCTATGGAAGCCGGTACAGCATCGACCTGAACAGCGGCAGCGCCTTCCGGACACTGCAGTGGGGGTTGCGGTATGACGATCAGCGGATCGATTACAAGTCGGCAGAGGACGTCAGCACCAAAGCGGCGTCCGGCTCGCTGCGTTACCTGTTGTCGCCGCGGGTGGCATTGACGGCGACGGCAGGTTATGAAGACAACAGCTACGTCAGCATCGGGCCGGAGCCGAAAGGTCGCTTCTGGACGCTCGGCGCCGCCTGGACGCCGTCCGAGCGCACGAGTGTCGCCGCCAGCGCAGGCAGGCGCTTCTTCGGCAAGACGCTCATGCTCAACGCGCAGCACCGTACCCGCCTAACCGTGTGGAGCGTCGCATACGAGGAAAATCTCACGACCACAAGATCGCAGTTCCTGGTGCCGGTTGCACAGGATACCGCCGCATTTCTGAGCGAACTATGGAAAAACAGCATTCCCGACCAGGTGGCGCGCAACGAGCAGGTGCAGCAATTCATCCATGACGCGAATTTGCCGGCAACCGTGATCACACCGGTCAACAGCTTTACCAACCGGGTATTCCTGCAGCGGAGCGCGCAGGCATCCGCCGCATGGCGGGGCGCGAAGAATACCCTGATTCTCAGCTTCTTTCACATCGAGCGCGAACCGGAATCGGTGCCGGACGTCGATCGCTTCCTCGCCGCCGGCATAGGCGCGCTGGCCGGCGAGGCAACCCGGCAGAGCGGCGTCGGCCTGCAATGGAACCGGCACCTGGGGCCGCGCACCAGCGCCAATGCCGGCGCCAGTTACAGCAGGGTGCGCTCGCCCGCGACCGGCAGGCGGGACAACGATGCCTCGGCCACGCTCGGAGTCACGCATCAGTTGCAGCAGAAGGTCCATGCCGGGGTCCAGTTGCGGCGGCTTGAAAAACGGTCCAGCCAAGCGGGCGGAGAATTCCGCGAGAATGCGGTCGCCGCTTTCCTCCAGATGAATTTTTAGTGGAGTTCTGCAAGCAATGTACGAAGCCTATTACGGCCTCAGCGCCAATCCGTTCCAGCTCAAACCGGATCCGCACTTCTTTTTTGGCAGCAAGGGACACAAGCGGGCGATGGCTTACCTCGACTACGGCATTTCCTGCGGCGAAGGCTTCATTGTGATTACCGGCGAAGTCGGCGCCGGCAAGACCACGCTGATGCGCCACCTGTTCCGCAAGCTCGACCCGGCAAAAATCCAGGCCGCGCAGATCGTCAATACCTGCCTGGAGCCCGACGACATTTTGCGTACCGTGGCCGGCGCGTTCCGCCTGCCCAGTGAAAATGCCAGCAAGGCGGTGCTGTTGACGCGGATCGAGCAGTTTCTGCTCGCGTGCGACCGGCAAGGCCGGCGCGCACTGCTGGTGGTGGACGAGGCGCAGAATCTGGCGCCGCGTGTCATTGACGAATTGCGCATGCTGTCCAACTTTCAGACCGACGACAAATGCCTGCTGCAGATCTTCCTGCTCGGCCAGCCCGAGTTGCGGCGCACTTTGCTCAGCCCCGAGATGGAACAGCTGCGGCAACGCGTGATCGCCACCTGCCATCTGGGTCCGCTCGATGACGGCGAAACCCGTGCCTATATCGAACACCGTCTGCGCACCGTCGGCTGGCAAGGTGATCCGCAGCTTGCCGAGGCCGCCTTTTCCGCGATCTACACCTATACCGGCGGCATTCCGCGCAAGATCAACACCCTGTGCAATCGCCTGTTATTGATGGGCTATCTGGAGGAACTGCATGCATTCGGTGAAGCGGAACTGCAGACCGTGATCAGCGAGGTGCAGCGGGAGTTCAGCCTCCCGGCGGAATGAGGCGGTTGCGCGGCTGCGGGCGTGACGAAAACGCGGACCATTCCTAATACTGAGCAGCAATCTTGCAAGTTGCCACTATTTGTGGATTGTCAAAACTCCCACTGATTCCTGATTGCACAATAGTTTCGGAGTTGCAAAAAATCCATTGCAGAGGCGGCAATAAAAATAATAAGCGACCTTGCGCTGGACCGATAAGACCGCAAGAGCGAACAGGGAGTGTTCCATGCATTTTTCCATACCGCGCCGAGCCTGGCTGCCTGCAGTGATGTTGGGCTGACCGGAACAGCCCGCTTCGCTCTTCCTCAACCATTTCAACCACAAGCTTGCTATGCGATCTCTGACGCCGGCGAACCCGCCGTTTCGCCTACTTTGCATTGTCGGCGCGCGCCCCAACTTCATGAAAATCGCGCCCATCATGATGGCGATGAAAACGGTCGCGCCCGAAATCGACGTGCGCTTGCTGCATACCGGGCAGCATTATGATGCGGCGATGAATCACCAGTATTTCGACGCGCTCGGCATCCCCGCACCGGATGTCAATCTCGAGGTCGGGTCGGGCAGCCATGCGGCGCAGACCGCCGAAGTCATGCGCCGCTTCGAGCCTGCGCTGGATGCGCTGCGGCCATCGGCCGTGCTGGTGGTGGGCGACGTCAATTCGACGCTGGCCTGCGCCCTGGTCGCGGCCAAAAAAGGCGTGCCGGTCATTCATGTCGAAGCGGGATTGCGCAGCTTCGACCGCAGCATGCCGGAGGAGATCAACCGGGTTCTGACCGACCAGATTGCCGACCTGTTGTTTACCACCGAGCGCGAAGGCCGCGAGAACCTGTTGCGCGAGGGGATTGCGGACGAGCGCATTCATTTCGTCGGCAACGTCATGATCGACACGCTGCGCATGAATCTTGAGCGCGCCGTTCCCGTTTCCCGCATCCTCGAACAGGCAGGGGCGCCGGGCCTGCCGGAAGAGGGCAAGGGCTATGCGGTGTTCACCCTGCATCGTCCATCCAATGTCGACGACGCGGCGACGCTGCGCGCATTGCTGGAAACGGTGTTGGACATCAGCGGCAAACTGCCCGTGATATTTCCGATGCATCCGCGTACGCGCGCCATGATTGATCAGTCGGGGCTCGCGCATTTGCTCGATACGCCCCGCATCCTCCAGCTGCCGCCGCTGGGCTATCTCGAAATGCTTGGGTTGATGCGCGACGCGCGCGTGGCGCTGACCGACTCCGGCGGCATCCAGGAAGAGACGACCGCCCTCGGCGTGCCTTGCATTACCTTGCGGACCAATACCGAACGCCCGATCACGGTTGCCGAAGGCACCAATGTCCTGGCGGGAGTCGAGCCGCGGAATATCCTGGCCGCCTTTGACGAGGTGCAGCGCAGCGGAGGCAAGGCCGGGCGGATTCCGGAATTCTGGGACGGCCAGGCGGCGCACCGGATTGCTCAGGTCATTCGCTGCTGGAGCGGGCGCCTGCCGGCATCGGCGCTGGCCGCGTAAGGAGCGCCGCGTGCAGATCAGGAACGCCATGACCGTCGATGTGGAAGACTACTTTCAGGTATCCGCATTCGAGCGGCATATCCCGCGCGAGCGCTGGGCATCGATGCCATGCCGGGTGGAAGCCAATATCGAGCGCATACTGGCGATACTGGCGGCGGAAAACATCAAGGCGACCTTCTTCACCTTGGGCTGGATTGCGGAGCGCTATCCGGCGATGGTGCGGCGTATCGTCATGCACGGCCATGAACTGGCAAGTCACGGCTATGCGCATTTGCGGGCATCGGACCAGAGCGCGGAAGAGTTCCGGCAGGATGTTTTCCGCAGCAAGGCGCTGCTGGAGGATATCGGCGGCGTGCCGGTATGCGGCTACCGTGCGCCCAGCTTCTCGATCGGCATGCGCAACCTGTGGGCGCTGGACCTGCTGCGCGAGGCCGGTTACCGCTACAGTTCGAGCATCTATCCGATCAGGCATGACCACTATGGCATGCCCGATGCGCCGCGCTTTGCCTACTATCCGCGCGGCCGCGACGGGCTGCTGGAACTGCCGATCACGACTGTCCGCCTCTTGAAAAGGAACCTGCCGACCGGGGGCGGCGGCTATTTCCGTCTCTTGCCGTACCCGGCGTCGCGCTGGCTGCTGCGGCATGTCAACCGCCACGACCGGCAGCCGGGAATTTTTTACTTCCATCCATGGGAAATCGATCCGGGGCAGCCGCGCCAGTCCAACCTGGGACTGAAAACGCGGTTCCGCCATTACGTGAATCTCGGCCGAACCGAAGCCCGGCTGCGCGCCCTGGTGCGCGACTTCAGCTGGGGACGCATGGACGACATCTTCCTGGTGAAAAATTGAATACGTTTCTTGTATCCGGCTACTCCGCAGCGGCTGCGCTCCAACCCGCGACATCCGTCGTCCGCGCCTTGCAGCAAGGGGACGAGGCGCGCTGGGACGCCTTTGTGAGCCGCTGTCCCGAAGCCACTTTCTTTCATCGCGCAGGATGGCAGCGCGTCATCGAACGTGCGTTCGGTCACCGCACCTTCTTCCTGTATGCCGAAACGGACGGCCGCATCGAAGGAGTCCTGCCGTTGGCCGAGGTAAGGAGCAGGATGTTCGGCCACGCGCTGGTATCGCTGCCGTTCTGCGTCTATGGCGGAATCGCCGCCGCGTCGGAGGCTGCGCGCGAGGCGCTGCACCGCGAGGCGCAACGCCTGGCCGCCAGGCTGGGCGTCGGGCACCTCGAATACCGCAATATGCATGCACGCCAGGAGGGCTGGGCAACCAAGGAGCTGTACGTGACCTTCCGCAAGGAGATCGTGGACGACGATGAAACGAACCTGCTCGCGATCCCGAAGAAGCAGCGCGCCATGGTGCGCAAGGGAATCAAGGCCGGTCTGCAATGCGCCATCGATGACGATGTCGAGCGCTTCTTCGCCGCGTATGCCGCCAGCGTGCACCGGCTGGGAACGCCGGTATTTGCGAAAAAATATTTCCGGATCCTGCAGGCGACCTTCGGCAACGACTGCGAAGTCCTGACCATCGCCAAGGAGGGACGCACGGTGGCCAGCGTTCTGAGCTTCTATTTTCGCGACGAAGTGTTGCCGTATTACGGCGGCGGCACGGAAGAGGCGCGCGCGGTGGCGGGCAACGACTTCATGTACTGGGAACTGATGCGCCGCGCCGCTGCGCGTGGGTGCCGCGTGTTCGACTTTGGCCGCAGCAAGATCGGCACCGGCGCCTTCGATTTCAAGAAAAACTGGGGCTTTCAGGCGCAGCCCTTGCCCTATGCCTACCAGCTGCACCGCGCCAAGGCGCTTCCGGACAACAATCCGCTGAATCCGAAATACCAGCTGTTCATCAAGCTCTGGCAACGCCTGCCGCTGCCGGTGGCCAATGTGATCGGCCCGCATATCGTCAAGAGCCTCGGGTGATCGCGTGAAAGACCTGCTCCTGCTCGTGCATCGGATCCCTTTCCCTCCCAACAAGGGCGACAAAATCCGCTCCTACCACCTGTTGGCGCATCTTGCCGCGCGTTTTCGCGTGCACCTCGGCACTTTCGTCGACGACGACAACGACTGGCAGTATGTGGACGCGGTCAAGCCGCTGTGCGGCGAGACGCATTTCCGCAAGCTCGACCCGCTTGTCGCCCGGATGCGCAGCCTGAAGGCGCTGTCCGCCGGCCGCCCCTTGTCATTGGATTACTACCGTGACGGTGCCATGCAGGCATGGGTAAACGAGCTGCTGCAGCGCCGCCCGGTCGAGCGCATCGTGGTGTTTTCTTCATCCATGGCGCAGTATGTGGAGCATGTCGGCGGGGCGGCGCGCATCGTCGATTTCGTCGACGTCGACTCCGACAAATGGACGCAGTACGCCAAGGGCAAGGCGTGGCCGCTGTCCTGGCTGTATCGCAGGGAGGGGCGATCGCTGCTGCGCTACGAGGACAAGATTGCGCAAGCATTCGACGCTGCCCTGTTCGTGTCGGCCGCGGAAGCGGAACTGTTTCGCAGGCTTGCGCCATGCTGCGCCGAACGGGTCGGCTACTACAGCAACGGCGTGGACACCGCGTATTTTTCTCCGGACCGGACATACGCCAACCCTTTCGGCGCCGATGAGCTGCCGATCGTCTTTACCGGCGCCATGGATTACTGGCCGAATATCGATGCCGTGCAGTGGTTCGCCGCGCACATGCTACCCGCGGTGCGCAAGCGCCATCCGAAGGCCGTGTTCTACATCGTCGGCTTGCGGCCGGCAGAGCAGGTCAAGGCGTTGGCCGGACTGGCGGGGGTGAAGGTCACCGGCGGCGTGCCGGACGTGCGCCCGTATATCGCCCATGCGCGTGGGGCGGTTGCGCCTTTGCGCATCGCGCGCGGCGTCCAGAACAAGGTGCTGGAGGCGATGGCGATGGCGAAAGCTGTCGTCGTGTCGCCGGCGGCACTGGAGGGAATCGACGCCATACCCGGCCGGGAACTGCTGCTCGCCGGGAGCGAACAGCAGTTCATCGATGCCACCTGTGCATTCCTTGCGGCGCCGCTGCCAGAAATCGAGCAGGCGGCGCGCCGCAAGGTGGTCGGCTGCTATGGCTGGAGCAGCAATCTGCAAAAAATGGATGTCCTTCTCGACGCGCCGCCTATCACCCCGGGCGCTGCCGCCGGGCCGGCGGCGATCGCGTTGCGGCTTGCGGGGGAAGGCGCATGAACACGGTTCAGGCGCGCCTTGCGTGGCTGCCGCAGGTGCCGGTCGCCGGCGTGGCGCTCGCAGTTGTACTTGTCATCCTTGGCATGTACGCGCAGACCGCGCAGTCGATCGTCGCGATCTGGAACAGCTCCGAGACGTACGCCCACGGCTACGTCATCGCCCCGATCAGCCTGTGGCTGATCTGGAAGCGCCGCCATGTCCTCGCGCAAATTGCCCCGCGGCCCTGCTGGCCTGCGCTGCTCGGCCTGGCGGCATGCGGGCTGGCATGGCTGCTGGCGGAACTGGCGGACGTGCAGGTCGTGCGCCAGTATGCGCTGGTGGCCATGCTGCCGCTGGCGGTCGTCGCCGTGCTCGGCACGGAAATGGGGCGCGCCATGGCGTTCCCCCTGCTTTTTTTGCTGCTGGCGGTGCCGTTCGGCGAAGTCTTCGTCAGCCCCCTGATCGGTTTCACCGCCGATTTCACCGTCGCCGCCCTGCAGGCAACCGGCATTCCTGTGCTGCGCAACGGCAGCAATTTTGAAATCCCCTCCGGCAGCTGGTCGGTGGTCGAGGCGTGCAGCGGCGTGCGCTACCTGATCTCGTCTTTCACCCTCGGCTGCCTGTATGCCTACCTGAGCTATCGTTCCCGGCTGCGGCAACTGATGTTCGTGCTCATCGCCATCGTCGTGCCGATTCTTGCCAACGGCCTGCGCGCATACATGATCGTCATGCTCGGCCATTTAAGCGGAAACAGGCTGGCAGTCGGCGTCGACCACCTGATCTACGGCTGGATCTTCTTCGGCATCGTGATGTTTGTGATGTTCTGGATCGGCGGAATGTGGCGGGAGGAGGAGCGCAAACCGCAGGCGGCAACGGCGGATCACGCAAGCGCGCCGCAAGCCGCAGCATCCGCGACACCCGCGACATCCGCGACATCCGCGACGTTTGCCGCGGCGGCGCTCGCGCTGGCGATACCGGCATTCTGGCCATGGTATGCGGCCCGGGTCGAACAGGCGGCGTCGGCCACGCCGCCGCTGCGCGTCGCCGCTCTGCCGGAAGGATGGGAGGACGGCGAGGACTTCACGGCATGGACGCCGGATTTCACAAGCCCGACAGACAACGTGCGCCGCTTCTACCGGGCCGGCAATGATCATGTGGCATTGTCCATCCTCTATTACCGCGACCAGGGCACGCAGGCCAAGCTCATCAGTTCCTCGAACCGCTTCCTTGCCGAAAGAGAAAAACGCTGGGTGCAGGCCGGCAGCCAGCGGCGTATCGAAACCTTCAACGGCCGGCAATTGGCGGTGCGCGAGGAACGCATGCAGGGCCGCTCCGATTCGCTGGTGGTGTGGTGGTGGTATTGGATCGATGGCCATGCGGTGACAAATGACTATGTCGGGAAGTTGTACCAGGCCCGTCAGAAATTCATGCTGCGCGGCGGCGACGGCGCGGCGGTGATGGTGTATGCGCCTTACGATTTGCATGCCGAGGAGGCGCGCCGGGCGATGCGTGCATTCCTGAGCCGGCACCTGGACCAGATCGAGGCGGCGCTGGAAGCCCGGCGCCGGCCGGAAGCGAGGTAGGCCATGAATGCCCCGCCCCTGGTCATGCACCTGCTCTACCGCCTGGATTTCGGCGGCCTTGAGACGCTGCTGGTCGAATGCATCAACCGCATGCCGGCCGGCAGGTACCGCCATGTCATTGTCTGCCTCACGCAGGCGACCGCATTTGCCGCGCGTATCGCCAGAAAGGATGTCCGCATCTACGAGCTGAACAAAGCGCCCGGGCTCGGGCTGGGAACGCATGCGAAGCTCTGGAAGCTGTTCCGGACACTGCGGCCGGACATTCTGCACACCTACAACCTGGCGGCAATCGAATACGCATTCACGGCAGCCCTGGCCGGCGTGCCGGTTCGCATTCATGCCGAACATGGCCGCGACGCGCGCGATCCGGCGGGGCTGAACCGCAAACACAACTTTCTCCGCCGCCTGCTGGTGCCTTTCATCGATTATTACGTGCCGGTGTCCCACGACCTGCAGCGCTGGTTGAGAACGGTCGTGCGCATTCCGGATGCAAAAAATGTGCTGGTGGCGAACGGGGTCGATATCGGCGAATTTACGGCCAGGGAAAGCGAGCAGGCGCATGCCGATCCGCGGCGGCCCGCCTTCGTCATCGGAACGGTGGGGCGGGTACAGGATGTGAAGAATCACCGCGCGCTGGTGGAGGCGTTCATCCTGCTGCGCCAATCAATGCCTGCATGCCGCGATCGTCTGCGCCTGTGTATCGTCGGCGACGGGCCGCTGCTGCCCGCCATTCGCCGGCAGGTGGAAGAGGCCGGAATCGAAGAGGCTGTCTGGCTGCCGGGCGCGCGCAGCGATATTGCGCAGATCATGAAGACCTTCTCGGTATTCGTGCTGCCTTCCATCGCAGAAGGCACGCCGGTCACGCTGCTCGAAGCCATGGCCAGCGGACTGCCGGTCGTCGCCACGCGCGTGGGCGGGATACCCGAAGTGGTGATCGACCGCGTGACCGGCATCCTCGCATCGTCGACGCAGCCGGAGGCGATTGCGGCGGCGATTTCCTGCTATCTCGACCATCCAGCCCTGATCCGCCGGCACGGCGCCGCGGGGCGGGCGCGGGTCGAAGAAAAGTTCAGCATTACAACGACGATGGCCACGTACATGAGCCTGTACGACCATCTGTACGGCAGCAAGATCTGCCGCCAGGGAGGATATTGAAGCATGTGTGGAATCGTCGGCATGTTTAACATGCACGGCAGCCGGCATATCGACCGCAGCCTGCTTGACAAGATGAACGAAACGCAGCGCCACCGCGGCCCGGTCGAAGGCGGCCTGCATATCGAACCGGGCCTGGGCTTCGGGCATCGCCGCCTGTCTATCATTGACTTGTCGTCAGGGCAGCAACCGCTGTTCAACGAGGACCGCAGTGTCGTGATCGTATTCAACGGCGAAATCTACAACTTCCGCGAGTTGATGGCGGAACTGCTCAGCCTCGGCCATACGTTTCGCAGCTGTTGCGATACCGAAGTCATCGTCCATGCATGGGAGCAGTGGGGCGAGTCCTGCGTGCACCGCTTGCGCGGCATGTTCGCCTTCGCGATCTGGGACCGCAACAGACAAACCCTGTTCCTGGCCCGCGACCGGATCGGCATCAAGCCATTGTTCTTTGCCTTTCTTCCGGACGGCACCTTCATTTTTGGCTCCGAGCTGAAATCGCTGCTCGCCGTGCCCGACCTGCCGCGCGACATGGAGCCGTGCGCGGTGGAAGACTATTTCGCCTATGGCTATATTCCCGAGCCGCGCACCATCTACCGCAGCGCCTTCAAACTGACGCCGGGACATACCCTGACCGTACGCCCGGGCGACATGCACGCGACGCCCAGGCAGTACTGGGACGTGCCTTTCCGAGCGCATGCGCCGGCCAGCGAGGAGGCAACCGGCGAGGA
>OFCW01000140.1_pt1 | contig 28952 bp, 25 predicted proteins | sample 1520951 | NCBI WGS metagenome assembly OFCW01 (sample SAMEA4349680, study PRJEB24078) | microbial mat metagenome | biome: Terrestrial Biome; feature: Habitat; material: Microbial Mat | place: India | collected 2012-06-12 | depth 10 m | reverse complement strand
GCGCCTCGGGTCATGGAACTGGATATTTCGTCAGCCGCATTCTGGCTTGCCGTCGGACAGATCATACTGATCGACATCGTGCTTTCCGGCGACAACGCCGTGGTAATCGCGCTGGCCTGTCGCAACCTCTCGCCGGCGCAGCGCCGGCAGGGCATCCTGTGGGGGGTGGCCGGTGCGGTCAGCCTGCGGGTCGTGCTCACCGTGTTCGCTGCCCTGGTCATGAACCTGCCCTGGCTGAAATTCGCCGGCGGCCTCTTGCTGCTCTGGATTGCCATCAAGCTGATGCTGCCGGAAGACGAGGAGGGCCACGATATCGAACCTTCCGCTCATTTGTGGGGGGCGGTGAAGACCATCGTGGTGGCCGATTTCGTGATGAGTCTGGATAACGTCATTGCCGTCGCCGGGGCTGCGCATGGCAGCCTGCTCCTGTTACTGTTCGGCCTGGCGGTCAGCATCCCGTTGATTGTCTGGTCGAGCCAGCTGATCCTGCACGGGATGGAACGCTTTCCGTCCATCGTGCTGTTCGGCGCCGGCCTGCTCGGCTACGTAGCCGGTCAGATGATCTTTTCCGACCCCGGCGTGACCGGCCTGTTGCCACCGCTGCCGGCCTGGTCGGCCAAGGCGGCCGGGGCCGCGGGGGCGCTGCTGGTTGTCGCGGTGGGCCGCTGGCTCGAGCAGCGCATCCTGGCCCGGCAGGATGTCACGATCGTTTAGGGAGAAATGCGCATGGCCTTGTATCTTTCGGAAGAGGATGTCAAACAGGTGCTGACCATGGAAATGGCGCTCGACGGTGTCGAATCGGCCCATCGCGACCTGGCGCTTGGCCGGGCCTGCGATACACCCCGGGCGCGCAGCCGCCTGCCGCAGACGGCGCTGCACATCCTGCAGGGCGCCTTGCCGGAGCAGGGCATCCTTGGCTACAAGGCCTATACCAGCAACCGTTCCGGCAACCGTTTTCTGGTGCATCTGTTCGATGCGGCGAGCGGACGGCTGCGAGCGGTCGTTGCTGCCGACTATCTGGGCATGATGCGCACCGGCGCGACGAGTGGCGTCGCCGCCCGCTGGCTGGCCCGACCAGATTCGACCATCGCCGGGGTGTTCGGGGCCGGCTGGCAGGCGGAAGGCCACGTCCGGGCAATCTGCGCCACGCTGCCGCTTGAGCAGGTCAAGGTTTTCAGCCGGAAGGCTGACAAGCTGCAGGACTTCTGCCGGCGCCTCAGCGAACAGACCGGCATCGCCGTCGTTCCGGCGCAGAGCGCCGAGGATGCCGTGCGCGGCAGCGATGTGGTGGGCACCGTGACGACGGCGGCGCAACCGCTGTTCGATGCCGATTGGCTGGAGGAAGGAACGCATATCAACGCTGCCGGCTCGAATGCGCTGATCCGTCAGGAGCTGTCGGAAGCCACGGTGCGCCGCTGCGCGGTGATTGCCGTCGATTCCGTACCGACGGCGCTGGCCGAATGCGGCGACCTGCTCCCCCTGCTCGAAAAGGGCCGGCTGCACGAGCGGCAGTTGCTGGAACTGGGCGACGTGATCGCCGGTCGTCGGGCAGGGCGGGAATCGGCCGGGCAGATTACCTTGTTCGAATCGCAAGGCATGGCGATTCAGGACCTTGCCGTCGCCTGGCGGGTCGTGCAGGCCGCCGAGACGCGCGGTCTGGGCGTGGCGTTGCCGTTCTGAGCGCCATGCTGCCGGAAAACGCCCTCGCCGTTGCGCTGAGCACCGATCCCGGATTGCTCCGCACGCACAACGAGGATGCCGTTTTCGTCGATGGCCGCCTCGGCCTGGCCATCCTGGCCGACGGCATGGGCGGCTACAATGCCGGCGAGGTGGCCAGCGGCCTGGCCACGACGCGCCTGGCAGCCGATCTCGGGCGCCTGATTGCCTCCTCCGCGCTGCAGGATCATGCGGCAGGCCACGATGCCGCCACCATCGAGCGCCATATCCTGAATGAAGTCGGGGCCGCCAATTTCGCCATTTTCCATGCCGCGCAAAGCACGCCCCGCTATGCCGGTATGGGGACAACGCTGGTGCTCGCCTGGCTTTACGACAACCGGATGAGCGTCGCCCATGTCGGCGATTCGCGTCTGTACCGGCTGCGCGGTGACGATTTCGCCTTGCTCACCCACGATCATTCGCTGATTCAGGAGCAGGTCGACAGCGGCCAGATCAGCCCGGCGGCGGCGCGCCATGCCGCCGGCCGCAATCTGGTCACCCGCGCGCTGGGCGTGGCGCCCACCGTCGAGGTCGATGTTTGCGAATTCGACGTGCAGGTCGGGGATGTCATCCTGCTGTGCTCCGATGGTCTGAACGACATGGTCGACGACGAGGACATCGCCCTTGCCCTGCGCACGCTCAGCGGAAACCTGCAGCTGGCCGCCGACCATCTGGTGCATATGGCCAACGATCATGGCGGACGGGATAATGTATCGGTTATCCTGATCAGGGTATTGACCGACTTTGCTGCGCCGCGTGGCTGGTGGCGGCGATTGCAGCAACGACTGACATAAGACGAGGAAACTGCGATGGCAAAACTGATCCTGTCGATGGACGGCCTGGTGCTCAAGGAAATCCCGCTCAACAAGGAACGGCTGACGATCGGCCGCAAGCCGCATAACGACATCCAGATCGACAACCTCGCCATCTCCGGCGATCACGCCGTCGTCGTCACCATCCTGGCCGATTCCTTCCTGGAAGACCTGAACAGCACCAACGGCACGCTGGTCAATGGCCAGCCGATCAAGAAGCATTTCCTGCGCAACAACGACGTCATCGAACTCGGCAAGTACAAGCTGAAGTACCTCGCCGACCTGCAGGCCGGTGCGGCGGCCAGCGATTTCGAACGGAATGCGGCGATCCGCTCCGGGCAACTGAAAATGCCCACCGAACTGCAACTGGAAAACCCCGATCCCCTCGTCCGTTCCAGCGTCGGTGTCGTGTCGCAGCCCAAGCCGCCGCAGCCCGCCGCCGGCGCCGCCATCCAGTTGCTCAATGGGCCGAATGCCGGCAAGGAGCTGGAGCTGACCAAGACCCTGACCACCCTCGGCAAACCCGGCCTGCAGGTCGCCGTCATCGCCCGCCGGCCGCATGGCTACTTCATCACCCATGTCGAGGGGCGCCAGTTCCCCCTGGTGAATGGCAAGAGCCTGGATGCCCAGGCCCATCCGCTCGCCGATCATGACATCATCGAGATTGCCGGAATCAAGATGGAGTTCTTTCTGCGCGCCTGAGGGCCGCCCCTTCTGTGTCCCCTTTCGTGAGGTATTTCACGCTGCGCACTGGGCCGCTGCGATTCCCGGGGCTAGAATCGGACTGATTTGCGGCACTCGGCACGGGCTGTCTGCCGCATGGGCAATCAAACCATGGCAGTCAACCCACAGGCTCCCCGCACATGAAACTTCGCGTTCTCGGTTGCAATGGCGGCATCGGCGGCCGGCATCTGCGCACCACATCCTTTCTCGTCGATCAGGACATCCTGATCGACGCCGGAAGCGGGGTGGCGGACTTGTCGATCGCGGAACTGGCGGCCATTGATCATGTCTTCCTGACCCACGCCCATCTCGACCACATCCTTGCCTTGCCGCTGATGGCTGATTCGGTCGCCGACCGCCGCCAGACACCGCTCGTCGTCCATGCCATCCCCGGTGTCATCGAGGCGCTGCGCCAGCACATTTTCAACGGGGCCATCTGGCCGGATTTCACCCGCCTGCCGGATGCCGAGCGGCCCTTCGTGCGCTTCGCCCCGCTCGAAATCGGCGTCGCCGTCGACCTGGGCGGGCGGCGCATCAGCGCCCTGCCGGTCAGCCATACCGTGCCCGCCGTTGGCTACTGTCTCGATTCCGGTGCCGGCAGCCTCGTCTTTTCCGGCGATACCGGCCCTTCGGCCGAATTCTGGAAGGCCGTCAATGCCCTCCCGAACTTGCGCTACCTGCTGATCGAATGCGCTTTCTCCAACCACGAAATTCGCCTGGCGGAAGCCTCCCGCCACCTGTGCCCGCAGCTTCTCGGCGAGCAGCTGGCCTGCCTGCAGCAGCCCTGCGAGTTGCTCATCACCCATCTCAAACCGGGGGACATCGAGCGGACCCTGCGCGAAATCGAGCGCGATCTCGCGGCTTACAATCCCGCCATGCTGCAAAACAACCAGATCCTCCTTTTCTGACATGAACGACGACGGGACTGCCGTGCCCGAAACCGCTGCCGCGCTTGAAGACGTTTTCCGGCGTCTCGACCAGCTCAACGACATCGGCGCCTCGCTCTCCAACGAGCATGACCTCGAGCGCCTGCTCGAAAAAATCGTCCTCGCCGCCAAGCAGATCACCCGCGCCGATGGCGGAACCCTTTACCGGGTGACGGAAGACCGCCGCTTCCTGCAGTTCGAGATCGTCCGCACCGATTCGTTGCACATCGCCCTCGGCGGTACCCGCCCGCAAGCCGCTTCCGGCCTTTTCCCCCGCCTGCCGCTGTGGCGCGAGGATGGTTCGCCCAATGACGGCATGGTCGCCGCCTACGCCGCCATCACCGGGAACACGGTCAACATTGCCGATGCCTACACCGCGCAAGGCTTCGATTTTTCCGGTACGCGCCAGTTCGATGCGCGCACCGGCTACCGTTCGCAATCCTTTCTGACCGTGCCGATGAAGGATCACGCCGGCGAGGTGATCGGCGTCCTGCAACTGATCAATGCGCTCGATCCGCACACCGGCCAGGTCGTCGCCTTCTCGCCGGCCGACCAGCGTCTGGCCGAGTCGCTCGCCTCGCAGGCCGCCGTGGCGCTCAGCAACCGGCAACTGGTGCAGCAGCTGGAATTGCTGTTCGAATCCTTCGTTCGGCTGATCAACCTGGCGATTGACGAAAAATCGCCCTACACCGGCGGCCACTGCCAGCGCGTGCCGGAACTGACCATGATGCTGGCTGAAGCCGCCGACGCCACCACCGAAGGGCCGCTCGCCGATTTCAAACTGACCGATCAGGACCGCTACGAACTGCGCATCGCGGCGCTGCTACATGACTGCGGCAAGGTGACGACGCCCGTTCACGTCGTCGACAAGGCCACCAAGCTGCAAACCCTGTTCGATCGCATCGCGCTGATCGACACCCGCTGGGAAGTCGTGCGGCGTGATGCCGAAATTGCCAAATGGCGCCGCATCGCCGAAGGCCAGCCGGCCGAAGCGGCGGAGCAGGCGTATCGGGCCTTTTGCCAGCAACTGGACAGCGACCGCGCGCACCTGCGCCAAGCCAATATCGGCTGCGAAAAAATGGACGAAGCGGCCATCGCCCGCGTCCGGCAGATCGCCGAAGCCTACCGCTGGCAGGGGCCGGACGGTCAGGAGCAGCCCTTTCTCAGTGCCGATGAAATCGAGAACCTGACCATCCCCTCCGGCACGCTCAATGCCGCCGAGCGCGACATCATCAACCACCACATCGTCGCCACCATCCGCATGCTCGAACAACTCCCCTGGCCCCGGCACCTCAAAAACGTGCCGGAATTCGCCGGCGGCCACCACGAGCGGGTCGACGGCACAGGCTACCCGCGCGGCCTGAAGCGGGAGCAAATGAGCTGGCAGGCCCGGATGATGGGCATTGCCGATATCTTCGAGGCGCTAACGGCCAAGGATCGGCCGTACAAGGAAGGCATGGGCCTGGCGCAGGCGCTGGACATCCTGGAAGACTTCTGCCGCAGGGGACACATCGACCCCGATTTGTACGACGTTTTCATCAAGGGCCGTGTCTTTCAGCGCTACGCCGAAGCCTTCCTGCGGCCGGAGCAGATCGACGGCTGAGGGAGGCGCCCGGATGAAACGGGTTTGGGGCGGGGGGCTGCCGCATTTGGGCGGTTCGATGTGCCGAAAATTGTCACCCGGGCCCGCGGCGGACGGGCGCGATGCCCTACCTGTTCGCTGCATGGGGATGCTAATTGACTGAATTGAAAGGGGTTTGGAATGGGTACCGGGACCGGGAGGCGGCGCGGTGCAGGCTGGCACGGAATCTGTATGAAGCAAGGCAAGCGGTTTTTCCGCCGATTACCTTCAAGGAGATTGACATGAAACAGGTTCAACAAGGTTTCACCCTGATCGAACTGATGATCGTGGTGGCGATTATTGGTATTTTGGCTGCTGTGGCGTTGCCGGCGTATCAGGATTACACGATTCGTGCTCGGGTTTCGGAGGCACTGTCGCTTTCGTCTGCTGCAAAGACAACTGTTTCTGAGAATATTTCCAACAACGGTGGTGTTATGCCTGCGAATGCCTGCATCGGTGTCGCTCCGACTGTTGCCACAGATAACGTTGCATCGATTAACTGCACGCCTGCTAGCGGTGTTATTACTGTCGTTACCACTCCTGCGGCAGGTAGCGTGACGATGACCCTTACCCCGACGGCTCCCGGGGCTGCTGGCGGTGCGATTACTTGGGCGTGTGCTCGGACTGCCGGAGAAAACCGTCACGTACCGGCAAGCTGCCGTACCTAACCGTAGTAGCAATAACACGAGTGGGCAAACCCCAAGAACAATAGGGGTCTATTTAAAGAAGCCGGAGCAAATGCTCCGGTTTTTTTGTGTGTGTGCCAAAATTATGCCATCGTAATTACTTGTGCTGCCTATGCCCAGCCGTTCGTGTGTCTTTCTTCCTGGTGTTCTGATGCATGTCATTCAGCGGGGGAGCAACCGTCAGGTCTGTTTCTGTTCTGATGAGGATTACCGCTTCTATGTGGACTGGCTGGGTGAGTGTGAGAGCTTACCTTGGTAAGCGCTGCGCCAGCCAAGTCTGTAATGCCTCATCCAGCCGTTCGATCAACAAGGCATGGCGCCCGCGGATCCAGGCCTGGAGGGGGGCGGGGCTGGCGTGGCCGGTTGCCGTGCCGACCATGCTTTCTGCCGTGACGCAGTCGTTGATCTGCCCCAGTTCGTCCTGCAGGCGGGCGAGAGCGGCGAGGTAGGGGCGGAGTTTGGCGGGGTTGGCCAGCGGGGCGAGGAATTCGAGGGTGTAGCGCAGTTTCTTGAAGGCGATGCGCATCCGGTGTCGTTCGGCCGGGCTGAGCGCGGTGTGGCGCCTGGCCAGCCGGCGGGCCTTGCGGGCGTGGCGGGCAAGTTGCTGACGGGCGAATTCGGCGAGCGGCAGGGGCAGCGTTTCGCCAAGGGTGTAGACGGCGGCGGTGAATTCGAGGAGCAGGCGCGGGTATTCGTCGACGGCGAGCAGGGCGGCGACGGACTGGCGGGCGTGCCTAGCCTTGCGCTGGGCGATCTTTTGCAGGCGCTTGCCGTGCTTGTCGGCGGGGAAGGCGGCCTGGAAGGGGGGCAGGGTTTCGCGCAGGAAGACATCCCAGTTGCGGGCTTCGCCGAGGGCGCTGGCGAGGGTTTGCCAGGTCTGGCCGTAGGCGGCGACGAAGTCGGCGGGCAGGACGGGGGCGAAGAGCTTGATGGCGGAACGCAGGCGGCGCAGGGCGACGCGGGCCTGGTGGACGAATTCCGGATCGTTGCCGTCGAGCAGGCCCTGTTCGTTGCGCTGGAAGTGTTCGAGGCAGTTGAGGGCAATGGCGCGAAAGGCGCCGACCGGGCTCATGCCGGCGTCGATGGCGGCGGGCCGGGCCTTGCAGGGGGTGGGCGGGGTGCCGAGGAAGAGGTGGTAGCCGCGCTCGGCCTTGCTGGCGATGGCCGGGTGCAGGTGGTGGTCGCTTTGCAGTTGGCGGGTCAGCCAGAAGAGGTCGTCGACCTTGCCGGAGAGCAGTTCGAGTTCGATTTCGCAGATCGGCTGGCGCTGGCCGCGGCTTTCGATGTGGCCGCGGTCGATGGCCAGTTCGATCAGGGATTCGCCAAACGGAACCTGCCAGGTCTGGCGCTTGAAGTCGGTGGTGAAGACCGCTTCGAGCTGGTCGGCGCGGGCTTCGAGAAAGCGCCGGAAGTCGTCGTTGTCGACATGGCTGAAATCGAAGATGCCCGGCGTGGCGGGGGTTTCCCATTCGCTGCGCATGGCCAGGCCGCCGCTGGCCGGTTCGGCGGATTTGACGGTGCACAGCCATTGCCAGCCCTTCTTGCGAAAGCGAACGGCAACGCGGCGCTGGTGTAGCTCGAGGCCCGGCGTATCGAAATAGGTGTTGAGCAGGTGCTGGTTCTGCGCCGGGATGTTGGCCAGCAGCGGGTGCTTGGCGAGTCTGGTTGCGGCCTTCGGGCTCAGTTGCAGCTTGAGTTCGATTTCGGTGCTCATCGTTCCCTTCCTGGTGGGACTGGTGCCGACATGGCGGGTTGCCCCGCTCAGTGGCGGGTTTCGACGTCGGCGACGAAAACGTAGCCCTGCGCGCGCAGGGTCTTGATGAAACTGCTGCCATCGGCCTGCTTGCCGAGGGTGCGGCGGATCTGGCTGACGTGCACGTCGATGATGCGGTCGTACGGCATGTATTCGCGCTTCAGGACGCGCGAAAGCGTTTCGCGCGACAGCGTCTCGAACGGGTGCTCGAGGAAGGCAAGCAGCAAGGCGTAGCCGGAAACGCCCAGCGTGGCGGGCGGGTGGTCGGTGTGCGTCAGTTCGCGGGAGGCGGTATCCAGCGTCCATTCGCCGAAGTGCAGCCGGCGCAGGTCGCCACGTGACATCGGGGTGCTGCGCTGCGTGCGGCGCAGCAGGGCGCGGACACGGGCCAGCAGTTCGCGCAGGTTGCAGGGTTTGGGCAGGAAGTCATCGGCGCCGATCTCGATGCCGATGATGCGCTCGATTTCGTTGGAGCGCGTCGTATGGATGAGAACCGGCACATCGGAAGTCTGGCGCAACTGGCGCAGCAGTTCGAGACCATCGCCGTCGGGCAGGCTGAGATCGAGGATGACAATGCTCGGGGCCTGCTCCAGTTGCTGCCACATCGCGGCCCCGGTCGGGGCATGGAGGCTCTCGATGCCGGCGCTGGCCAGGGTCGAACTGAGGAGATGGCGGGTGCCGGGATCGTCTTCAACGATAAGTGCGGTTTGCCGCATGGATTCGATTCGTCGCATACGAAAAGCCGGATTGTAATCGATTGCCTTGGGCCGGATATGCTTGAAGAATCTTTGATGGCGAAGCCTTTTCCCGAAGGGGGCGCCCTTGTCGGCCGGGTCTGCTGCCGCCTTCAGCCGGTTCCTTGCCTTGTGGCAGAATCGAACAGGATAATCGAATCGCCATGCGCATTCGGCGCCGGCAGGGGAGGGATCATGGGGTGGCAAGGGGTGACACGGAATTTGCTGTGCGGCGTGGTCATGGCCGTCTGTACGTCGGGCTTCGTGGCGCATGCGCAGGAGGTGCGAGCGCCGAGCAAGGGGCAGACCGTGTATCTGCCGATTTATTCGCACATGCTGTATGGCAACCTGGGCAAGAGCGGCAAGGCGTCCTACGTACTGCTGTCGGCGCTGGTCAGCATTCGCAACACCGACGCCGGTGCTGATTCCGCCGTTTGGCACCCTGGAGTTGTTCGTCGAACTGAATGACGCCTCCGGTGGCTCCGGGGCTAATTTCATCATCAAATGGGATGCCGAGCAGCCGGTCAGCCCGCCGCTGGTTGAATCGCTGCACGCCAACATGGATGGTGGCAAGGCGGTGATCTTCATGACGCAATCGGTGCCGCTCGCTGAATGAGCGACGCCCGGGGCATGCCCACCATCAACACCGCGCAGACCGGCTACATCGTCCGTCTGGTCTATGTCGCGATCGGGCTGCTGGTCTTTGTTCACGTCTTCGGCACGGTCGGCTACATGATCCTGACCGAGGGCAAATATTCGTGGTTCGATGCCTTCTACATGACCTTCATTACCGTGGCGACCATCGGTTACGGCGAGATTATCGACATGTCGAGCAACCAGCCAGCCCGGGTGCTGACCGTGGTGATCGGCATCCTCGGTGCCGGCAACCTGTCGCTGCTCTTTTCGGTCGTCACCGTGGCGCTGCTCGAAACCGACCTCAATGGAACCCTGCGGAGAAAACGCATGGAAAAAGCAATCAGGAAACTTAAAGGCCATTACATCCTGTGTGGCTTCGGCCGGGTGGGGCGCAACATCGCGCACGAACTGGAGGCGACCCATCGCCATTTTGTCGGGGTGGACGAGGATTTGCAGCTGCTCGAGGATTACAAGGAAAGGAACCCGGGTTTCCTTTACCTGCACGGCGACGCTAGCGACGACGATGTGCTGAAGGCGGCCGACCTGGAGGATGCGAGGGGACTGTTCGCGGTGACCGGCGACGATTCGCGCAATCTGATGATCGTCATCACCGCCAAGCAGTTGAAGCCGGAACTGCGCGTCGTCGCCCGTTGTACCGAAACGCGCAACATCGAAAAGATGCGCAAGGCGGGCGCGGATGCCATCGTTTCGCCCGATTTTACCGGCGGCATGCGCATTGCCTCGGCGATGATCCGGCCGCACGTGGTGTCCTTTCTCGACGAGATGCTGAAGTCGGAGAAGAACCTGCGGGTCGAGGAGGTGGCGGTGCCGGCCGGTTTCATCCCCAAACCGCTCGGCACCCTGGAACTGCGCAGCGCCCATTACGTGCTGCTCGCCGTGCGCGAACGCAATGGCAACTGGCAGTTCAATCCGGACAAGGATTTCCTGCTCAAGCCGGGCTTCACGTTGATCGCCATGGCCAGCCCGGTCGGGCGCAGCGAGATCGAAAGCCTGCTGATCGAGCGGGCTTCCTGAGCGATCGACGGGCTTTTCCTTGCGGCAGTTGACGTTAACGTCAGCTAGAATCGGGGTCGCCTTGCGCCAAGGCCCCGACATAACGACAAATCTGACGGAGAACCCATGCTGCACCTGACCCCGGAACAAATGAAGCGTCGCTGGCTGGCGCTTGGCATCGTCGCCCTGGCTTACGTGCTGTCCTTCTTCCAGCGCTTCGCGCCGGCCGGCATTGCCAATGACCTGGCGGCCGCTTTCGAGACCTCGGCCGCCTCGCTCGGCGTGCTGGCGGCAACCTATTTCTATGTGTATACGGTGATGCAGGTGCCGACCGGCATGTTGGCCGATACGCTCGGGCCGCGCCGCATCCTGATGCTGGGCGGCGTGATGGGGGGCGTCGGCAGCTTCCTGTTCGGTCTGGCCCCCTCGCTCGACATTGCCCTGGTCGGACGGACCCTGATCGGTCTGGGGGTGTCGGTGGTCTTCATCGCCATGCTCAAGCTGATCGCCGTCTGGTTCGAGGAGCGCCGTTTTGCCACCTTGGTCGGGCTCTCCATGCTGATCGGCAATCTCGGCTCGGTGCTGGCCGGGGCGCCCCTCTCCGCGGTGGCGCAGGCCACCGGATGGCGTGGCGTTTTTGTGGGCGTCGGCGTGTTGTCGCTGGTCCTGGCGGCGCTCTGCTGGCTGGTCGTGCGGGATCGTCCGGAGGCGGCGGGGGCGGCCCCGGTGGCAGCGCCCCGTTTCGACCGTACGGCACTGTTCAACAGTCTGCTGTCGGTGGTGCGCAACCGGGCCACCTGGCCGGCCATCCTGGTCAATACCGGCCTGTGCGGCGCCTTCTTCACCTTTGCCGGCTTGTGGACAGTGCCTTACCTGATGCAGGTGCACGAAATGACACGTCCGGTTGCCGCCAACCACCTGTCGCTGTGGTTTGGCGGCTTCGCGGTCGGCTGCCTGGCGCTCGGTTCCCTGTCCGACCGCCTGGGCCGGCGCAAGCCGGTCATCATCGTCGCCAGCCATGTGTATGGTGCGGTGTGGCTGATTCTGCTGTCGGGCATCCGCATGCCGCTGGAGGTGTCGTATGTCCTGTTCGCCCTGCAGGGGCTGGCGACGGCAAGTTTCTCGCTGACCTGGGCTTGCGCCAAGGAAGTCAATCCGCCGATGCTGTCCGGCATGTCGACCAGCGTGACCAACATGGGCAGCTTCCTCGCGGCCGCAGTCTTCCAGCCGGTGGTCGGCTGGGTCATGGATCTGGGCTGGAAGGGCGAGATGGTCGCCGGGGCGCGTGTTTACGATCTGGCAGCCTGGCGGGGGGGCGTCGGGGTGGCGACGGCACTGGCGCTGGTCGGCATCGTGTGCAGTTGGTGGATCGTCGAAACGCGCTGCCGGAACATCTGGAAGCCGGCCTGAAAAAAGCGATAATAATCAAGGTGGTCATGGCGGCGTGCCTTGCTCTTTTCAGGTAAATTAGCGTATTCTTATATTCATGAAGACAAATATTCTCTCCGCCCTGGTCCTGGGATGGGCGCTGGCGGCGCCTGTCGTTGCCGAATCGCTTCCCGTCGTCGTGGTCAAGCCACATGCCGTCGATCTGCTCTTTCCGGCCGAGGCCGTCGTCGAGGCCATCCAGCAGGCGACCGTCGGTGCGCAGGTGCCGGGCAGGGTGCTGGAGGTCAAGGCCGATGCCGGCCAGGCGGTGAAGAAGGGCGACGTGCTGATGCGCATCGATGCCCGCGAGGCGGCGGAAGCCGCGCGTGCCGCCGAGGCCCAGTACGCCAATGCCAAGGTAAATTACGAGCGGACGAAGAGCCTGGTGGCCCAGAAATTCATGAGCGCCGCGGCACTCGACAAGGCGAAGGCCGATTTCGATGCGGCCTCGGCCAATCGCGCCGCGGCGAGCGCCACGCAGAGTCATGCCACCATCGTCGCTCCGATTGCCGGCATCGTCGCCCGCCGCCATGCGGAGCTGGGCGACATGGCCATGCCGGGCGCGCCGCTGTTCACCATTTACCAGCCGGGCGGCCTGCGTGTCACGGCGAACATTCCGCAGTATCGTCTGAAAGAGATGCGTAACGTGAAGGCGGCCCGTGTCGAGTTTCCGGAGTTGGGTAAATGGGTCGAGGCCACCTCGGTTCAGGTGTTGCCGACGGCCGATGCGGCGACGCATGTGACGCCGGTGCGCGTCAACCTGCCGGACGTGCCGGAAGCGGTGCCGGGCATGTTCTCGCGTGTCCATTTCATCACCGGCAAGGCCGAGAAGCTGGCCGTGCCGGCCAAGGCCGTGCTGCGGCGCGGCGAGGTGGCGGCGGTTTACGTGCAGGCCGCCGACGGCCGCCTGAGCCTGCGCCAGTTGCGCCTGGGCGATATCGTCGGGCAGGGCGAGATCGAGGTGCTGGCCGGCCTGGCACCGGGCGACCAGGTGGTGACCGAGCCGGTGAAGGCCGCGATTGCCCTGAAAAATTCGCCAGCGGGCAAGTAAGCCATGCGCGCTGAACACACTTCCCTCGGTATTTCCGGGCGCATCGCTGCCGCTTTCCAGGCTTCTCGGATGACGCCGCTGCTGGCGCTGGTCGCCCTGCTGATGGGCATCTTTGCCACGCTGGTCACGCCGCGCGAGGAAGAGCCGCAGATCGACGTGACGATGGCCGACGTGCTGGTCGCCTTTCCGGGCGCTTCGGCCAAGGATGTCGAAAATCTCGTGGCCCGGCCGGGCGAGCAGGTGCTGTCGCGCATGCATGGTGTCGAGCATGTCTATTCCATGTCGCGCCCCGGCATGGCGGTGATCACCGTGCAGTTCGAAGTCGGCGTCAAGTACAACGATGCGGTGCTCCGCCTGCACGATACGGTGATGGCGCACCGCGATTGGCTGGCGCCCAACCTGGGTGTCATGGAGCCGGTGATCAAGCCGCGCGGCATCGACGATGTGCCCATCCTCGGCCTGACCTTCTGGACGGCCGATCCGGCCCGTTCGGCCTACGACCTGCAGCAGGTGGCGCGGGCGGTCGAGATCGAACTCAAGCGCATCAAGGGTACCCGTGACGTGTCGACGCTGGGTGGTCCCGATCACGCCATCCGCGTGCTGATGGACGCCGAACGGATGAATGCCTATGGCGTCACGCCGCAGGATATCGCCGGCGCGCTGAAGGTTTCGAATGCGCTGCAAAGCTCGGGCAGCCTGACGGCCGGCAACCGCGAGGTGCTGGTACAGACCGGCACCTATCTCGAATCGGTGGCCGACGTGAAGCGTCTGGTCGTTGCCGTGCGGGGCGACGCCCAGTCGCGCAAGCCGGTTTACCTGGCCGATGTGGCGAGCGTCGAGGACGGCCCCGACCAGCCGAAGCGCTACGCCTGGTTTGGCACCCGGGATGGCGAGTATCCGGCGGTGACCATCCAGTTGTCGAAGCAGCCGGGGGTCAACGCCGCCGACGTGGCGAGCGCCGCCATCGCGCGCATCGAGGCACTGAAGAACACGGTGATCCCGGAAGGGGTCGAGGTCACGGTAACGCGCAACTATGGGGAAACGGCCACCGAGAAGGCGCAAAAGCTGATTGGCAAGCTGATTTTTGCCACGGCCTTCGTGGTTGCCCTGGTTTTCTTCGCGCTCGGCCGGCGCGAGGCGGTGATCGTCGGCGTTGCCGTGACGCTGACCCTGGCCGCGACGCTGTTCGCGTCCTGGGCCTGGGGCTTTACGCTGAACCGTGTGTCGCTGTTCGCGCTGATTTTTTCGATCGGCATTCTTGTCGACGATGCGATCGTGGTGGTCGAGAACATCCATCGCTGGCAAGGGCTGCATCCGGACAAGGGCCTGCTCGAGATCATTCCGGGGGCGGTGGACGAAGTCGGCGGGCCGACCATCCTGGCGACGCTGACCGTGATCGCCGCCCTGCTGCCGATGGCTTTCGTGTCCGGTCTGATGGGGCCGTACATGAGCCCGATTCCGATCAACTCGTCGATGGGCATGGCGCTGTCCCTGGCCATCGCCTTTGTTGTGACGCCCTGGCTGGCGGCCAAGCTGATGAAGTCGCACGGCAGCGGGCACGCCGAGCCGGTGCAGTCGAAGCTCGATGCCACGCTCGATGCCACCTTCCGCCGGCTGCTGACGCCCTTTCTCGATCCGGTGAAAGGGGGCGCGGCCCGCGTCAAGCTGGCCATCGCCATCGTGCTGCTGATTGCCGGTTCGGTGTCGCTGGCCTGGTTCCAGCTCGTCGTGCTGAAGATGCTGCCCTTCGACAACAAGAGCGAATTCCAGGTCGTGGTCGATTTGCCGGTCGGCACGCCGGTGGAGGAAACCGCCCGCGTGCTGCATGAAATCGGCGCCGAACTGGCCAAGGAGGCTGACGTCGTCAATTATCAGGCTTATGCCGGAACGGCTAGTCCGATCAATTTCAACGGGCTGGTCCGCCAGTACTATTTGCGTGCCGCTCCGGAGAAGGGTGACATTCAGGTCAACCTGGTGGACAAGAAGCATCGCTCGCGGCAGAGCCACGAGATTGCCGTGTCGGTGCGCGACCGCATCGAGGCGATCGGCCGGAAGAATGGCGGCGTTGCCAAGGTGGTCGAAGTGCCGCCCGGTCCGCCGGTCATGTCGCCCATCGTGGCCGAAATCTACGGTCCCGATTACGCCGGGCAGATGGCCGTCGGCAAGCAGGTGCGCGCGGCGTTCGAACAGACGTCGGATATCGTTGCCATCGACGACTACATCGAGGCCGATGCCCGCAAGTTTGTGTTGCACGTGCTGCAAAGCAAGGCGGCTCAGCTTGGCGTGGCGCAAAGCGACATCGTCGAGGTGGTGACCATGGGGCTTGCCGGCATGGACGTGACGCCGGCGCGCAATACCGAATCCAAATTCGAGATTCCGGTGCGCATCGCCTTGCCTGCCGAGAAGCAGTCCTCGCTCGACGCCTTGCTCAAGCTCCGTGTCCGCTCGCGCGATGGCGTGCTGGTGCCGGTCTCGGAACTGGTCGAAGTGCGCGACATGGCGCGGGAAAAGGCGATCTACCATAAGGATCTGCTGCCGGTGGTGTATGTCGTGGGCGACATGGGCGGCAAACTCGATTCGCCGCTCTATGGCATGTTCGACATCCGAAGCAAGGTCAACGGCATGGCCCTTCCGGAGGGCGGAACGCTCGGCGAATGGTTCATCCGTCAGCCGTCCGACCCCTACGCCGGCTACAGCCTGAAGTGGGACGGCGAATGGCAGGTGACCTACGAAACCTTCCGCGACATGGGCATCGCCTACGCCGTCGGCCTGATCCTGATCTACCTGCTGGTCGTCGCTCATTTCGGCAGCTATCTGGTGCCGTTGATCATCATGGCGCCGATTCCGCTGACCATCATCGGCGTCATGCCCGGCCACGCGCTGTTCGGCGCGCAATTCACCGCCACCTCGATGATCGGCATGATCGCGCTGGCCGGTATCATCGTCCGCAACTCCATCCTGCTCGTCGATTTCATCAAGCAGCAGGTCGCTGCCGGCATGAGCTTCCACGACGCGGTGATCCAGTCCGCCGCCGTGCGGGCCAAGCCGATCGCCCTGACCGCGCTGGCCGCCATGCTCGGCGCGCTGTTCATCCTCGACGACCCGATCTTCAATGGCCTCGCCCTGGCCCTCATTTTTGGCATCCTGGTGTCCACCCTGCTCACGCTGGTCGTCATCCCGGTGCTGTATTTCTCTGCTTTCAGAAAGGAACATTCATGACCATCGAACGTGCAATCCGCATCATGGCCGGCTTTTTCGTCGTCCTCTCGCTGGCCCTCGGCTGGCAAGGCAGCCCGGTTTTCGTTTCCGAGTGGTTCCTGGCCTTCACAGCCTTCGTCGGCCTGAACCTGCTGCAAAGTGGTTTCACCGGCTTCTGCCCGCCGGAAAAGCTGCTGGCCAAAATGGGCTTCAAACGGGGTGACGGCGGTTCGTGTTGCGGCTGAGCAAACGTCGGAAAGTGCTTTGATATCAAAGGTTAAAAACCTGTGCCAAGCACTTGTTCCGGTTGTGGAAAGTCTTTTTTTCGCGTCGTCGGAAAATTAGGCTGAAAGTTATAGACGACTCGGCTACACTGCGCTCCATCCTCGTGTCTTGGTAGTCGTATCTTGAGTTCCAGCCCGGCCGTCGCCGGCCGAAAATTCAGATGGTTCGCCCTGGCGGCCGTCATCCTGCTCTGGAGCGCCATGGGGTGTTCCCTGTGGCTGATGCGCCGTCCGCCGGCCACCTGGCCTGTCGTCGGGCTGTTCGTGGGGTTCGGCGCCCTGCTTAGCGGGTTCGTCTGGCTGCTGCTGCGCCAGATGGACCGGGTCGGCCGGTCGGCCGAGGCCCGGCTTGCCCTGCAGCGCCTGATCGTTGATCAGGCTTCCGAGGCGATGATGCTGACTGACCGGGCTCAGCGCATCCTGTCGGTCAATGCCGCCTTCGAGACGATCACCGGCTACCCGGCGCGGGAAGTCATCGGCAACACGCCGACCCGGCTGAGTGCCGGGCATCCCGGCCTGGCCGGCCACCGCACGGTCTGGGACCACGTCGCCGCGCATGGCTACTGGGAAGGCGAGTTGTGGGACCGGCGCAAGGATGGCACCCTCTATCCGCGGCAAATGCGTATTGCAGCCCTGTGCGAAAAGGGCGACGATGTGTCGCACTATCTGGCCGTGTTCAGCGACATCAGCGAGAGCAAGGCGCAGGCGCAACGGCTGGAGTACCTGGCGCGCCACGATCCGCTAACCAACCTGCCAAACCGGCTGGCTCTCGATGCCCGTTTGACCGAGGTGATCGACGGCTGTGTGCCGGGCATCGACCGTTTGGCCTTGCTGGTGATCGATCTCGATCATTTCAAGACGATCAACGATTCCCTGGGCCATGCGGCGGGCGACAGGCTGCTCGGTGAACTGGCGCGCCGGCTGGCGGCGGAAATGGGGGCGGCGCACCGCCTCTTCCGGCTGGGCGGCGACGAGTTCGTCGTCTTTGTCGAACAACTGGATGGCGAAGAAGCGCTGATCGAACTGTCCAGCCGGCTGATCCGGGTGACCGGCGAGCCGCTGGAGATCGACGGTCATGTGCTGCATGTCACGCCGTCCATCGGGATCAGCCTCTATCCGGAGGATGGCCGCGATGCGCAGGCCCTGATCCGCAACGCCGATACGGCGATGTATTACGCCAAGGCGAACGGCCGGGCCAATTACAAGTTCTTCACCGAGCCGATGAGTGCCGCAGCCACCCAGCGCCTGCATCTGGAGAGTGCGCTGTGGCGCGCGCTGGCCGAAAACCAGCTGGTCCTGCACTACCAGCCGCAAATCGACCTGCTCGCCGGCAAGGTGGTCGGCGTCGAGGCGCTGGTTCGCTGGCGGCATCCGCAGCGGGGCCTGATCGGGCCGGCCGAGTTCATTCCGGTTGCCGAGGAATGCGGCCTGATCCTGCCGCTCGGCCACTGGGTGCTGCTCACGGCCTGCCGTCAAGGCAAGGCCTGGCTGGATCAGGGCATCGACATGGGCGAAATGGCCGTCAACATTTCGGCGCACCAGTTCCGCCAGCCGGAATTCGTCCAGTCGGTACGCCGCATCCTGGCCGAGACCGGCCTGCCGCCCAGCCGGCTGGAACTGGAAATCACCGAGAGTACCGTCATGCACGGGGTAGACGACGCCATCGCCACGCTGACCGAATTGCGCAGCATGGGGATTCGCCTGGCGATCGACGATTTCGGCACCGGCTACTCGTCGCTTGCCTACCTGCGCCGCTTCCCGCTGGACCGTCTGAAGATCGACCGCTCCTTCCTGGCCGATATCGATACCGACCGCGACGCGGCCTCGCTGCTGACGTCGATCGTGCTGCTCGGGCGTTCGCTTGGCCTGCAACTGGTCGCCGAGGGGGTCGAGCGCTTTGCCCAGGCCGAATTCCTGCGCACCCTGGAGTGCGAGCGGGTGCAGGGTTTTCATTTCTATCAGCCGGTCACAGCCGAGGAAGTCGTCGGTTACAGCGGTTTTGGCCTGATTGCTGCCGCAGCGGCCTGAAACCGGCGGCTGGCGGCGAATCCGGCCGGGCCCTGGCATTCGGTCGAGGCCCGGCCGTTGCCTTTCGCGCTAGAATTTCAGGCTGGACGACACGGAGTTCTGCATGAAAATCGGATTCATTGGCCTCGGTATCATGGGGCGCCCGATGGCGCTCAACCTCATCAAGGGCGGGCATGAGGTGACTGTCTGGGCGCGCCGCGCCGAATCGATGCGCCCGCTGTGCGAAGCCGGCGCCAGGGCGGCGGCCAGCCCGGCCGATGCGGCGCGGGGCAATGAACTGGTGATTTCCATGGTGTCTGACGCACCGGATGTCGCCGAGGTCATGCGGGGCGTGGCCAGCGGTGCCGGGCCAGGCCTGGTTGCCGTCGACATGAGCACCATCGCCCCGGCCGCGGCGCGCCAGATCGGCCGCGACCTGGCGGCGGCCGGTGTCGATTTCATCGACGCGCCGGTCTCCGGCGGGGAAGTCGGCGCCATAGCCGGCACTCTGTCGATTATGGCGGGAGGCAGCGCGGCGGGGTTTGCCAAGGCCCGCCCGGCGTTCGCCTGCCTGGGCAAGAATATCGTGCATGTCGGCGAGTCCGGTGCCGGGCAGGTGGCCAAGGCGGCCAACCAGATCGTGACCGGCATGGGGGTGCTGGCGGTGGCCGAGGCCTTTGCCTTTGCCGCCAAGAACGGCGTCGATGCCGGCAAGGTGCGCGAGGCCCTGCTCGGCGGCTTTGCCTACTCGAAGATTCTCGAAAACCACGGCCAGCGGATGCTCGACCGCAATTTCAAGCCCGGCTTCAAGAGCTGGATGCACGAGAAGGATCTCAATATCGTGATGCAGACGGCCCATCAGCTTGGCCTCTGCCTGCCGGGTGCGGCGGTGACGGCACAGATGTTCAATGCGATGGTCGGCTCCGGCCTGGGCGAGGAGGATTCGATCGCCGTGCTCAAACTGCTGGAACGTCTGTCGGGGCTGGCATGAAGGTCGGCTTCATCGGACTGGGCGTCATGGGACGCCCGATGGCCCTGCATCTGCAGCGGGCCGGCCACGATCTGCATGTCTGGGCGCGCCGCCCGGCGAGCGTGGCCGGCTTGCCGGCCACGGTGTGCCAGACACCGGCCGAATTGGGGCGGCGGTGCGAGGTGGTGTTCACCGTCATCACGTCGAGCGCCGATGTCGAAGGCGTCGCGCTGGGGACGGATGGCCTGATCGAAGGCATGGTGCCCGGTTCGGTGCTGGTCGATTGCTCGACCATTGCGCCGGATGCGGCGCGTCACATCGCGGCCCGGCTCGCTGCACAGGGCGTTGCCATGCTCGATGCGCCGGTCTCCGGCGGGGTGCAGGGCGCGATCGATGCCACGCTGGCCATCATGGTCGGCGGCGAGGCCGGGGTGCTGGAACGGGTCAGGCCGCTGCTGGAGTGCCTTGGCCGGCGCATTGTGCATATTGGCCCGAACGGCGCCGGGCAGGTGGCCAAGGCGTGCAACCAGATGATCATGGTCGCCGCGATTGAGGCCGTGGCCGAGGCGATGCGCCTGGCAGCCGCGTCCGGTGTCGACTGCGGCAAGGTGAAGGAGGCGCTGGCTGGCGGTTCAGCCGCTTCGCGGGTGCTCGATGTGATGGGGGAGCGCATGGTGCGCCGCGATTTTGCGGCCGGCATCGAGGCCCGCCTGCATCACAAGGATTTCGGCTTGGTCCTCGCCGCCGCACGGCAGAGCGCTGTGCCGGTGCCGCTCGCCGCTGTCGTCGATCAACAATTGAATGCGCTGATGGCGCAGGGCTGGGGGCGCGACGACACCGCCTCCCTGCTGCGCGTGCTGGAAATGCTGTGAGTCAGATTGCCCAGCTTTCCGAAGCCGAGATCGAGGAGCGATTTTTCATCACCGGAAGCCGGCCGGTTGCCTTCCTGCTGGCCAGCTTTGCCCGCGACGGCGACGCCTTTTCGGTTCAGTGCGATACGGGGGCGGTTTTCCTGACCACCTTGCTGGCCGCGCGGCCGGAAAGCAATCTGCTCGTCGTCGATTGCAGCGGCAGCGAAGAAGCCAATCGCCAGTTTTTGCGCAGCGAGCGCAATGTCTTCATCGGTCGCCCGGCGGGCATCCATGTCCAGTTCGTGACCGGCCAGGGGGCGGAAATGATGCATGACGGCCGCCGGGCGTTTGCCGTTCGCCTGCCGAGCAAGGTGCTGCGTCTGCAGCGCCGGGATGCGTTCCGGATCGAAACGCCGCGCATCCGGCCGCTGATTTTTTACGGGCGGCTGCCCGAGGGCGGCTTGCTCAGCCTGCCGGCCCACGACATTTCGGTGGCCGGCATGGGACTGACGGCCAGTGCGCTGCCGGACGCCGTGCAGCCCGGGCTGCGCCTGCCGACCTGCCATTTTTCGTTGCCGCAGGACGACAACGACCTGCTTTTTGCCGCGACGGTGCGCCACGTCACTGAGCAGGAGAGTCGCCTGGGCAACCGCCAGTGGCGTGTCGGCCTGGCCTTCGAAGACCTGCCCGGCACGGCCGAAGCGCGTATCCAGCGCTATATCACGCAGATCGAGCGCGAGCGGCACGAGCTGGCCTGAACCGCCGGTTTTAGCACAGGTCGCAGCGGTGGATTTCTACCGTGGCGTGCACGATTTCCTTGTGGATGCCGAGGGCTTCGCGAATCTGCAGTGGGGTCAGTGCCGCATCGTGGGTGAGCAGGCTGATGGCGCAGGCGTAAGCGCCATTGCCGACGCGCCAGACATGGAGATCGGTGATCTGCGTGTTGCCTGCTGCCGGCAGGGCGGCGATGACCTTGCGGATTTCGGCGACGACCGGGTGATCCATCTCGCGGTCGAGCAGGACGCGGCCGCTCTGCACGATCAGCTTTTTCGCCCACAGCGCAACCAGGACGGCGCCGACCAGTCCGGTCGCCGGATCGAGCCAGGCCCAGCCCCACAGCCAGCCACCGGCCAGCGCGGCGATGGCGAGCAGCGAGGTCAGCGCATCGGTGACGACGTGGATGTAGGCCGCCTTCAGGTTCAGGTCGTGGTGATGTTCGTGCCCAGGCGGATGGTCATGGTCGTGGGGATGGTCGTGTGCGTGGCCGAGAATCAGCGCGCAGACCAGATTGACTATCAGGCCGCCGACGGCAACGAGCATCGCTTCGGCGTAATGGATCGGCTGCGGCGACCACAGGCGTTCCAGTGAGCCGAGCACCATCGCGCCGGCGACGCCGAGCAGGAAAATGGCGCTGGTGTAGCTGGCCAGCACTTCGATTTTCCAGGTGCCGAAGGCGAAGCTCGGGTCGCTGGCGTACCGGCGGGCGGCGGCATAGGCAAAGGCCGAGAGGCCGATGGCCAGGGCGTGCGAACTCATGTGCCAGCCGTCGGCGAGCACCGCCATCGAGTTGAACCACCAGCCGGCGACGATTTCGACCAGCATGGTGGCGAGGGTGATCCACAGCACCAGGCGGGTGCCGCGTTCGGCGGCGGCATTGCCGGTACCGTATTCGTGCCGGTGCGCCCAGCGGGAAAGGTCGTGTTTGGCTGTCATTGTTGTCCGTAGCCGGCGAATTGGGCGATCACCGCGCGCATTTCCGCCGCCGACAAGAGCACGGGTTGTCCCAATTGGCAGGCGCGCCAGTACTGCTCGCACAGTTCTTCAAGCTCGATGGCCAGGGACAGCGCGTCGTCGAGATCGCGGCCGGCGACGAGCAGGCCGTGGTTGGCGAGCAGGCAGGCACGGCGGTCCCGCATGGCGTGCAAGGCGGCGTCCGACAGCGCCTGCGAACCGAAGAGGGCGTAGTCGGCGCAACGAATGGTGTCGCCGCCAAAGCGGGCGATCATGTAATGGAAGGGCGGAATGTCGCGGCGCAGGCAGGCCAGGCTGACGGCGAAAGGCGAATGCGCGTGCAGTACGGCGCCGACTTCCGGCCGGCGGGCGTAGAGGTCACGGTGAAAGCGCCACTCCGATGAGGGCTTGCGCGCGCCGACATGCGAACCGTCGAGCGCCATGCGCGGGATGTCGTCCGCCGTCAGCGCCGCGTAGGCCATGCCGGTCGGTGTGATCAGAAAGCCGTCGCCATCGCGCACGCTGACGTTGCCCGAGGTGCCCTTGTTCAGCCCGGCCGGCTGCAGGGCGCGGGCAGTGGCAATCAGTTCGGCGCGCCGGTCAGCCATGGGCTTCTTCCGGGTAGAGCCCGAGTAGCCCCTCGCGGCTGGCCGCGCAGACGCCGCGCTCGGTGATGATGGCCTTGACCAGCCAGTTCGGCGTCACGTCGAAAGCCGGGTTGGCGACCTCCTCACCGGCTGGCAACTGGCGCAGGGCGGACGGTTGGGCGTGCTGGTCGAGGCCGAGCACGAGGCGGAATTCGTCGCCATCGCGTTCCTCGATCGGAATGTCGGCGCCCTCGGCGCAGGCGAAGTCGATGGTCGAGCGCGGCGCGGCGACAAAGAACGGAATGCCGTTGTCAGCGCAGGCCAGCGCCTTCAGATAGGTGCCGATCTTGTTGGCGACATCGCCGTTGGCGGCGATGCGGTCGGCGCCAACGATCACCGCGTCGACCTTGCCGCTGCGCATCAACAGGCCGGCCGCGTTATCGGCGATCAGCGTGTGCGGTACGCCGTGGTGTTCCAGTTCCCAGGCGGTGAGCAGGCCCTGGTTGCGGGGTCGGGTTTCGGAGACCCAGACATGCACCGGGATGCCGGCATCGTGCGCGGCATAGATCGGCGACAGCGCGGTGCCGTGGTCCACGGTGGCCAGCCAGCCGGCGTTGCAATGGGTCATGACGTTGAGCGTCTGGCCGTCGGCGACGATCAGGTGCTTCCAGGCATCCAGCCCGTGCTGGCCGATGGCGGCGTTCTGCGCCACGTCTTCCTCGGCAATGGCCGCCGCTTCGACCCAGGCGGCATCGCAGCGGTGTTCCGGCGCCAGCGGCCGCAGCACCCTGGCCATGCGGGCCAGGGCCCAGTGCAGGTTGACCGCCGTCGGCCGCGTCGAACCAAGGACAGCGATGGCTTCGTCCAGCCGCGCGTCGGAAGCTTCGAAGTCGAGCGCGATGGCCAGGCCGTAGGCGGCGGTGGCACCGATCAGTGGCGCGCCGCGCACCTGCATGGCGCGAATGGCGTACGCCGCCTCGTCCAGCGTGGCGACACGCACCCAGTGCAGCGCGTGCGGCAGGCGGGTCTGGTCGATGATGTCGATGGCGCGCTGCTCGGGATGGGCGCGCAGGGTGCGGGTGGGGGTGCCGTCGATGTTCATGGGGCGCATTGTGGCATAGCCGCTGTCCAATGAAACGCGGGGGAGGGGCCGACAGGCGGGCGACAAGGCAGTCATGGCCAGAGGAAACTGAAGTGACGCTCCGGTTTTTGCTGAATGATGTTTTGCCCGGATGGGTGGCCAGCGGCGGCAATCAATGTTAAAAGACCCTGGATCACGCAGAAAGGCCGCATGGAACACAATATCACCCTCATCACCACCCTCGCCGCCGGTTTCGGTACGGCGCTGATACTCGGCTTCATCGCCGAACGGATCAAGTTGCCGGCCCTGGTCGGTTATCTCGTGGCCGGAATCCTGATCGGGCCGGCAACGCCCGGTTTTGTCGCCGATATGCACCTCGCTGCGCAACTCTCCGAAATCGGCGTCATGTTGCTGATGTTCGGCGTTGGCCTGCATTTTTCGCTGGGCGACCTGCTTGCCGTCAAGCGTATCGCCGTGCCCGGCGCGGTGGTGCAGATGAGTTGCGCGACACTGCTCGGCCTGGGCGTGGCGACGCTTTGGGGATGGGATTGGGGGCATGGCCTGTTGTTCGGCCTGTCGCTTTCCTGCGCCAGTACCGTCGTGCTGCTCAAGGCGCTGGAAGCGCGCGGCGTGCTCGACAGCATGAACGGGCGCATCGCGGTGGGCTGGCTGGTGGTCGAGGATCTGGCGACCGTGCTGGTCCTTGTCCTGCTGCCGCCGCTGGCCGGGATGCTGGGCGGTGCGGCGGCCGCTGGCGCGGCGGGCGGCTCGCTGGGCATGACCGTGGCCAAGACACTGCTGCAGGTTGCCGCCTTCATCGGCCTGATGCTGCTGGTCGGGCGCAAGGTCATTCCCTGGCTGCTCTGGCAGGTGGCCGGCACGGGGTCGCGCGAATTGTTCACGCTGGCCGTGGTGGCTGCGGCAATCGGCATTGCCTACGGCGCGGCCCATCTGTTCAGTGTCTCGTTCGCGCTGGGTGCCTTCTTTGCCGGCATGGTGATGCGCGAGTCGTCCTTCAGCCATCGCGCCGCCGAGGAGTCCCTGCCCCTGCGCGATGCGTTTTCCGTGCTCTTTTTCGTTTCGGTCGGCATGCTCTTTCAGCCGGCCATCCTGGTCGAGCAGCCGTGGCGCGTGCTGGGTGTCGTCGCCATCATCATGCTCGGCAAGACGCTGGCGGCATTCGCGCTCGTCCTCGCCTTCCGTTATCCGCTCAACACGGCGCTGGTCGTCGCTGCCAGCCTGGCCCAGATTGGCGAGTTTTCCTTCATTCTGGCCGGCCTGGGCCAGGCGCTCGGCCTGATGTCGGCCGAAGGCATGAGCCTGGTTCTCGCCGGGGCCCTGATTTCGATTGCCCTGAACCCGGTGATGTTCTCCGTCGTCGAGCCGCTGCGCCGCTGGGTCTTGGCCCGCTCGGCCATCGCCCGCCAGCTGGAACGGCGCGGGGACCCCTATGCCGAACTGCCGATGAGCACCGAGCGCCGCTTCCTGGAGCGGCAAGTGGTGCTGGTCGGCTATGGCCGGGTTGGCCAGCGCATTGCGGAGGATCTGCGCCGGCAGGAGATTCCCTTCGTCGTTGCCGAACAGAACCGTGAGCTGGTGGAACAACTGCGCCAGCAGGGCATCCCGGCCGTATCGGGCGATGCTGCCGAGCCGTCGGTGCTGATCCAGGCGCACATTGCCGATGCCGCCATGCTGGTCGTCGCCACGCCCGATCCGGTCAATGTGCGGCAAATGGTCGAAACGGCCCGTACCCTCAATCCCGGCATCGACATTGTGCTGCGTACGCACAGCGAGGCGGAATCGGCCCTCTGGCGCAAGGAAAACCTCGGCGTCGTGTTCTTCGGCGAAGAGGAGCTGGCGCGGGGCATGGCCGGCCATGTTTTGCGCCGGATCGGAGAGATTGCCGGCCGGGCCTGATACCCGGGCGACGGGTTTGGCGAATGGAAAGGAGCGCGCGATGGCGACACTGAACCACTTCCTGGCGGCAACCGACTTGTCGGCACCGGCCCGCCATGCGGCAGAGCGGGCGGCGGCCCTGGCCGGGAGCCTGGGCGCCCGCCTGGCGCTGGTGCATATCGCCAGCCGGGCGCCCCTCGACCAGTTGCGGCAGCTGCTGTCGGCGGGCGAGGATGATGTCGCGCAGGAGTTGCTCGATCGCTTGCGCCTCGACCTGCGCGGACTGGGCGAGGCGATTTACCAACGCTACGGCGTGGCGCCGGCGCTGTCGGTCGGGATCGGCGACCTGCTGCCCAGTCTGCTGGCCGAGGCCGATGCGCTGCCCGCTGATCTGCTCGTCCTGGGCGCCCGCGGCGCCAGTTTCCTGCGCCACATCCTGCTTGGCTCCACCGCCGAACGCCTGCTCAGTTCAGCGCGCTGCCCGGTGCTGGTGGTCAAGCAGCCGCCGCACGAACCCTACCGCCACCTGCTGGTGCCGGTCGACTTTTCTCCCATCGCGGCCCGCACCCTCCGCCTGGCCGCCGCCCTGGTTCCGAATGCCCGCCTGACCGTGATGCACGCCTACGATGTGCCGTTCGAGGGGCAATTGCGCTATGCCGGCGTCGATGATGCGAAGATCGCCCACTACCGCAGCCTGGCTGCCCGCCAGGCGCACACCCGCCTCGATAGCCTGATCGGGGAGAGCGGCATCGATCGTTCGCGCATCAGCGCCCTGGTCGTGCAGGGCGATGTTTCCCAGCGCATCCTGGAACAGGAGCAGGAATCCGACTGCGACCTGATCGTGGTCGGCAAGCATGGCGAAGGGGTGTTCGAAGAGCTCCTCCTCGGCAGCACGACGAAGCACATCCTGGCCGAATCGCAGAACGACGTTCTCGTCGCCGTCTGAGCGGCTGTGGCATAGTGGGGCCCTTGCCCCGCCTTGCCCGAGCCGTATCATGGAAACGCCGATCCGCATCGATTCCCGCTTCCCCGCCATGGGGACGACCATCTTCACCGTCATGTCCTGCCTCGCCAGCGCGTGCGACGCCGTCAACCTGTCGCAGGGTTTTCCCGATTTCCAGGCCGAGCCGGCCCTGTTCGATGCCGTGCATCGCCACATGCTGGCCGGCCGCAACCAGTATGCCCCGATGGGCGGCCTGCCGGAACTGCGCCAGGCCATCGTGGACAAGGTGGCGACGCTGTACGGCCCGCGCTTCGATGTCGAATCGGAGGTGACGGTCACGGCGGGGGCGACACAGGCGATCTTCACCGCCATTGCCGCCTTCGTCCGGCCAGGCGACGAGGTCATCGTCTTCGAGCCGGTCTATGACAGCTACGTGCCGGCCATCGAAACGGTTGGCGGGCGGGCCGTTTTCGCGCAGCTGACATTTCCGGACTATGCGCCGGACTGGGAGCAGGTGCGCGGCCTGATCAATGAGCGGACGCGGATGATCATCGTTAATTCGCCGCACAACCCGACCGGCAGCCTGCTCGCCGCGGCCGATCTCGACCGGCTGGCCGGCCTGGTGCGGGGCAGCGACATCGTGATCCTGTCCGACGAGGTGTATGAGCACATCGTCTTCGACGGCGAGCGGCACGCCAGCCTGTGCGCCCATGCTGAACTGGCGAAGCGCAGTATCGTCGTGTCGAGCTTCGGCAAGACCTATCACATCACCGGCTGGAAGATCGGCTACGTCGTCGGCCCGGCCGCGCTGATGGCGGAATTCCGCAAGGTGCACCAGTTCAACGTGTTTACCGTGCATGCGCCGTCGCAACTGGCCATCGCCGAATACATGCAGGATGCTTCCCGTCATCTCGGCCTGGCGGCCTTCTACCAGGCCAAGCGCGACCATTTTCGGCGGTTGATGGCGGCGACGCCGTTTACCTTGCTGCCCTGTCGCGGTACCTATTTCCAGCTGGCGCGCTATGCCGGCCTGTACGATCTGCCCGACCGTGCTTTCGCCGAGTGGCTGACGCGCGAGGTCGGCGTGGCGGTGATTCCGGTTTCCGTCTTCTATGCTGACGGGCGCGACGATCAGGTGGTCCGCTTCTGCTTCGCCAAGCGCGAAGCCACGCTGGAAGCCGCTGTCGAGCGCTTGTGCCAGGCCTGGCCGGGAAAGCCGGCATGATGAAAAATGCTTGACCCGCCTGGCGGGCGGGGCAAATAATCAATCCATCAAGCATTTCATGGCAATCGACGGAGAAAACAGGATGGGAATGATTCAGGAATTCAAGGAATTTGCTGTCAAGGGCAACGCCATGGATCTTGCGGTGGGGGTCATCATCGGCGGGGCCTTCGGCAAGATCGTCGACTCCATCGTCGGTGACCTGATCATGCCGCTGGTCAGCCGTGTCGTCGGCAAACTCGATTTTTCCAACCTGTTCATCGTCCTCGGCGACAACCCGAACAACCTGAGCACGCTGGCCGATCTCAAGAAGGCCGGCATTGCCGTCTTTGCCTACGGCTCCTTCCTGACCATCGTGGTCAATTTCATCATCCTGGCCTTCATCATCTTCATGATGGTCAAGCAGATGAACCGCCTGCGCAAGGCCGAGGCGCCGGCCCCAGAAGTGCCGCCGCCGACGCCGGAAGACATCGTGTTGCTGCGCGAAATTCGCGATGCGCTGAAGAAGTAGGGCATCCCGCTCTCATGGCAAGGCCGCCTGCGGGCGGCCTTGCTGGTTTACCGGCCGCCGTCCGGTCTGCAACAAATCGTAAAAGGCGGCGTGCTTCGTCTATCCAGGCGCCGGGTCGGGCGTTATGCTCGACAGGACCATTTGCTGAGCGGGGAGATCATCATGAAACGCACCACACGACTGGCCGTCCTGCTGGCCGGCATGGCGATGCTGGCTGGCTGTGTCGTGGCGCCGGCCCCGGTTTATCGCGAGCCGGTCTATGTCGAGCCGCCACCGCCACGCGTGGAATATCCCGGTTATGCGCCGGTCGTCGGCTATGTCTGGATCGGAGGGTACTGGACATGGGTCGGCCATCGTTACGAATGGGTTCCCGGGCGCTGGGAGGCGCCGCGTCCGGGCTATCGCTGGGTGGCGCCGCGCTGGGAGCGCGAGGGCAACCACTGGCGGCAGCATGAAGGGCGTTGGGATCGTGATGACCGGGCGCCCCGCGGGAATCCGCCCCCGCCGCCGCGTTACCCTAAATCCGGCAGTTACCCCGTCGCCGGCAGGCCCGGAGGGGGCTTCGGCGGCC
>OFCW01000138.1_pt1 | contig 29176 bp, 31 predicted proteins | sample 1520951 | NCBI WGS metagenome assembly OFCW01 (sample SAMEA4349680, study PRJEB24078) | microbial mat metagenome | biome: Terrestrial Biome; feature: Habitat; material: Microbial Mat | place: India | collected 2012-06-12 | depth 10 m | reverse complement strand
TGAACACCCGCCTGCAGGTCGAGCATCCGGTCACCGAGATGATCACCGGGCAGGATCTGGTCGAATGGCAGTTGCGCGTCGCCGCCGGCCAGCCCCTGCCGCTCAAGCAGGAACAGCTGGAAATCCGCGGCCATGCGCTGGAAGCGCGCATCTACGCCGAGGATGCCAACAAGGGCTTCCTGCCCGCCACCGGCCAGCTGATCCGCCTGCTGCCGCCGGCCGAATCGATCAACGTGCGCGTCGATACCGGCGTCGAGGAAGGCGACGAGATCACGCCTTACTACGACCCGATGATCGCCAAGCTGATCGTCTGGGACGAAACGCGCGACGGCGCGCTGGCCCGCATGCGCCAGGCGCTGGCCGACTACCAGGTGGCCGGGCTGACCACCAATATCGACTTCCTGTCCCGCCTCGTCGCCTGCCCGGCCTTCGCCGGCGCCGACCTCGACACCGGCCTGATCGAACGCCAGAAGGATTTCCTCTTCCCCGCCGCCCAGCCGGTGCCGCGCGATGCGCTGTTGGTCGCCACGGTCGGCGAACTGCTGTGGGAACAGCACGAGGCCAAGCAGGCTGCCAAACAGAGCGGCGACCCGTTCTCGCCCTGGCACGCCCGCGACGGCTGGCGCATGAATCTGTCGGCGGCGCGCACCATCAGCTTCAAGGATGGCGAAACGCTGGTCGACGTGCAGGTGCGCTACGGCCGCGACAGCTGGAAAATCACCCTGAATGGCGAGTGCACCGCAGCACGCGGCAAAAAGCTCGACGGCGACCGCTTTGCCGTCGAGCTCGACGACCGCCGGCTGATCGCCTCGGTGGTGGCGGTGGACGACAAGCGCAGCATCTTCCTGCAAGGCAGCACCTACACGCTGCTGCGCGACGATCCGCTGCACCGGGTCGATGCCGGCGACAGCCACGGCGGCGGCCTGACCGCGCCGATGCCCGGCAAGGTCGTCGCCCTGCTCGCCCAGCCCGGCCAGAAGGTGGAGAAAGGCACGCCGCTGCTGATCCTCGAAGCGATGAAGATGGAGCACACCATCACCGCCCCCGCCGCCGGCACCGTCAAGGCCTTTTGCTACGCCGCAGGCGAGCAGGTCGCCGATGGCGCGGCGCTGGTCGAGTTCGAGGCAAATGCCGCCTGACTTGTCTCTGATGGATGTTGGTGCTACCGTGGTAACACCAACTTTCGGAGCACCGACATGTCCACCACCTCGCTTAAACTTCCCGACGATTTGAAACAGCGTGCTGTCAACGCCGCGGCGCAACAGGGTGTATCGCCGCATGCCTTCATGATCAGCGCAATTGAACAGGCAACCAGAGCCGAGGAGTTGCGTCAGGATTTCATCAATGGCGCCACCGCTGCCCGAAATGAAATGCTCAAATCCGGAACGGGTTACGATGCAGACGACGTACGGGCCTACATGCAGGCCCGTATCGCCGGCCAAGTCCCGCTACGCCCAGTGCTAAAAAAATGGCGAGACTGAGCTACTCGAGCCAAGCCATCGCAGATATCGAGGCTCTGACCGATTTTTTGGCGGAATCCGATCCTGTTGCCGCCAGCGACACCTTTGGCCTGATCGACGAAGCCATCACAATTTTGGCACGCCATCCCTTGATAGGCCGCCCGGTTGATGATTGCCTGCGCGAACTGGTCATCTCGCGGGGAAAAACTGGCTATGTCGCACTCTACAGCTTCGAAGTGCAAGAAGATGCGATTCTGATCCTGTCCATCCGCCACCAGCGGGAAGCCGGTTATTGGCAGGCAAATGCGCGTTAAGACCCATCTCCGCACGCTCGCCGTTTTGCTCTTGCTGTCGGGCACTCTGCTCACGGGTTGTGGCGACGTCTATCGCTACCTGCGTAGTGGCGAAGTTGGCTGGGCGATCAAACGGGAAATCCGCGACCGGCAGCAAACTGAAATCACCCTGGCGAAACTGACCCGATTTTCCTGGGACGAGCTGATCATCTTCAGTTCCTACACGCCGCGTCACGAAATATGCCGCAGGCTGCAACTCACCGACGCCGATTGCATCGCGGCCGATCTCCCCGAACCGCTGGATGACGGACTTGATTTACTGGTCTTTCGGCTGAACGGAAACATCGTGCATCGAGAAATACAGCTCGGCTACCACGGCGAATTCCGTGTCGATGAAGCCAGCTTCACCCCGCGCGATGCCGTGTTTGTGGTCGAACCCGGCGCGCTGCTGAGCAACGGCGAGCGTCAGCTCATTCTGCATGGCAAAAAGTCATCTCAACCCACAGCCCCTCCGAGACCCGCTCCATGAACCTTCCCTCCCACGTCAAGATCGTTGAAGTCGGCCCGCGCGACGGGCTGCAAAACGAAAAACAGGTCGTCCCCACCGAAATCAAGATCGAACTGATCGACCGGCTGGCCGAGGCCGGCCTGACGGTCATCGAAGCCACCTCTTTCGTGTCGCCCAAATGGGTGCCGCAGATGGGCGACAACAGCGCCGTGCTGGCCGGCATCCACCGCCGGCCGGGCGTCACCTATGCCGCACTGACCCCCAACCTGCAGGGCTTCGACGGCGCGGCCGCGGCGCAGGCCGACGAAGTGGCGATTTTCGCAGCCGCCTCGGAGCATTTTTCGCGCAAGAACATCAACTGCTCGATTGCCGAGAGCCTGAAGCGCTTCGAACCCGTCGTCTCGGCTGCCTCGGCGCTGGAAATCCCGGTGCGCGGTTATGTTTCCTGCGTCGTCGGCTGCCCGTATGAAGGGGCCATCGCGCCGGCGCAGGTGGCCAGCGTGGTGCAGACGCTGTTCGACATGGGCTGCTACGAAGTGTCGCTCGGCGACACCATCGGTGTCGGCAATCCGGCGAGCATCCAGCGCATGATCGAGGCCTGCGCCCGCGTCGTGCCCATCGAAAAACTCGCCGGGCATTATCACGACACCTACGGCATGGCGATTGCGAACATCTACGCCTCGCTGCAGTCGGGCATGGCGGTTTTCGACGCCTCGGTCGCCGGCCTCGGTGGCTGCCCGTATGCCCAAGGGGCCTCCGGCAACGTCGCCACCGAGGATGTCGTTTATCTGTTGCAGGGGCTGGGCATTGAAACCGGCATCGATCTGGCTAAACTGGCAGTCATTGGCGACTGGATCTCCAATGCCCTTAACCGCCCGAACGGCGCCAAGGCCGGCCGGGCCCTCTGCGCCCAAGCCTAGTGAGCCTGTTTTCCGCCGTTGCCGACTTCCTGAAACCCCCGCCGCCGCCCGACCCCGAGGTGCTCCGGGCGATGGCGCGGATCAGCGACCTGGTCGACCCGATGCTCAAGCTTGCCCCGGGTTTCGAGAAGCAGCTGGCTGGCCCCGTCCAGCACGCGCTCGGCTACTGCGCCGGCCTGGTTGCCGCGTTGCCCGGCCCGATCGACATCAACCGCCAGGCGTTTGCCAACGATCCGCTGGTGCATGCGCTGTTTGCCACGGCCGGCGACATCGACCAGATGCTTGGCCGCAGCCAGGCAGTGCGGGATTTCCTGGCCGAACCGTGCAGTTGGGAAAGCGACCATTTCTTCGCCATGTTCGCTGCCCGCCGGCAGGAAAAGAAGGTGCTGGGCATGGAGCAGCAGGGCGACGTGATTCGCAACGACGTGCCGCAGCGGGTGCTGTATTTTTCCGGCCAAACCCTGATCGAACCGAACTGCCGACTTGAAACCACCCTGCAAGGCCTGCGTTGCAAGGCCCTGGAAAGCCTGGCCCGCACCTTCCACGCCCATGTCGAAGTGCTGCGCCATGAACGGGAAGGCCTGCGCGCCGATGCCGCCCGGGAGCGCGCCCACCTCACCGAATTACACGGCAGCACCGGCGGCAACGCCTACGAGGTCAGCACCCGCCATCTGGCCGATCTCGACGGCAAACTGCGCCAGAATGCCGAGGCCCTGATGCCCGAGCACCTGCTTGCTGCACTGGCTGACTACCTGCAATCCCCCGAACCAGCCCTGCACCTGACCCCCGTCAGCATCACCGTGGATCGCCTGGGCATCGTTCGGGATCCGGTTGCCGACGATTTCGACACCCACACGCTGAATTTCCCGGAACTAACCGCCCGCGACCGGCGTCTGCATCTGGCCATGCTCGCCCGTATCCGGAGCGACGAAGCACGCGAAGCGGTCGACATGGTGCGCGATCAACAACATCGCTTCATGCTCATCTGAATGGTTCGCTCGCCCTGTATCAATGTCTGCCAGATGGATGCCGCCACCGGCCTGTGCCGCGGCTGCTCCCGCACGCTCGATGAAATCGCCGCCTGGTCGCGGCTCGACGATGCGGCCCGCCTGGCGATCCTCTCCGCCGTCGCGGCGCGTCGCAGCGCGCCGGCGGCGCCCTCCTGTCCTGACCCGGCTCACCATGTCTGAATCCAGCGAAGACCTCTACCAATGCATCGGCGTCTGCATGGCCGACCCGGAGACCGGCGTCTGCATGGGCTGCGGCCGGCCGCCGCTGGGGGGGCCGGATGTCGCCATCGAGCTCGTCCTGCCGCCGCGCGACCCGCCCCGCCCGACCGCTGACCCGGACACCCCGGAATGACCGCATCCCTGCCGGACAGCCTGCACGTCCTCGAACGCGGCTGGCTGTCGGCCAACAACATCCTGTGCTTTGACGGCGACCGGGCAACGCTGGTCGATAGCGGCTATGTCACCCATGCTGCGCAGACCGTCGACCTCGTCCGCCACGCCCTCGCCGGCCGCACGCTGAGCCGCCTGCTCAACACCCACTCGCACTCCGATCACATTGGCGGCAATGCCGCGTTGAAGGCGGCCTTCGACTGCGAGATCATCGTTCCCGCCGGCCTGCATGCAGCCATTGCCGACTGGGATGAAGACGCGCTGCTCCTCTCCCCCCTCGGCCAGCAAAATGCCCGTTTCCAGCACGACAGCCTGATCGGCGCCGGCACCGAGATCGCCATGGGCGGCCTCAACTGGCAGGCGCTCGCCGTGCCCGGCCACGACATGGAAGCGCTGGCCTACTACAACCCGGAAAAGCGCATTCTGATTTCCGGCGATGCGCTGTGGGAAAACGGTTTCGGCGTCATCTTCCCGGAACTGCTCGGCGAAGCCGACGGCCTGCGCCACACCCGCGCCACGCTGGAAATGCTCGCCCGGCTGCCCATCGACCTCGTCATCCCCGGCCACGGCCGGCCTTTCGATACAGTGGATGCCGCCTTCGAGCGCGCCTTCCGCCGGGTCGACCACTTCGCACAGAACATCCCGCAACTCGCCTGGCATGCGATCAAGGTCATCGTTTCCTTCGCCATGCTGGAAAAACAACAGATCGCGCGAGCCGGCTTTGCCGACTTCGTGCTCGGCCTGCCCTTCGCCGTAGACGTCAATGCCCGCTTCCTGAACCTGGCCGACGACGCACTGGTTGCCAAGGTCGAACGCGAACTGCTGCTGGTCAACGCCCTGCGTCTGGACGACGACAAGCTGATTGCCGGTTAAACGGGGTGCAAGCCCCTGCCACCCGCCAGACATCGCGGGCCAGCCACGTCCGGCACGCTCGTGCCACGCACCGCCCCCTCAGGCGGAGCGCGCCAGCCAGCGTCTGACCAGATGCACCCAGTAGCTCGCGCCCAAGGTCAGCAACGCGTCGTTGAAGTCGTAATGCGGGTTGTGCAGCGTGCACCCGCCAGTCCCCGGTCCGTTGCCCAGCCAGACGTAGCAACCGGGCTTCTCGCGCAGCATGTAGGCGAAATCCTCGGCCCCCATCGACGGCAGAGTGTCGGTCAGCACCTTGTCGGCACCGAACACCTCGGCTGCCACCTGCTGACAGAATGTCGCCTCGGCCGCGCTGTTCACGGTCGGCGGATAGCGATGGTCGAAACGGACGCCGATCTGCGCGCCATTGGCCGACGCCACCCCGCTGCACAGGCGCTCGATGGCTCGCTCGACGGTTTCCTGCACCTCCGGCTTGAAGGTGCGGATGGTGCCGCGCAGCACGACCTCTTCCGGTATGACATTCCACGCCTCGCCGCCATGAAACTGCGTCAGGCTGACGACGGCCGATTCGCACGGATGCAGCGTGCGGCTGACCACCGTTTGCAGCGCCTGCACCAGTTGCGCCCCGGTGACGATGGCGTCAATCCCCTGGTGCGGCATGGCGGCATGGCAGCCGTGGCCGCGCACGGTGATTTCGAAGGCGCAGGTGCCGGCCATCACCGGGCCGGGCATGACCATCATCTCGCCGACCGGAATGCCCGGCCAGTTGTGCAGGCCGAACACCGCCTCGACCGGGAAACGCTCGAACAGGCCATCCTCGATCATCACCGCGGCGCCGCCTTCCGACTCCTCTGCCGGCTGGAAGATGAACACCGCGACACCGTCGAAATCGGGCTTTTCGGCCAGGTAGCGGGCCGCCCCGAGCAGCATGGCGGTATGGCCGTCGTGGCCGCAGGCGTGCATCTTTCCCGGATGTCTGGAGTGATGGGGAAATTCGTTCAGTTCGGCGACCGGCAAGGCATCCATGTCGGCGCGCAGGCCGACCATGCGCGGCGAGGTGCCGGCGCGCAGCACGCCGACGACGCCCGTCCGGGCGATGCCGCGATGCACCTCCAGCCCGTAGCGTTCCAGTTCGCGCGCCACGATGTCGGCGGTGCGATGCTCGTTGAAGGCGAGCTCCGGATGGGCGTGGATATCCCGGCGCAGGGCGGTCAGTTCGGCCAGGAAAGGCAGATCGAGCAGAGGGATGGTGTGGGACATGGTTCTCTCCTTTTTGCGGCCTATTATGCCGCGGCTTGCTGGCATGCGCCGCCTTGATTATGCTCCCGCCGATGGAACTCATCCTGATCAGCGGCCTGTCCGGCTCCGGCAAGTCCGTCGCCCTGAATCTGCTGGAAGACTCCGGCTATTACTGCGTCGACAACCTGCCGGTGGTCATGCTGACCGTCCTCGCCCGCATGCTGAAGGAAGAGGGCGTGGGCAAGGTTGCCGTCGCCATCGATGCCCGTTCCGGTCACGGCATCGAATTGCTTCCCACCAAGATGGTGAGTCTGCAGGAATCGGGCATCAACCTGACCTTCCTCTTCCTGTATTCGACCGAGGAAACCCTGCTCAAGCGCTATTCCGAATCGCGCCGCCGCCATCCGCTGGCCAGCGCCGACCAGACGCTGGTCGAAGCCATCCGCGCCGAGCGCGACATGCTGGAACCAATCTCCGGCCTCGGCCACCGCATCGACACCAGCGGCATGAAGGCCAACGGCCTGCGCGAATGGGTGCGCCAGTTCATCGAAGCCGAGCCCGGCCAGGGCCTGACCCTGATGTTTGAATCCTTCGGCTTCAAGCACGGCATCCCGCTCGACGCCGACCTCGTTTTCGACGTGCGCTGCCTGCCCAACCCGCACTACGACCCCGACTTGCGCCAGCTGACCGGCCGGGACCAGCCGGTCGTCGCCTTCCTCGAAGCCGAAACGGAAGTCCGCCGCATGCGCGACGACATTGCCCGCTTCGTCGAGACCTGGCTGCCGTGCTACATCCGCGACAACCGCAATTACCTGACGGTGGCCATCGGCTGCACCGGCGGCCAGCACCGCTCCGTCTACCTGGCCGAATGGCTGGCCCGGAAATTTTCCGATCAGGCCCGGGTCCTTGTCCGCCACCGCACACTGGCCGGCAGTTGAAAGCGTGGTTGGCCCTGACCCGGCCGGGCGACTGGCTGATCTTCCTGATCAGTGCGGCACTGGTTGGCATCAGCATCCCGCACTTCTGGCAGGGCGGCCTGGCCGATCGCGCCATCGTGCGTCAGGAAGGCAGGGTGTTCGCCGAAGTCGACCTCAAGACCCGCCGGCAACTCGCCGTCCCCGGCCCGCTGGGTACCACGCTGATCGCCATCGAACCCGGCCGCGCCCGGGTCGTGGCCGACCCCGGCCCACGCCAATACTGCGTCCGGCAGGGCTGGCTGATGCGTCCCGGCGAAATCGCCATCTGCGCCCCGAATCGCGTCAGCCTGCAGATCGCCGGCCGCACCAAGGTCTATGACTCGATCAGCTATTGACCAGGCGTCGGACGCAGCCCATCGGCAGCAAGGCGGCCCCGCCCCCCACCCCGGCGTGGTCGAGTTGCAGGTCACCGCGGAAGACCGCCGTGTCGCCTGGCTCGCCACGGCTGCGGTCGGCCTGTCCTTGGTCGATGCGGCCATTCCGTCACCGCTGCCCGGCGTCAAGCCGGGACTGGCCAATATCGTGACCCTCGTCGTGCTGCTGCGCTACGGCTGGGGTACGGCGGTCTGGGTCAGTGCGCTGCGCGTGCTGGCCGGCAGCCTGTTGCTCGGTTATTTCCTCGCCCCCGGCTTCTTCCTGTCGCTCGCCGGTACCACGCTCAGCCTGCTCACCCTCGGCGCCGCCCGGCATTTGCCGAAACGCTGGTTCGGCCCGGTCAGCCTGTCCATCCTCGCTGCCTTCGCGCACATCGGCGGCCAGTTGCTGCTCGCCCGCGCCTGGTTGATTCCGCACGATGGCGTCTTCCTGCTCGCCCCGGTCTTCGCCGGCGCCGCCCTCGTCTTTGGCACCCTCAACGGCCTGATCGCGGCTAAACTGCTGGCTGAAACCCGGCCATCCCAAACCACCGATGCCTAAAACCGTCTGCCTCGCCCTGACCGGCGCCTCCGGCATGCCCTACGGCCTGCGCCTGCTCGACTGCCTGCTCGCCGCCGACTGCCGGGTGCAGGTGCTTTATTCGCAGGCTGCCCAGGTCGTCTCCCGGCAGGAAATGGACTTCGACCTGCCGGCCCGCCCGGCCGAGGCCAAGGCCGCCCTGCTCACCCGTTTTCCGCACGCCAAGCCGGACATGCTGGCCGTCTATGGCCGCGAGGAGTGGTTTGCCCCGGTCGCCTCGGGTTCCAATCCGCCGGATGCGATGATCGTCTGCCCGTGCAGCATGGGCACCCTGGCCGCCATCGCCCAGGGCCTGGCCGACAACCTGATTGAGCGCGCCGCCGACGTGGTGCTCAAGGAGAGCCGCAAGCTGGTGCTGGTGCCGCGCGAGACGCCGTTCTCGGCCATCCACCTGGAAAACATGCTGCGTTTGAGCCGTGCCGGCGCCATCATCCTGCCGCCCTCGCCCGGCTTCTATCACCATCCGGAAAGTGTGCAGGACATCGTCGATTTCGTCGTCGCCCGCGTGCTCGACCAGGTCGGCATCCCGCACCAACTGATGCAACGCTGGGGCGAGGCGCGCTGATGGGCTGGTTCGATTTCATGCGCTCACCGGGCGGCGCCTCGATCGAAACGCTGAGCATCCCGCTCTTTCCGCTCAATACCGTCTTGTTCCCCGGCGGCCTGCAGCCGCTCAAGATCTTCGAGCAGCGGTACCTCGACATGGCCGCTGCCTGCCTGAAGGACGATCGCCCGTTCGGCATCTGCCTGATCGACCGGGGCAGCGAAGTCGGCCAGGCAGCCACACCGCACGCCGTTGGCACACTGGCCCGCATCGCCAACTGGGAAATGGAACAGCTCGGCATCCTGATGATCACCGCCCAGGGCGGCCGGCGCTTCCGCATCATCGACAGCCACGCCGGCCCCGGCAACCTGCTCGCCGGCACTGTCGAACTGCTGCCGGAAATCCCGACCGTGCCACTGCCGCAGGAACGCGAACGCCTGTTGCCGCTGCTCCAGCGCATCGTCAGCGATCTCGGCCCGGCACGCATCCCGCCCCCGCATCGCTACGACGATGCCGAATGGGTCGGCTACCGGATCACCGAAGTCCTGCCCATCCAGAACCTGGCCAAGCAGAAACTGCTCGAACTGGATGACCCGCTGGCCCGCCTGGAAATTCTGGAAAAATTCCTCAGCCAGCGCAAACTGATCGACTGAGGTTTGCACCGGGCGGCACATCCCACGCCGGCCCGCCAACCCACACCGGGCGCACCTTTCAGCCAAAAAGCAGTATCCTCGCCCCTCACGGGAGGGAGGAACCATGAAAATTCTGATCGTCGAGGATTCACGTGCGATCGCCGCCGTCATGGCGGCTCGCCTGAGCAGCCTCGGCCATGCCGTCGATATCGCGGAAAACGGCGCCGTCGGCGTCGAAAAGTTCGAATCCGGCCAGCCCGATCTGGTCTTCATGGATATCGAAATGCCGGTCATGAACGGTTTCGAGGCAACCAACCGGATTCGCGCCTGCGAAGCCCGGCAGCCCTGGGCGTGGACACCGATCATTTTCCTGACCGCCTCCGATACCGCCGAAAACCTGATCACCGCCATCGAAGCCGGCGGCGACGATTTCATGTCCAAAGCCGTTCCCGAACCGGTGCTCGAAGCCAAGATGAAGGCCATGGCCCGCATCGCCGCCCTGCGCCAGCGACTCTCCTTCGCCAACCAACGGCTGGCCGAACAGGCCAATCAGGACGGGCTGACCGGACTGGCCAACCGCCGCCAAATGGATCTGCGCACCGATCAGGCCTGGGACGAGGCCCTGCGCCGCAACGACAGTTTTGCACTGTTCATGATCGACATCGACCATTTCAAACGCTACAACGATCATTACGGACACCAGACCGGCGACGACTGCCTGCGGGCGGTGGCCGCTGCGCTCGCCGGGGTGGTCAGCGCCAGCGAAGCGCAGGGCATCACGCAAAACGCCTTCGTCGCCCGTTACGGCGGCGAAGAATTTGCGGTCATCGTGCCCAACGCCAGCGAAGCCGCTTTCCAGCACCTGGCATCCGCCCTGATCAGCAGCGTCCGCGACCTGAACCTGCCCCATGAAAAAAACGACGCCGCCGGCATCGTCACCCTCTCCGCCGGGGGCGTGCGCTGCGCCCCGGCCACCGGCAAACTGGTCACCCTCTTCCGCCAGGCCGACGCCCGCCTGTACCGTGCCAAGCAAGCGGGGCGCAACCGCGCGGTGGTCAGCGACTGATCCGGAACGCGACCATGAGCGCCCGCGTCCTGATCGTCGATGACAACGAGAGCATGCGCCGCGTTTTCTCGGCGCTGCTCACCCAGGCCGGCTACCAGGTGGTCGCCGCCCTCCCCGACGGAAACGGCCTGCTGGCGTGGATAAAGCGGGAAACACCCGACATCGTTTGCCTGGACTACCACCTGCCCGGCCGGGACGGACTATCCCTGCTCGCCGCCATCGACCAAACCTTCCCGCAGGTGGCCGTACTGTTCATGACCGCCAGCGGCGAAACCTCGCTGGAACAACGGGCCGCCGATGCCGGGGCAGCCGGTTTCCTGCGCAAACCGTTCAGCCAGACGCAGGTGCTCGCCGAACTGCGGGCTGTCTGCGCTTCCCGCCAAACGGCAAAGCAGGAAACTTCGGCCTCCGCGGCAGAAACGAAACGCCGCCCGACCGCCGTGATCGCCGATGACAGCGGCGCCGTTCGCCTTGTTCTCAAGGGTTTGCTCGAAGAATCCGGCGTCCGTGTGGTGCAAAGTGTGGCAAACGGGGCAGAAGCCCTGAACGCGCTGCGCCACCACCAGCCGGACCTGCTCTGCCTCGACATCAACATGCCCGTGATGGATGGCATCGAAGCGCTGCCGCAGGCGCTGGCCATCAGCCCGGAAACCGCCATCGTCATGGTGACCGGCTGCAACGACCGACAACTGATCGGCCAGGCCGCCGGACTGGGCGCCAAAGCCTACATTCTCAAGCCCCTCCGGCCGGCCTATGTCGAAGGCCTGGTGCGAAAACTGTTCGGCACAGGCGGCTGAGCCCGGCCTGCCCCTCCCGGACTCCGTTCGTCCAGCATCTGAGGCCCCGTCAGGAGTTGTCTACCCCGGGATGGCGTTCATGCCACCCGGTTGTTGCAGATGCTGTTCTGTGGATGCGTTGGCCGGTCAAAAACCTTGGACATGAAAAATTTATTATATTTTTCAGCAGGTTATGGAGCGGGCGAAGGGAATCGAACCCTCGGCATCAGCTTGGGAAGCTGAGGTATTACCATTATACGACGCCCGCTCTGGGCCGGAAGGCTGCATTCTAAGCGGAGAAGGCGGCCGGTTCAATCATTCCTGTTCAACCACCAGTCGGGCATAACGCCCGGCGTGAAAAAGCAGCGGGGCGAGATCAGGGGTTTCGGCAAAGCGTTCGACACGGCCGATGAAGATGGTGTGATCCCCGCCGGCATGGGCGGTTTCGTTGGCCACTTCGAAGGTGGCGCAGCAACCGGGGAAAACCGGGGCTCCACCGTAGCCGGCTTGCCAGGGCAGGCCGGCGAAGCGGTCGGCCGGCCAGGTGGCGAAGCGGGTGGAAAGGCTTTCCTGCCCGGCTGACAGGATGTTGATGGCGTGATGGCTGGCTTTCTGGAAAGCCGCCAGATTGTGCGAGTTGTTGTCCAGGCACCAGAGCACCAGGGCCGGATCGAGCGAGACGGCCGAGAAGGAATTGATGGTCAGGCCGATGGGGTGCCCGTCCGGGTCGATGGCCGTAACGATGGCGACGCCGGTGGCGAAACGGCCAAGGGCATTGCGCAGGCGGCGGCTGTCAGGGGTGGGCTGGGTCATCGGGAAAGGTTGGGCTGGGAAAAAAGAGGCCGTATTATCCGGGCTCCCGCTATTTGCGTCGAGACAGAATTTGGCCGCCCCCCACCCCTTTACCGAACAGTTGATCGCCTGGCAGAAGGTGGCCGGCCGCCACGACCTGCCCTGGCAGAACACGCGCGATCCTTACCGCATCTGGCTTTCCGAGATCATGCTGCAGCAGACCCAGGTGGGCACGGTGATCCCGTATTACCAGCGCTTTGTCGACCGTTTTCCGAGCGTGACAGCGCTGGCCGAAGCGCCCGTCGAGGCGGTGATCGCGCACTGGGCTGGGCTGGGCTACTACGCCCGGGCGCGGAATCTGCACAAATGCGCGCAGCTGGTTGCCAGCCAATACGGCGGCCGGTTTCCGGCCAGCGCCGCCTTGCTTGCCGAACTGCCGGGTATCGGGCGGTCGACGGCAGCGGCCGTGGCGGCCTTCGCCTTCGGACAGCGGGCGGCGATTCTCGACGGCAACGTCAAGCGGGTGTTGTGCCGCCAGTTCGGCATCGAGGGCTTTCCCGGGCAGGCGGCGATCCATCGCCGGCTTTGGGACCTGGCGGAGAGCCTGCTGCCAGTCGATGAGATTGAACCCTACACGCAGGGGCTGATGGACCTGGGTGCCACGCTGTGCACACGCAGCCGGCCCCGCTGCGCTGAATGCCCCGTAGCGGCCGGCTGTATCGCCCGGCGCGATGGGCGGCAGGGCGAACTTCCGGCCAGCAAGCCGCGCGCCGCGGTGCCGGAACGTGCCTCGACGTTTGTCCTGATCAGTGATGGCCCCCGGCTGCTGCTCGAACGGCGTCCGCCGAACGGTCTGTGGGGCGGCCTGCTGGTGCCGCCCGAGGGCGAACCGGCCGCCGTGCTCAGCCGCCTGGGCCTGACCCGGCTGGCAGAACAGCGCCTGCCGGCCGTCAAGCACACCTTCACGCATTTCCGCCTGACCCTGCAGCCGGTCCTGTGCCGGGTGCTGCCGTCAGGCGCAGAGGATGCGTCGGGACTGGAATGGGTGGCGCTGGAACGGGCAGCCGATGCTGGCGTCCCGGCGCCGATCCGGAAACTGATCAGGCAGGTTGCCAGCGCAAGGGGCTGATGCCCCAGCGCTCGAAGGTTTCGGCACGCACGATCTGACCGTAATGGTTGCCGATCTTGCGCGAGAGATCGACATCGGCCGGCGCGGTCAGGTATTGCTGGCGGCCGGTGTGGTAGAAGACGCGGACGAGCGGTGCCAGGATGTTGTCGGGGTTGAGTTGCTCGACGATGCCGAGGTGGCCGCTTTCGAGCAGGACCAGCGTACCGACCGGGTAGATGCCGACCGTCTTGACGAAGGCAGCGACCAGCGCCGGATCATATTGCGCCCCCCCCTCGTCGTAGAGTTGGCGCAGGGCGTGCGAGGGGGACAGGGGGGCGCGGTAAGGCCGTGCCGAGGTCATCGCATCGTAGGTATCGACGATGGCCGCCATGCGCCCGGCGATCGAAATCTCGTCGCCGGCCATGCGATAGGGGTAGCCGCAGCCGTTGTAGCGTTCGTGGTGTTCGAGGACGACGGCGATCGAGGTGTCGGAAAGACGTGAACGGGCATCGAGCACCGCCAGTCCTTCCTCGACATGGCGCTGGACGATGGCGTACTCGGCCCGCGACAGCATGCCGGGCTTGGCGATCAGGCCGGCGTCGATGGCCGATTGGCCGATGTCCTTGACCAGAGTACCGAGCGCCAGCTTTTCGATTTCCGGCTCGGGCAACCCCTGCTGGCGGCCAAAGGCGATGATCAGCGCCGCCGTGGCGACGGCATGTTCGCTGGCGTAGGCATCCTCGCGCTTGAGGCGGGCGAGCGGCACCAGGGCATCCGGGTTGCGCGTCACCGAGGCCAGCATCCTGCTGACCACCGGCTCGAGACAGGCGGCATCGACCTGGCCACCGGCCCGGGCGGACAGCATCAGGCCGGTGACCGTATCGCTCGCCTCGCGCAGCAGGCGGGTCGCCCGCCGCCGTTCCTCGCCGAGCGACACGGTGCGCGGCATGGCGGCCTTGATTTCGGCCAGCGAGCGGAATTTCTGTTCGAGGGCATTGATTGGCGCCCGTGGCGAGGGCGCCAGGTCGATTCCCTTCCTGGTGTCAATACTGACTTCGACGATACCCTCGTCCTTCAGGCGCCGGATGTGCGCCGCATCGCGCACCTTGAAATGCCGGCGCCAGATCGCGTGCTCCAGCCAGCGCTTGTGCAGATCCACGACATACATGCCGGGCTGGAGCTGTTCGATGGAGATTTTGCGGATCATCTCGTCATGCGAACTAGGGGGCGGTGCCCTCCTGCCGGGCTGCCCCCGCCGCCCGCTGTTCGGTTTCGCGCACTTTCCCGGCAAGCTTGCGGGCGTGGGCTTCCTGCTTCTGGCGCAAACGCTCGGCTTCAGCTGCCTTGCGCCGCTCGCCGACTTCCGCCTGTTTTTCCTTGTCGGCCCGGGTCGCCTCAATCCTGGCCTGCGTCGCCTGACGGGCCGCCTCGGTTTGGGCCGCACGCGCCTCAAGCTCGGCCGCCTGCTGGGGGGCCTCTTCGACCCGGCGCCTCTCCCGCTCGGCGATCTGCTCGCGTTTCACCTCACGCTCGATGGACCGCCCCTCGGCTTCCAGGCGCTGCGCCGCGTGGCTGGCCTTGAGGTAGTCGCGACGGGCCTCTTCGCGACAAGCGTTGACCAGGAATTTCTGGTCGCACGCCCGGGTTTTCTCCTCCAGCATCTGCCTGGCTGCGTCCTTCATCGTCCGGCTTTCGGCCTGCAGGGTGACGGCCTTGTCAAGCCGGGCGGCCCAGTCCGCCTCCTGCCCGGCGGCGTTGTCGGCGGGCTGGGCAAGGGCCGCCAGGGGAACGCATGACGCGACCCACAACGCCACGCTCAGGCGGGCAACCATTGATGGGGGTCGATTTTCCATTTCTCGTAACTCTCGCAACTGGCAATGCGGTCCTGCACCTTGGTCAAATCGACGATTTCCGGCGGCACATAATGCTGCTGGCCGGCATGGTAGAAAACGCGCACCACCGGTTCCAGCAGTTTACCTTCGTTCTGCTCGACGACGACCCCCAGGCGGTTGCTCTCCAGCCGCACCAGCGCGCCGGTCGGATAAATGCCGACCGCACGGATGAAGGTCTGCACCAGTTGCGGATCGAAATGGTGCTTGCTCCATTCGAGCAGCTTCTTCATGGCCTGGGTCGGCGGCATGCCGCGGTTGTAGACCTTGTCGGACGTGATGGCGTCGTAGACATCGACAATCGCCGCCATCTGGCCGTAGAGCGAAATCTCCCTGCCCTGCAGGCGGTTGGGATAGCCGCTGCCGTCGTTGCGCTCGTGGTGTTCGGCAACGACCTGGCGCGCGATCGGGCCCACCCCCGGCACGCCATCGATCAGGCGCAGGCTTTCATTGACGTGCGACTGCATGCGGGCGTATTCGTCGTCGGTCAGTTTGGACGGCTTGTTGAGGATGGCTTCCGGCACATGCGCCTTGCCGATGTCGTGCAGCAGCCCGCCGATGGCAAGCTGGCGGATGTCGTCCCTGGGCAGTTTCATGGCGCGGCCAAAGGCGATGAGCAGCGCCGCGACACCGACCGAATGCTCGAAATTGTAGTCGTCCAGATCCTTCAGGCGGGCCATCGGCAACAAGGCATCCTGGTGCCGGAACAGTGAATCGACCATGTTGTCGACCAGCGGGTCGATCCGCTCGATACGGATCGGCTGGCCGAGGCGAACGTCATCGAGGACCAGGCGGGCCAGCTTGCTGGCTTCGCCATGCAGGCGGCGGGCGCGGGCAGCTTCGTCCCGCAATTCGACGACGGGAGGCTTCTCGGCCTGCTTGCGGGCAATTTCCTGCAGCCGTCGCTCGAGATCGGCATTGACCTCGGCCTGTGGCCGGGCCGGGAAGACATCGGCCCCCTTCAGCGTGTCGATGTACAGCTCGCGGATGCCAAGATTGACGATCTTGTCGCAAGTCGCCCGGTCACGCACATAAAAGGCGTTGGACACGAAAGGATGATCGAGCCAGCCACAATTGAGGTCGTGGATATACATGCCCGGCTGGAGCTGGTCGGTGCGAATCTGCTTGATCATCGGCGGATTCTAGCAGGCTGTCGAAAGGCGTCGAGACATGGCGGAAAAATCCGGAAACGGCACGCAACACCCCCTTATCGGCAAATTTCCTGGAATATTGACCCCTGCCCGTCCGGACGGAACGATGCGCTGGCTTATAATCGCCCGCCTCATGATCGCCCTGCGCCAAGTCACCTTCGCCCGCGCCGGCCGCCCGCTGGTGGTCGATGCCTCCGTCCAGATTCACCCCGGCTGGAAAGTCGGTGTCGTCGGCGCCAACGGCTGCGGCAAATCGAGCCTGTTCGCGCTGCTCGCCAACGAGCTGCACGCCGAAGCCGGCGATGTCGAGATCCCGGCCAGCTGGCACATTGCCCGCGTCGCCCAGGAAACCCCGGCCCTGCCCGACGCCGCCATCGACTTCGTGCTCGATGGCGACACCGAGTTGCGCCGCATCGAACGCGAACTGGCCGAAGCACAAGCGAAAGGCGATGGCGAGGCGATCGGCCACCTGCATGCCCGCTACGGCGAGATCGGCGGCTATTCGGCCAAGGCCCGCGTCGCCGAGGTGCTGCACGGGCTGGGTTTTTCCGATGCCGACTTCCAGCGGCCGGTCGCCGACTTTTCCGGTGGCTGGCGCGTTCGCCTCAACCTGGCGCGCGCCCTCTCCTGCCGGGCCGACCTGCTGCTGCTCGACGAGCCGACCAATCACCTCGACCTCGATGCGGTGCTCTGGCTGGAAAACTGGCTGAAGAACACGCCAGCCACCCTGCTCCTCATTTCGCACGACCGCGACTTCCTCGATGCCGTGGTCAGCCACATCCTCGCCATCGACCTGCAGCGCCTGACCCTGACCAGCGGCGGCTATTCCGACTACGAACGGGCCCGCGCCGCCCGGCTGGCCGCCCAGCAGGCAACCTACGAGGCGCAGCAGCGCGAAATCGCCCACCTGACACGCTTCGTCGAGCGCTTCAAGGCCAAGGCGACCAAGGCCCGGCAGGCGCAAAGCCGGGTCAAGATGCTGGAACGCATGGAAATCGTCGCCGCCGCCCACGTCGATTCGCCCTTCCACTTCAGCTTCCGCCCCCCCGCCGCCCTGCCCGACCCGCTGCTGGTCGTCGAAAACGCTTCGGCCGGCTACGGCGAACGCCGGATACTCGACCGCATCAGCATGGTGCTCCGTCCCGGCTGCCGTATCGGTCTGCTCGGCCGCAACGGTGCCGGCAAGTCGACGCTGATCAAGCTGCTGGCCGGCGCCCTGCCGTCGCACCTGAACCCGCAGGGCGGCGAGCGCAAAGAAGCCAAGGCATTGAGCATCGGCTACTTCGCCCAGCACCAGCTCGAACAGCTGCGCCCGGACGAGTCGCCGCTCCAGCACCTGAACCGCCTCGAACCCCTGACACCGGAACAGGAACTGCGCGACTATCTGGGCGGCTTCGATTTCCGCGGCGACATGGCCACACGCCCCATCGCGCCCTTCTCCGGCGGCGAGAAAACGCGCCTGGCGCTGGCCCTGCTCATCCGCAGCCGCCCCAACCTGCTGCTGCTCGACGAACCAACCAACCACCTCGACCTCGAAATGCGCGAGGCGCTGACCTTTGCCATGCAGGATTTCGAGGGCGGCATGGTGTTCGTCTCGCACGACCGCCACCTGCTGCGCACCTGCGCCGACGAGCTGCTGCTCGTCGCCGACGGCAAGGTGACGGAATTCGACGGCGACCTCGATGACTACGCCGCCTGGCTAGCCGCCCGGCGCAGTGCCGAAAAGGCTCCGGAACCCGATGTCGCCGCCGAAAAGGCCGAACGCCTCAACCAGCGCGCCGAAGCCAAGGCCAACCGGCAGGCGCTCCTCGCCCGGCGCCGCCCGCTGCTCAAGGAAATCGAGCAACTGGAACGCAAGCTGGCCCAGTGGAACGAAGAAAAAGCCGCCCTCGATGCGCAATTCGCCGACCCCGATTTTTACGCCACGGTCGACCGGGCAAAGAGCGAGGCAATGCACAAACAGGCCGGCCTGCTCGGGGAACAGATCGAAGCAGCCGAAATGCGCTGGCTGGAAGTGCAGGAAGCCCTGGAAGCCTTGCCGGCGGTTGACTGACCCCGCCTATCCCGACTTCACATTTTTTGACACGCGTCCAACGGGGGGGAACCGCGGACTATAATCGCCCCATATCACTGATTTTGGGGAAAATTCGGATGGGATGGCTGGGACGACTGTTGGCCACGCTGGTTTGCCTGGCGCTGTGCCCCCCGTTCGCGGCGCAAGCCGGCGAAAAACCCGCCGACCGGGCAACCGATGGCCGCGCGCTGACCGTCGGCCTGATGCCTTACCTGAGCACGCGCACCTTGCTCGCCAATTACCAGCCAATCGCCGTCGCGCTCGAGAAAGCCTTGCAGCAGCCGGTGCAGTTGCTCACCGCCCCCGACTTCGACACGTTCGTCAAACGGGTGATGGACGGCGAATACGACATCGCGCTGCTCGCCCCCCACTACGCCCGCCTGGTAAGCAAGGATTATGGCTACACCCCGCTCCTGATGCACAAGACGCCGATCCGCGGCGTGCTGGTCACCAGCCGCAGTCAGCCAATGAACAGCTTCGACGACCTGCGCGGCCAGAGTATCGCCATCGTCGATCGCAGTGCCCTGATCGTCATCGCCGCCGTCGTCACCCTGGCCGAAAACGGCCTCAAGGAAAACACCGACTACCGCTTCGTCGAAACGGTCAGTCATTCCAGCGCCCTGCACAATGCCGTCACCGGCCGGGCCCGGGCGGCGCTCGTCTCCTATTCGACGCTGCTGCTCGCCGCCCCCGAATTGCAACGCGATGCAGTGGTCTGGCGCGACATCGTCAACACGCCTGGCCAGTGCTACATCGCGCACAGCCGCCTGTCGCCCGATCGACAGCAAGCGGTCAAGGCCGCCCTGCTGGCCTTCGAGAAATCGCCGGAAGGCCAACAGTTCTTTGAAAAGACCAAGCACGGCGGCCTGCGCGAGCCCACGGCTGACGATCTGGCCCTGATCGATCGCCTCCTGCCCGAAACCCGCCGCCAGCTAAGCTCCATCCTGCGCTGATGCCCATTCCGTTACCCCACTCGCTGCGCACGCGCCTGATCGCACTGACCGTCGTGGTCGAGGTCGTGATGATCTCGGCCATCGTCTGGAACAGCCAGCGCCTGACCGAGGAGCATCTCGTTCGCCAGTTCGAACTGCGGCGGGCCGAAATCAGCCTTCTGTTGCAGGCCGCGCTCGCCCCGGCCATGGTGCAGCGCGACTATGCGGCCGTCAGCGATACGCTGGTCAGCGCCCAAAAACTGCAGGGCCTGGCCTATCTGATCATGGAAGACGAAAACGGCCAGCGCATCGCTGCCGCCAGCGCCGATCGCCCGCTCGAAAGCGGCGAGATGCGCGAATTCACCATCCCGATCGAACTGGAAAAGCGCCCCTACGGTCGCCTGAAAGCCGGCATCGACCTGCACTTTCTCGAAGAAGCGCGGCGTGAAATCCTGCTTCAGAACATCGCCCTCGCCCTGCTGGGCATCCTCGGTTCAACCACCGTCCTGGGCGCCATCGCCCTGTGGCTGACCCGGCGGCTCGATCATCTGACCAAGGCCAGCCGCGCCCTCGCGGCCGGGCGTGGCTTCAAGCCGCTGCCGGGCAGCAGCAATGACGACATCGGCCAGGTCATCCAGGCTTTCAACGACATGGCCCGGGCACTCGAAAAGCGGCTGGATGACTTGCGCGATGCCGAATCCCGCCAGCGCAGCCTGCTCGCCACGGTCGACGCCGAACGCTCGCGTCTCGACGCACTGCTCTCCGCCATGCGCCTCGGCCTTGTTTTCGTCGATCAGGACGCGTGCATCTGCTACCTGAACCCGGCTTTCGGCAGCCTCTGGTCGGTCAGCCTCGACGGCCACCTGGCCAACCTGCCCCTGGCCGACGTGCAGCGATGGCTGGACACGGTGCTGGCAGACAGTGCGCGCGACCAGCTGTTCGCCGGCGATGGCACCCTGGTCGAACTCGATCTGAACGATGGCCGCACCATCACCCAGCACAGCGTTGCCGTGATCAGCGCCAGCGGCACCGAACTGGGACGGCTCTGGATTTTCGAGGATGTCACCAGCGAGCGGCAGATCGCCGAGCATCTGACCTTCATGGCCGAACGCGACCCGCTGACCGGGCTGGCCAACCGTGCCCGCTTCACGGCCGAAGTGGAACGCCTGGTCAACCGCCGCCAGCGCGAACCCGGCCTGTCCGGCGCCGTGCTCTATTTCGACCTCGACGAATTCAAGACGATCAACGACACCTTCGGCCACCGGGCCGGCGACGCCGTGCTGGTTCGGACGGCCAACGCCATCGGCCGGCTGATTCGCAACGAGGAACTGTTTGCCCGCCTGGGCGGCGACGAGTTCGCCATCGTCGCCCCTGGCGCCGATCAGGCCGGCGCGCAGGCCATGGCCGAGCGGGTGGTCAAGGCCCTGAGCAGCCTCAGTTTCGAATTCGATGACCAGCGTTTCAGCCTGACCAGCAGCCTGGGCGTCGCCCTCTTTCCCGACCACGCCGACTCGGTCGAGGAACTGGTTTCCCGGGCCGATGCCGCCATGTACCAAGCCAAGCGCAGCGGCAAGAACTGCTGGCGCCTGTACCGCCCCGACCTCGACGAATCGGCGCACATGCTCAGCCAGTTGGGCTGGAACGAGAAAATCCAGGCTGCGCTCGACGAGAACCGGCTGGTTCTCCACTTCCAGGGCGTGCATCACACGAGCGACCGTCAAATCAGCCACTACGAGGCTCTCGTCCGGATGATCGATCCCGACCACCCCGGCGAACTCCTGTTGCCCGGCAGCTTCATTCCCGCCGCCGAGCGAACCGGGCGCATCGTCGACATCGACCGCTGGGTCATTCGCGCCGCCATCCGTAAACTGGCCGAAATGCCTGCCTTGCCGGCGCTGGCGGTCAACGTCTCGGCCCGCTCCTTCGACGACCCGACCCTGTCCCATGCCATCAGCGACCTGCTCACCGAATTCCGGGTCAATCCACAGCGCCTCATCATCGAACTGACCGAAACCGCCGCACTCGCGAACATCCGGGATTCCGAGCGCTTCATCAACGACTTGCGCCGCCTCGGCTGCACCGTCTGTCTCGACGATTTCGGCGTCGGCTTTTCCTCCTTCGCCTATCTCAAGCACCTGTCGGCCGACGTGCTGAAAATCGACGGCATGTTCATTCGCAACCTGGTCAGCAACCGCGAGGATCAGGTCTTTGTCCGCGCCATCGTCGAAGTTGCCCGCGGCCTGGGCAAAAAAACGGTCGCCGAATTCGTCGGCGACGCCCAGATCCTGACGCTGCTCGCCGAAATCGGCGTCGATTATGCGCAGGGCTATCACCTTTCCTTCCCGGTCGCCGAGATAAGCGCATCCTGATCGGGTAAAATCGCGGTTTTCCCGAATTTTGCGCAGGAGTTTTACCGTGAAGATCGTTTGTCTCGACCTCGAAGGGGTCCTCGTCCCTGAAATCTGGATCGAATTCTCCAAGCGCACGGGCATCCCCGAGCTGATGCGCACGACCCGCGACGAGCCGGATTACGACAAGCTGATGACCTACCGCCTCGACATCCTGCGCCAGCACAAGCTGGGCCTGCCGGACATCCAGAAGGTGATCGGTGAAATGGGCCCGATGGAAGGCGCCAAGGCCTTTCTCGACAAGTTGCGCGAGGACTATCAGGTCATCATCCTGTCCGACACCTTCTACGAGTTCGCCCACCCGCTGATGCGCCAGCTCGGCTGGCCGACGCTGTTCTGCCACTCGCTGGAAGACGACGATGCGGGCATGCTGGTCAACTACCACCTGCGCATGCCGGACCAGAAACGCGAAGCGGTCAAGCGCTTCAAGGAACTGAACTTCCAGGTCGTCGCCGCCGGCGATTCCTACAACGACACCGCCATGCTCGGCGAAGCCCACGGCGGCATCCTATTCCACCCGCCGGAAAACGTCATTCGCGAATTTCCGCAGTTCCCGGTCGCGCTGTCCTATGACCAGCTGCGAGCCGAAATCGACAAGGCATTTGCCGCTGCCGGCCGGTAGTCGCCCCTTATACGCCAGACTCCGCTCACGCCCCCCCCTGCCGCTCACCGTCATGCACAGAGACCGCTTCTACACCCTGTCTGCCTCCTGTCCCGACCAGGTCGGCATCATCGCCCGCGTTTCCGGCTTCATCGCTGGCAACGGGGGCTGGATTCTCGAGTCGAGCTTCCATTCGGACGTGTTGACCGGTCGCTACTTCATGCGCATCGAGATCAAGGCCGACTCGCTGCCTTTCCTGCTTGCCGAGTTCCGCGAACGCTTCCGTACCGAGGTGGCCGAGCCCCTGTCAATGACCTGGCAGATCAACGACAGTGCAGTGAAAAAACGCGTCGTCGTGCTGGTTTCCAAGCAGGAGCATTGCCTGTACGACCTGCTGGCCCGCTGGCAAGCCAAGGAACTGGACATCGAGATTCCGTGCGTCATATCCAACCACGACACCTTCAAGGGCTTCGTCGAGTGGCACGGCATTCCCTTCATCCACGTCCCGGTCACGCCGGACAACAAAGCGGCCGCCTACGCCGAAATCCAGCGCATCTTCGACGACGTGCGCGGCGATACCATGGTCCTCGCCCGCTACATGCAGATCCTGTCGCCGGAACTGTGCCATGCGCTGGCCGGCCGCATCATCAACATCCACCATAGCTTCCTGCCCAGCTTCGCCGGCGCCAAGCCCTACCATCAGGCCTACGAACGGGGCGTCAAGCTGATCGGCGCGACCTGCCACTACGTGACCAGCGAACTCGATGCCGGCCCGATCATCGAGCAGGACGTCATCCGCATCGACCATTCCGATTCGCCGGACGACATGGTGCGCTACGGCAAGGACATCGAGAAGACCGTCCTCGCCCGCGGCCTGCGCTATCACCTGGAAGACCGCGTGCTGGTGCACGGCAACAAGACCGTGGTCTTCCGATGAGCCTGATCCAGCGCGCCGATTCGCTGCTGCTCGTCGTCGACATCCAGGAAAAACTGGCGCCGGCCATCCACGACAACGAACGGGTCGCCGCCAACAGCGTCCGCCTGCTGCAAGCTGCCGCGCAGCTTCAGGTGCCGAGTTTCGTTTCCGAACAGTACGTGCGCGGCCTCGGCCCCAGCCTGCCGGCCATCCGGGCAGCGGCAGGACATGCCCGGTTTTTCGAGAAGACGCATTTCTCCTGCGCCGCCGAGCCAGGCATCGTCGACCTGCTGCGTGCCAGCGGCCGCCAGCAGGTCATCCTGACCGGCACCGAAACCCACGTTTGCGTCTTGCAGACGGCACTCGGCCTGCGCGAAGCCGGCTTCGCCGTCTATCTGGTGGCCGATGCCGCGTCGTCCCGCACGTCGGAAAACCGGCAGGCGGCCATCGACCGCCTGTGCGCAGCCGGTGTCGGCATCGTGACGACCGAGATGGTCCTCTTCGAGTGGCTGCGCCGCGCCGCCACCGACGAATTCCGCGCCCTGCTGCCGCTGATCAAGTAATCCGTCAGTCGGTATAGGGAACGACCGGCGCCGCGACGACCGGCAGGTAGTGCGTACGCAGCGGGCACCCGGGCAGCCAATCGTGCACCAGCAGCCCCGGTGGCTCGGCAGTCCAGGCCAAGGGGCCGTCCGTCAGGGCGATCTGGTGCACGGTCGACGGCGCCGTCAGCAGCACCTTCCCGGCAAAAACGCTCACCACCGGCCGATGCACATGGCCGCACCAAACCGCCTCGACCTGCGGCCTCCCGGCCAGCCAGGCCGCCAGCCTCTCGCCACCGCGACAAGCAATACGGTCCATCCCGGCGATGCCGATTGCGCACGGTGGATGATGCATTGCGACGACCACCCGTCGCCCGGCCGGGCAATGGGCGTCCAGCCAGGCCAGGTGTGCGTCGCCGAAATCGCCCCACTCCTCGCCAGCGACCAGGGTATCGAGCAGCAGCAGCGTCAGATCGGCGCAGTCCACCCGCTGGCAGAGCAGCCCGCCACCGCCCCAGGCCTGATCCGGAAAAGCGGCGCGCAATGCAGCGCGTTCATCGTGATTGCCGGGCAACAGCGCAAACGGCCTGCCGACCGCCGCCAGCGCTGCGGCCAGCCGGGCATACGTCGAAGCAGCCCCATCGTTAGCGAGGTCACCGGAAAGCAGCAGCAAGTCCGGGGCCGGGTCCAGGGCGGTAATGCGGTCGCGCGCCACCTCCCACGCAAGCCACGGATCGACCCCGCTGCAGAGCGTGGCCGGCTGCATGTGAAGATCGGACAGCTGGACGATGCGCATGGCGAAGCCTAACAAAAAAATGTCTATATCCGGTCATGGATTTGTGCTAGGTTATATCCAGATTCCATAATCAGCGAAAAGAATTCACCATGCGATGGTCCAAAGTGCTTATTTCGGCGCTCGCGGTTGCCGGATGTGCCAGCGCCTTTGCTGGATCGCCTGTATATGACTGGGTGACGACAACGGCCAGTTCAGGTTCCGGCAGCAAGTCGACCAACAAGTTCTACATCGGGCTCAACTGGCGACAAGGCGGAGGCATGACACCCGCCGTCGTCCTTGGCTTCATGAGCGCCAAAACGAAGTCTGATGGCGACACCTACGGCGCAAACCTGGCTTTCCATACTGAACTGGCCGGGGGCATACGGCCCGGCAAGCTGAAGCTGAGCTATCTCGATGGCAAGGAAAGCGTGCAAGGCGAATTGGGCGTCGGCTACGACTTCCTGAAGCAAGCGCCGCTCGTGGGTCTGGGTGTCAACGCGCCCTATGCGACCGCCGCGATCGATGGTTACTGGGGTCACGGAGTGGTACCAAACATCACCTTGCATTCCCTGGGCAAATTCGACAAGCCGACGCAAAGCACTACCAGTTCCACTGTTTGTACAAATGTCGGAAGTGGAGGGCGTTCCTATTGGCCCGATTGCCGGGACATATCGGCACCGTGATTTGACATAGGCAGCGCTGGAACAATGCTTGGCGTGCTTGACGGTTCGGGGTCGCCTGGCAAACCGGTTCAGTGGTTATCGGCAACGCGCCGACGATGCTTGAAAATTGTCGGCGCGTTGGTTTTGGGAGATGTATCGGGGATCGGGACGGCGTTTGCGGCGGCCAGGCCGAACCAAAACATACGCAATACGCTCGCGGCCTTTGTCGATACCCTTATCCCGCGGGATGGGGTCAATGGCTCCGCGACCGACCTCAGGATAGACGAAATGCTTTGGCAACTCTCGCAATCGTCTGACCAATTTCACCGTCTCCTCCGCTTGGGCTGCCAATGGCTCAATCAGACAGGTGGCCCACCGTTTGACGAATTATTGCCGGAACAGCAAACAATGATCGTCGCGTGGATGGCACAGTCAGACTGGAATGAGATCCCACGCCGTTTTTATGAGCTCGTACGCCAAACCACGGCCGAACTCTATTTCAGTCAGCCGACGGCTTGGCACGGGCTGGCAATGACCCGACCACCACAGCCGTTCGGCTATCAACCCCCTTGGCCGTGAAGCCGGCTTACGATGTCGTCGTCGTCGGCGCAGGAGCAGGCGGCGCGGCTGCCGCTTGGCGACTGAGTGAACGCGGATTGCGCGTCCTACTGCTCGAAGCAGGCCCTTGGTTCGATCCGGCACGGGATTACAAGCTGCACCAACCCGACTGGGAGAGACACCTTTTTCCTGAGCCACCAGGGAGCCGCGGTGAGGTCAGCATCGGCACGCTCGATCGGCTCGACCCGGCCGATGATGACCTGCACTCATGGAACACAGTGAGCGGGCGTCTCGTGCGCGAAAAGGCCCGGCAACCTCTTGGTCCCGGCTACTGGCACGTGCAGGGTGTAGGCGGCAGCACCCTGCATTTCGTCGGGGAATCCCATCGCATGCATCCGGCAGCTATGAAATTGCACAGCCGTTACGGCGCTGGCTGCGATTGGCCGCTTGAATATGCCGATCTCGAACCTTATTACACACTTTGCGAAAACCTGATCGGCGTCGCCGGACCGCCAAGCCAGGATGCGCGCTGGCGCAGCCAGCCTTACCCCTTGCCGCCGCATCCACTCAGCCCACCCGCGCAACGTTTAATAGAAGCCGGACGCCGTCTGGGCATGCACTGGCAGGAAAATTCCCGCGCCGCTCTCTCGGCGGTTTATGACGGCCGTCCGGCGTGTAATTACTGCGCCAATTGCAGCCGTGGTTGCCCTCTTGGCGACAAAGGCTCGGCGGACGTCACTTTCATCCGCAAGGCATTGACCAGTCAGCGCCTGACGATTAAGGCACGCTCACCTGTCGTGCGCATCCTTTCCGGGGCAAACGGAAAAATCGCGGCCGTCGAGTATCTGGAAGGCAGAGCCACACACCGTGTCGCGACGCCCGTGTTGGTGCTCGCGGCAGGGGCGGTACAAACGCCACGCCTGTTGCTGGCAAATCGTAGTCGCCATCTGCCGCAAGGGCTGGCCAACGGATCGGGGCAAGTGGGCCGCAATTTCATGGAAACACTCTCCTGGAACAGCACAGCGCTGGTCCCAGGGCTCACGAATAGCTATATCGGCCTCCCCTCCGATGCAATCTGTTGGGACTTCAATGCGCCCGATGCCATTCCGGACGTGATCGGTGGTTGCCGCTTCAACTCCAGCGTACAGGAAATCGGCTTCACCGGCCCGATTGCGTATGCGACACGCATCATTCCTGGATTTGGCGCGCGCTTCAAGGACGATCTGCGCAAGCAGTTCGGCAGCGCACTCTCTGTTGGCGCAATCGGCGAATTCCTGCCCAATGAAGCGTCGTTCGTTGATCTCGATCCTGTCCGCAAGGACCGGTTGGGTCTGCCGCTGCCGCGCCTGCACTCGCATCTGGGCCCAGGTGAAATCAAGCGCCTGCACTTCATGGCCAAGCAAAGCCGGTTGTTACTCAAGGAAGCGGGGGCCAAAGAACTGGTCGAGGAGCTTGGCGCCTGGGACCAGTTTTCCGCGACCCACGTTTTTGGCACCTGCAGGATGGGGAACGATTCGCGTCATTCAGTGGTCGATGCGCATTGCCGTTGCCATGACCATGACAACCTCTACATCACCGATGCCAGCGTGTTTCCATCGAGTGGCGGCGGCGAGTCACCGTCGCTGACCATCCACGCACTCGCCATCAGGACCGCGGATGCCATCCTGGCTTGATTGCAAAGTCGGCACTGGCAACGGTAAACCAAGGAAAAAAACGGGCACCCGAAGGTGCCCGAAGGGAGAGAGACTACGAAACGGCTCAGTGGTGATAGGCGCTTTCGCCGTGCGAGGTGAGGTCGAGGCCTTCACGCTCTTCTTCTTCCGGCACGCGCAGACCGATCACGATGTCGACCAGCTTGTAGGCGACGACGGAGACAACGCCCGACCAGACGATGACGGTACCGACACCCCACAGCTGGCTGATCACCTGCGCGGTCATGTCGTAGGTACCGACGGCGTTGGCGACGTAGTCATAGACGCCGGTACCCCCTAGGGCCGGGTCGGCGAAGACGCCGGTCAGGATGGCGCCCAAGATGCCGCCGACACCATGCACGCCGAAGACGTCGAGCGAATCGTCAGCACCGAGCATTTTCTTCAGGCCATTGACGCCCCACAGGCAGACCACGCCAGCCAGCAGGCCGATGATGATGGCACCCATCACGCCGACGAAGCCGGCAGCCGGGGTGATGGCCACCAGGCCGGCGACCGCACCGGAGGCAGCACCCAGCATGGAAGGCTTACCCTTCAGGATCCATTCGGCGAACATCCAGGACAGGGCGGCAGCAGCCGTCGCTACCCAGGTGTTGACCATGGCCAGGGCTGCACCGCCGGAAGCTTCGAGAGCAGAGCCGGCGTTGAAGCCGAACCAGCCAAACCAGAGCAGCGAAGCGCCGATCATCGTGAAGGTCAGCGAGTGCGGCGCCATCGACACATTGCCCAGACCCGTGCGCTTGCCGATCATGTAGGCACCGACCAGGCCGGCGATGGCGGCATTGATATGCACGACGGTCCCGCCGGCGAAGTCGAGAGCCCCCTTCTGGAACAGGAAGCCCGCGGTATTGCCGGCAGCCTCGGCCGCAGCCGCATCGACGTAGGCATCCGGACCCGCCCAGTACCAGACCATGTGGGCCATCGGGATGTAGGACAGCGTGAACCAGATCACCATGAAGACCAGGATCGCGGCGAACTTGGCCCGCTCGGCGAAGGCGCCGACGATCAGGCCGCAGGTGATGGCCGCAAAGGCGCCCTGGAAGATCACGAAAATCAGCTCGGAGATGACGACGCCCTTGGAGAAGGTGGCGCCGACGGAATCCGGCGTAATGCCCTTGAGGAACAGTTTGTCGAGTGTGCCAAAGAAGGCGTTACCCTCGGTGAACGCGGCCGAATAGCCATACACCACCCAGAGCACGCTGATCAGCGAGAACACCGTAAACACCTGCATGAGCACCGACAGCATGTTCTTGGAGCGGACCAGGCCGCCGTAGAACAGGGCCAGCCCGGGAATGGACATCAGGATGACCAGGGCGGCACAGACCATGAGCCAGGCGTTGTCTCCCTTGTTGGGAACCGGTGCCGCAGACAAAGGCTCGGCGGACGTCACTTTCATCCGCAAGGCATTGACCAGTCAGCG
>OFCW01000137.1_pt1 | contig 29206 bp, 33 predicted proteins | sample 1520951 | NCBI WGS metagenome assembly OFCW01 (sample SAMEA4349680, study PRJEB24078) | microbial mat metagenome | biome: Terrestrial Biome; feature: Habitat; material: Microbial Mat | place: India | collected 2012-06-12 | depth 10 m | reverse complement strand
CCGCCCTGCCCACCCACCCGGCAGGACAACCGAATTTCCCCGGCTCGGATTCCCCCGTTGAAACAGGATGTTGGCAGCCAAACAACACAACGGGAAAAATAGCCATTTTTCATGCTGCACCGCAACATATTTGCAATAAAGCTGTTACACTGTCGCGGTAACGATGCATTTGCCACCACGACCACCATAGGAGTGTTCCATGTCGATCAATCCCGAGCAGTTTGCCGCCGCCAACAAAGCCGCAGTCGATTCGCTGCTGGCTGTTGCCAACACCGCCCTGGCTTCCGCCGAGCGCATCGCCACCCTCAACCTCGAAACCGCCCGCGCGGTGCTCGAGGACTCCGTTGCCAACACCAAGGCCCTGATGAGCGCCAAGGATGTCCAGGAAGCCGTCGCCATTCAGGCCTCCCTGGCCCAGCCGGGTGTCGAGAAGGCCGTTGCGTACGGCAAATCGGTCTATGAAATCTCCACCGAGCTGCAGGAACAACTCTCGAAGATGGTCGAGGCCCAGTTCGGCGACTTCCAGAAAAACGTCGCCAGCATGCTGGAAAAGGCCGCCAAGGCCGCACCGGCCGGCTCCGATGTCGCTGTCGCTGCCGTGCAGAGCGCCATTGCCGCCGCCAACTCCGCTTTTGACAACATGCGCAAGGCTGCCCAGCAGGCAAGCGAACTGGCCCAGAGCAACATCGCCGCTGCCACCAGCGCCACCGTCAAGGCAGCCAAGAAGGCTTCCGGCAAATAATTTCCGCCCTAGCGGAATGACAAAGGCCCGCCATGTCTGGCGGGCCTTTGTCGTTGACCACGGCGATCAGGCAGCTTCGTCCATCGGCACAAGAAAGTCCTTGCTGATGCCATTGCCGAGCAGATAGATGCGATCCATGAAGTCCGCAAGCCATTCATGCAAGCCCTGCTCGAGAATTCCCCCGATCCGCCCGTAGTGCAGTTGGGCGTGCAGCAAGCCGGCCTGGCGGGCCGTTTCGCCGGACTGGCGATTGGCGATCAGGTCCAGGGTCTTGATCACGCCATTCAGGCAGAAATGCAGCGAACGCGGCATGTCCTTGTTCAGGATCAGCAGTTCGGCCACCCGATCCGGCGTGATCACGTCGCGATAGACCTTGCGATAAACCTCGAACGCCGACACCGAACGTAGCAGGGCCGCCCATTGGTAAAAGTCGGTCGCCCCCTCATCGCCCTGCGGCCGCAGCACGTGATACTTGAAGTCGAGAATGCGCGCCGTGTTGTCGGCCCGTTCGAGCAGCGTGCCGAGGCGAATGAAGTGATAGGCCTCGTCCTGCAGCAGGGTGCCCAGGGTCGTGCCGCGCGTCAGCGAGGAGCGCATCTTGACCCATTCGAAATACTCGCTGATGCCGCTGCTGAGCAGTTGCTCGAAACTGCGGCCGCGCGCTTCCAGCCAGGTGTAATTCAGCGTTTCCCACATTTCGGTGGTCAGCGTGCCGCGCACGGCGTGGGCATTCTCCCGCGCCATGCGCAGGCAGCTATGAATGGATGAAAAATTGTCGGCATCGCTGACCATGAACTTCAACACATTCTCGCCATTGACCACCGGATACCGGGCAGCATACGCCTCCTGCAGGCTGTTCAAGGCGATGATCGCGCTCCAGTTCTGGTTGGCCGCCTCCTCGGATTGCGGAACCAGCGACATCTGGTAGGTGACGTCGAGCAAACGGGCGAGATTCTCGGCGCGCTCCATGTAACGCGACATCCAGAACAAATGATCGGCAGTACGACTCAGCATGATTACTCCTCCAGAACCCAGGTGTCCTTGGTGCCGCCGCCCTGCGACGAATTGACGACCAGCGAGCCCCGGGTCAGGGCCACGCGGGTCAGGCCACCCGGGACCATGTTGACGCACGTCCCCGAAGAAAGCACGAAGGGGCGCAAGTCGAGATGGCGCGGCGCGATGCCCTCCTCGACGAAGGTCGGACAGTTGGACAACGCCAGGGTCGGCTGGGCGATGTATCCCTCCGGCCTGGCGATCAGCAACTGGCGGAAATGTTCGATCTGTGCGGTCGTCGAGGCCGGGCCGACCAGCATGCCGTAACCGCCCGCCCCATGCACTTCCTTGACCACCAGTTCGGGCAGGTGCTCGAGCACGTATTTCAGGTCATCCGGCTTGCGGCACAGATAGGTCGGCACATTGTTCAGTGTCGGCTCCTCGCCGAGGTAGAAGCGGATCATGTCCGGCACGTAGGGATAGATCGACTTGTCGTCGGCGACGCCGGTGCCGACCGCATTGGCCAGGGTGACATGGCCGGCGCGGTACGCCTGCATCAACCCCGGCACCCCCAAAGCCGAATCGGCGCGGAACACCTGCGGATCGAGAAAGTCATCGTCGATGCGGCGATAAATCACATCGACACGCTGCGGCCCCTGCGTTGTCCGCATATAGACCACCTGATCCTTGACGAAGAGATCGCGTCCCTCGACCAGTTCGACGCCCATCTGCTGGGCCAGGAAAGTATGTTCGAAATAGGCGCTGTTGTACGCCCCCGGGGTCATCACCACGACCGTCGGGTCGGTCACACCGTTCGGCGCCACCGCCCGCAGCTTTTCCAGCAACATGTCCGGATAATGCTGCACCGGCGCCACCTTATGCTTGGCAAACAATTCCGGAAAGAGCCGCATCATCATCTTGCGGTCTTCCAGCATGTAGGAGACGCCGGACGGGACGCGCAGGTTATCCTCCAGCACGTAGAACTCGCCCTCGCCAGCCCGTACGATATCGACCCCGGTAATGTGCGCATAAATCCGCCCCGGCACGTCCACACCCTGCATGATGGGCCGGTACTGGGCGTTGTTCAGCACCTGCTCGGCCGGGATGATGCCCGCCTTGAGAATTTCCTGATCGTGGTACACATCCCACAGGAACATGTTGAGCGCCCTGACCCGCTGGCGCAGGCCGGCCTGCAAAGCCTTCCATTCGGCGGACGGAATCACCCGCGGAATGATGTCAAAGGGAATCAGCCGCTCCTTCCCCGCCTCTTCGCCATACACCGCGAAGGTGATGCCAACCCGGTGAAAGGCCAGATCGGCCTCGGCCCGCTTGCGCTCGATACGCTCCGGCGGCGTTGCCTTGAGCCAGTCTTCGTACCCCTTGTAATGCGGCCGGACGCCGCCGTGCGCGTCATACATCTCGTTATAGAAGTTCATGTTTGGACTCGTCGCTGAGGATGCTCTCGGACCAGGATTCAGCAGGTTCCATGCCACCCGCAAACCGTCCGAAATCTGGTGCCGAATGCCCCTTTTGCACGAGCGACGCACCACCGCGGTGCGACGATTTTTTATCTTGGTGCAAATAAAAAACCCGCCGGATCGCTCCGGCGGGTTTTTGTGTCGTAACGCGCGAAAGATTTAGACGCGCTCGAAAATGACTGCAATGCCCTGACCGCCACCGATACACATGGTGACCAGGCAGTACTTGCCGCCGATACGGTTCATTTCGTAGATCGCCTTGGTGGCGATGAACGCACCGGAACAGCCCACCGGATGGCCGAGCGCAATGGCGCCGCCGTTCGGGTTGGTCTTCGCCGGATCGAGGCCGAGGCACTTGGCCACGGTCAGCGCCTGGGCGGCGAACGCTTCGTTCGACTCGATGACATCCATCTGGTCCAGGGTCAGACCGGCCTTCTTCAGCGCCAGCTTGGTCGCCGGGATCGGGCCTTCGCCCATCACGTCGTTCGGCACGCCGGCCACGGCATAAGACACCATGCGGGCAATCGGCTTCTGGCCCGCAGCAGCCGCCTTGGCGGCATCCGCCAGCACCAGGAACGCGGCCGCATCGTTGATGCCGGATGCGTTACCGGCCGTCACCGTGCCGTCCTTCTTGAAGGCCGGCTTCATCTTGGCCAGCGATTCCAGCGTCGTGCCACGCTTCAGGTGCTCGTCGGTATCGAACACCACCTCGCCCTTCTTGGTCTGCTTGACGATGGGCAGAATCTGCGACTTGAAGTAACCGGCATCGATGGCGGCAGCCGCGCGACGCTGCGATTCCACGGCGAAGGCATCCTGCTCTTCCCGGGAAATGCCATGCTTGACAGCCAGGTTCTCGGCCGTGATGCCCATGTGACCCACGCCGAACGGGTCGGTCAGCACCGCCACCATGGCGTCGATGGCCTTGGTGTCCCCCATGCGGGCACCGGAACGCAGGGCCGGCAGCAGGTAGGCCACCTTGGACATCACTTCGACGCCACCGCCGATGCCGTAATCGGCGTCGCCCAGCATGATGTTCTGGGCGGTGGTGACGATAGCCTGCAGGCCGGAGGCGCACAGGCGGGAAACCTGCATGGCGACGGAATCCATCGGCAGACCGGCCTGGATCGACGCAACGCGGGACACGTAGGCGTAACGGGAATCCACCGGCATCGTGGTACCGACGGTCACGTAGTTGATCTGCTGCGGATCCACGCCGGAGCGGGCGATCGCCTCCTTCATGACGATACCACCCAGATCGCACGGATCCATGTCGGCCAGGGAGCCACCGAAAGCACCAACCGGGGAACGAACTGCGCTCAGAACGACAACATCTTTAGACATGTACCTACCTCCTCAGTGAAATTGATTCAGCCCACCAGACTGGCAAGCCCCAACAAAAAGAGCAACAACATCCACAGCACGGTGGCCCGCCAGACAAGCCCGACGGCACTTTGCATGAAGTCGGCATCAGCCGGTTCGCCCAGACCCAGCTCGGCCCGGTCAGCCAGTTCGACGCCATCGACCACGGGCTGCCCCAGTTGCACACCGAGGGCACCGGCACCGGCCGCCAGGACGATACCCAGGTCGCGATCCGGCCAGGCGTCGGCCTGGGTGCGCCAACAGTAGGCCGCATCCTCGAAATCGCCGACGATGGCAAAGGCCGCCGCGGTCACACGAACCGGCAACCAGTCGATGATAGAGAAGCTTTGTGCCGAGAATGTTGCAAAATCCTTGCCCGATTCCCCCCCCTTCGTCGCCCAGCGCTCGCGGACGATGAGCGCCAGCCGATAAAGCACGGCGCCGCACGGTCCGGGCAACAGCACGAACCAGAGCAGAACGGCGAACACGTGGCGATGGGAGGCAGCCAGCGCCCCTTCGATGGAGAGACGGGCGATGTCGCCGGAACCGAGGTTATAGGCCGAACGGCCCTGCCAGGCTTCAAGCAGCTGGCGCGCCCGGGGCAGATCCTCCTCGCGCAATGCCAGCTGGATTTCGGTGTAATGATGGCTGAATTGCCGGAACCCCATGGTCAGGTAAAGCACACCGACATTCATCAGAAGCGCAAAGACGGGATTCAGCGCATACAGGCCGCCATACACGACACCGACCAGAACGACCGGCAGCAACACGGCCAGGCACCAGGCCAGCACGCCATGCCGATAGGCACCGGCATTGAACTGCGACTCGACGAAATCCGCCCAGGCAGCCAGCGGCTCGGCAACGATGCGGCGGTAATCCAGGGGTTGCAGTTGCTCGATGAGGAAGACTGCGATCAGCGACAGAAGACTCATGGGGCCGGGATTTGCCGTATTCGGCTAATTTTCTTATGTCAAACTGTCACGATAACACGGCTCAGGCAGCACGGAGAAGCCCAAGCCGTTCCGTCAACGAGCGGATCATGCCCGCCGTCGCGCCCCAGATGAAATGCTCACCGTAGGGCATGGCAAAGTAATGCCGCAGGGCGCCACGATAATGCAGGGAATGCTGCTGGTGATTGGCCGGATCGAGCAAAAAGGACAACGGCACCTCAAAAATCTCGGCCACCTCGAACGGATCCGGTTGCAAATCGAAGGGGGGCGTCACCAGGGCCACCACCGGCGTCACGCGGAAACCGGTGCCGGTACGGTATTCCGGCAGGAAACCCAGGATTTCGACCCGCTCCCGGGACAAGCCGATTTCCTCCTCGGTCTCGCGCAGGGCCGTATCCATCGGCGTCGCATCGCATGCCTCGACCCGGCCGCCGGGAAAACTGATCTGCCCGGCATGATCGCGCAGATGGGCTGTCCGCTGGGTAAGCAGCACCGTATGGCCGGCATCGCGCAGGACAATCGGAAAAAGCACCGCTGCCGGCGTCAGCGGTTCACCGAGCGCCCCGTCCTCCAGCACGACCTGCCCGGTCGGCGGCTCCGCCAGAAGGCTGGCCCGCAAGCGCTGCAGATCGACCGTCATCGTGCCGGCGTATCCTCCTCGATTTCGGCATTGACCGAAGCCAGCGCGTCCTGCAGCGTCTCCTCCGACAGATCGTTGATCGATGTCGCCACCAGATCGGCCGATTCGACCGCACCGACCGGCAGACGCTTGCTATCGAGGCTGGCGATCAGCCCGGCGGCCGATCCTGCGACGCGCAACAGCGCCTGGCGCTCGCCCATGAGCAACTCAATTTCCCGGCGCAGCAGCGCAATTTCCTGGTCCCGTTGCGGCATTTCAGTCTCCTAATATCGTTTTTTGAGGATCATCGTCTGGCCATCGCGCTGCATCTCCATCCGGTTGAGGAAGCTCATGCCAAGCAGCGCAACGGGCATGTCGGTCTGATGGATCAGCGCATCGACGTGGTGCAACGTGACATCACCGACCCTGACCGTATCGAGCTGAACCTTGCTCACGACCGCCTGGCCATTCGCGGTGTTGGTCAGCGCCTTCTGGCCGCGGTTGAAATCAATCCCGATCCGCCGCGCATCGGTCGCTCCCAACGAAATCATCGTCGCGCCGGTATCGACCAGAAAGCGCACGGAAGTCCCGTTGATGGTGCCGGTCGTGAAAAAATGCCCCTGCGCATCGGCGACCATGACGATCTTGCCGGAACCGTCGCCACCGGCAGCCCCGACGGCATGCTGGCCAACACGCAAGGTGCGCTTCCTGCCGCCGATTTCGATGACCGCCTGATCCCCCTGAATGGCAATCAGCCGGACGCCATCGAGCGTCTGGCCGACCGGGACGGCCTGCGGCTCGCCGCCATTGATCATCAACATCGCCTTGCTGCCCAGGATGCCGGCCAGGCCGACCTCCTGTGCCGCCACCCCATGAGAAATCAGGAGCAGCGCCAGGGCAATGCGCGTAAAATGACGTTTCATTTTTTCGAGCCACCCTGCGCCATGAAACCCGTTGCCATCTTCCGTCACACTCCCACTGAAGGTCCGGGCTATTTTGCCATATTCCTCGAAGAGCACGGGATTCCATGGCGCCTGATCGCGCTCGATGCCGGCGAAACGGTTCCTGAAAATCCCGCGGACTACGCCGGCCTTGGCTTCATGGGCGGCCCGATGAGCGTCAACGACCCCCTGCCGTGGATCGATGCCAGCTGCCACCTGATCCGCCAGGCCGACGCTGCCGGCATCCCGCTGATCGGCCACTGTCTGGGCGGGCAACTGATCAGCAAGGCACTGGGCGGGCAGGTCAGCCGCAATCCGGTCAAGGAAATCGGCTGGGGAACGGTCTATGCTGAATCCAGTCCCCTCGCCCGACACTGGCTGGGCCCATTCGCCGGCCGGGCGAGCACCGTTTTCCACTGGCACGGGGAAACCTTCAGCCTGCCGAATGGCGCCAGCCGTCTCGTCGCCAGCCCGCACTGCGCCAACCAGATCTTCGTCCGCGGGCCGCACCTCGCCATGCAATGCCATGTCGAAATGACCCCCGAGATGATCAACACCTGGAGCACGCAGTGGGCCGACGAAGCCGCGGCAGCGGCCGGTCAGCCCAGCGTCCAGTCACCCGACACCATGCGGGAACAGACCCCGCAGCACCTCGGCCCCATGCGCCAACTGGCCAGTCAGCTCTACTCGGTATGGATCCGGGGACTGGCCGGCTGACCGCAAAAAACCGGCAAAACAAAGGGCAGCCTCGGCTGCCCTTGTTGCAGGTCGTAACGCCCGGCCCGGTCAGTCGCGGAAATTGCCCGCCTTGATCGGAAAATCGGTGATCTGCTTGCGGATCAGGGCAATGCATTCCTGCAGATCGTCGCGCTTGGCCCCCTGGACACGCACGGCGTCCCCCTGGATCGAGGCCTGCACCTTGAGCTTGGCATCCTTGATCAGCTTGACGATCTTCTTCGCCAGTTCGGTTTCGATACCCAGCTTGATCTTCAACTCCTGCTTCACCTTGTTGCCGGAAACCTTCTGCACCGGCTGCTGATCGAGGCGCTTGGTACTCTCGACCTCCTTCTTCTCCATCGCCGGGAAGAGGATGTCCTTGATCTGGTCCAGCTGGAAGTCCGAATCGCCGTGCAACGTGATGAGCTTGTCCTTCTCGTTCAACTCGACCTTGGCCGAGGTACCCTTGAAGTCGTAGCGGTTCTCGATCTGGCGCGCCGCCACGTCAATGGCGTTTTTCAGTGCCACCATGTCGGCTTCGGAAGTGAAATCAAAAGACGGCATCGTTTCCTCCTGATGAAAAACCCGGCCGTTTGGCCGGGCACAGTGTCCAGCGTTCGACCAATCAGCCGAAATGGCAGACGTAGTGATACGGCTCGTCGCAAGCGATTTCGAAGCTGGAATTACCCGGCACATTGAAGGACTGGCCCTCGCCATAGACCTTCCACTCGCTCTCGCCCTTCAACCTGACGCGGCAGGAACCGCCGACCCCTTCCATGATTTCCGGCGCACCGGTGTTGAACGTCAGGCTGGACGGCAGAATCACGCCGACCGTCTTCTTGGTGCCGTCGGCCAGCACCACCGTGTGGCTGACGCACTTGCCATCGAAATACACATTGGCCTTCTTGACCACCGAAACGTTGTCGTATTGCGACATTAGATACCCCAGATTTTTTGAATGATGCCCTTGGCGATGAACCCCACCATCCCGAACGCCAGCACGAAGAAGAGCACGAAGGTCCCCGTCTTGCCGGCCTTTGAACGCCAGGCGATCTCGCCGATGATGAACAGCATGAACAGGATGAAGGCCCCGACACCCCAGGTCGAGAAGAAATCGGCGATCTGCTCCTCGCTGAAGCCGAATACGGTGCCTTCCATCACTTAGCCCTTCTTCTTGGCCGCCGGTTTCTTGCTGTCCGGCTTGGCAGCCGCCTTCGGAGCGGCCTTGGCCGTCACCGGCTTGGCGTCGGCCTTGGCTGTGGCAGCCTTCTTCGGAGCCGTCGACTTCTTGGCCGCTGCCGGCTTGCCCTCCTTGCGGGCAGCCAGGTTGGCGGCAATCCGCATGCGCAGGGCATTCAGCTTGATGAAACCGCCGGCATCCTTCTGATCGTAAGCACCGGCATCGTCCTCGAAGGTCGCGATGGTCGAATCGAACAGGGAATCCGTCTTCGAATCGCGGCCGACAACGATGACGTTGCCCTTGTACAGCTTCAGGCGAACGGTACCGTTCACGTTCTGCTGGGTGTGATCGATCAGCACCTGCAGGGCCTTGCGCTCCGGGCTCCACCAGTACCCGTTGTACACCAGGCTGGCGTAGCGCGGCATCAGGTCATCCTTGAGGTGGGCGACTTCGCGGTCAAGGGTGATCGACTCGATGGCGCGATGGGCGCGCAGCAGGATCGTGCCCCCCGGGGTTTCGTAGCAGCCGCGCGACTTCATCCCGACGTAGCGGTTCTCGACCAGGTCGAGACGGCCGATGCCATGCTTGCCGCCCAACTGGTTCAGCGTGGCGAGCAACTCATGCGCCTTCATTTTCTGGCCATTGATCGACACCAGATCGCCGGCGACGAATTCGAGGTCGAGATACTCCGGCTTGTTGGGCGCCTTTTCCGGCGACACCGTCCACCGCCACATCGACTCCTCGGCTTCGGCGGCCGGGTCTTCCAGATGACGGCCTTCGTAGGAGATGTGCAGCAGGTTGGCATCCATCGAATATGGCGAGCCACCTTTCTTGTGCTTCATGTCGATGGGGATGCCGTGCTTCTCGGCGTAAGCCATCAGCTTCTCGCGCGACAGCAGGTCCCACTCGCGCCACGGGGCAATCACCTTGATACCCGGCTTCAGCGCATAAGCCCCCAGTTCAAAGCGCACCTGATCGTTACCCTTGCCGGTAGCACCGTGGCAGATGGCGTCCGCCCCGGTTTCATTGACGATCTCGATCAGGCGCTTGGCAATCAGCGGACGCGCGATCGAGGTGCCGAGCAGGTATTCACCCTCGTAGAGGGTGTTGGCGCGGAACATCGGGAAGACGAAATCGCGCACGAACTCCTCGCGCAGGTCGTCGATGTAGATGTTCTTCGGCTTGATACCGAGCAATTCGGCCTTCTTGCGCGCCGGCTCCAGCTCCTCGCCTTGGCCGAGATCGGCCGTGAAGGTAACGACCTCGCACTTGTAAACATCCTGTAGCCACTTGAGGATGACCGAGGTATCCAGACCGCCGGAATAGGCCAGCACAACCTTCTTGATATCGCTCATTTGCGTTCCCTTTATTGCGTTTCAATCCTGCCGAGAAGGAGATATTCCATCAGGGCCTTTTGCACATGCAGGCGATTTTCCGCCTCGTCCCAAACCACCGATTGCGGGCCATCGATCACCTCGGCGGTCACTTCCTCGCCGCGATGCGCCGGCAGACAGTGCATGAACAACGCCCCCGGATTGGCCACGGCCATCATCTCGGCATCGACGCACCAGTCGGCGAAGGCCTTCATGCGTGCCTCGTTCTCGGCCTCGTAACCCATCGAGGTCCACACATCGGTAGTCACCAGATCGGCCCCGCGACAGGCATCCATCGGATCGGCAAAAACCTGGTAGCACGACGCATCGACCCCGGCAATCAGCTCCGGCTGTAATTCATAACCCGGCGGCGTCGAAACATGCACCTTGAAATCCAGCACCTGCGCTGCCTGCAGCCAAGTGTTGCACATGTTGTTGGCATCCCCCACCCAGGCCACGGTCTTGCCCCGAATCGAGCCGCGATGCTCGAAATGGGTATAGATATCGGCCAGGATCTGGCACGGATGGTATTCGTTGGTCAGGCCATTGATGACCGGAACGCGGGAATTGGCGGCGAAACGCTCGATGATTTCCTGTTCGAAGGTGCGAATCATCACGATGTCGCTCATCCGGGAAATCACCTGCGCCGCATCCTCCACCGGCTCACCCCGCCCCAGCTGCGAGTCCCGCGTGTTCAGGTAAATCGCCGAGCCGCCCAACTGCTGCATCCCCGCCTCGAACGACAGGCGGGTCCGCGTGCTGGCCTTCTCGAAGATCATGACCAATGTGCGGTCGGAAAGCGGCCAGTACTTCTGGTACGACTTGAACTGGTTCTTGATCCACCCGGTGCGCGCAAAAACATACTCGATTTCGTCGCGGGTGAAGTCCTTGAATTGCAGAAAATGTTTGATTGCCATGATCAAGCCGCCAGAAAATCCTTGATCAGCGGCGCCGTCCGCGCCACCAGCTCCCGCGCATCGTCATCGCTGAAGATCAGCGGCGGCAACAGGCGAACGATCTTGTCGGAAGTCACGTTGATCAGCAGCCCCTCCGACAGCGCCTTGCCGACCAGCTCGCCACACGGACGATCCAGCTCGATGCCGATCATCAGTCCGTGGCCCCGGATATCGACCACGCCGGCCACACCGGCGAGCGCCTCGCCGAACAGCTGGCGGATCAGGGAACCGATGCGCGCCGCGTTATCGAGCAGCCCCTCTTCTTCCATGACCGCGATCGTCGTCAAGGCAGCCGTCGACGCGAGCGGATTACCGCCGAAGGTCGAACCATGATTGCCCGGCCCGAACAAGCCGGCCGCCCTGCCCCGCGCCATGCAGGCGCCGATCGGCACGCCGGAAGCCAACCCCTTGGCCAGGGTCGCCACATCCGGCAGCACACCGGCCTGCTGATAACCGAACCACTTGCCGGTGCGCCCCATACCGCACTGCACCTCGTCGCAGATCATCATCCAGTCGTGGGCATCGCACAATTCGCGCACCCCGCGGTAATAGACCGGATCCGCCAGGTGAATGCCGCCTTCGCCCTGAATGATCTCCAGCATGACGGCAACGATGTTCTTGTTATGTTCAGCCACCGTCCGGATCGCATCCAGGTCGCCATAAGGCACCCGGACAAACCCCGAAACCAGCGGCTCGAAACCGGCCTGCGTCTTGCGATTTCCGGTTGCCGACAAGGTCGCCATCGTCCGGCCGTGAAACGCCTTTTCCATCACGATGATGGTCGGCAACTCGACGCCCTTCTTGTGGCCATAAAAACGCGCCAGCTTGATCGCCGCCTCATTCGCCTCGGCACCGGAATTTCCGAAGAAAACCTCCTGCATCCCGGACAATGCACACAACTTGTCGGCCAGTTGCTCCTGTTCGCGGATACGGTAAAGGTTGGAGGTATGCAGCAGACGACCTGCTTGCGCCGCAATGGCATCGACCAGCCTCGGATGCGCGTGCCCCAGCGTGGACACGGCAATCCCCGACAGGGCATCCAGATATTCCTTGCCCTCGGTATCGGTAATCCGGCAGCCTTTACCATGACTGAAAGTCACCGGCAACCGGGCGTAGGTATTCATGACGTGCGACATGAGACAACCTCACAAAACAAAAACGGCGGCCAGCGCCGCCGAAACGACCGCCGCTTACCGGCAAGACCCGCCAGCAAACCGCAGAAAGCTGAATTTTATGAAAAAAACGGCACCGTGTATAGAACGCCCCCGCCCCGCCAGCCGCTTCGCCGGCGCTGTCATTATGGAAAGCACGGGCGCTTCTGCTAGAATGCGCCCACGCAAGGTCGTACCGCCCGCAAACGCAGAGTAGAACAATGACAAACCCAGAATCGACCACATTCATCATTGTTGGCCTCACCAAGGAGGGACGAAAGTTTCGCCCCAGCGACTGGGCCGAACGCCTGTGCGGCGTCATGTCCGCCTTTGGCGCGGAACGCAAGATGAAATACTCACCCTATGTCGGCCCCGGCGACTACAACGGGGAAAAAGCCGTCTTCGTCGACGGCCGCCTCGGCGAACTGGAACCGATGGCCTACCGCTTCATGCTCAACTTCGCGCAGGACAACGACCTGCAAATCGTTGACGGCGTCTGCCCCATCGACAAGAAAACCGCTTGACACAGCACCGGACGAAACTGTCCCAGCAATAAAAAAGGCGCCCGAAGGCGCCATTTTTACGGGATCAACCCCACGCGATCAGGCCGCAGCCAGCGCCTTGATCTGGGCAGACAGGCGGCTCTTGGTGCGGGAAGCCTTGTTCTTGTGGATGATCTTCTTGTCAGCGATGCGGTCGAGCACGGCGACGGATTGCTGGAAGACGCTCTGCGCGGCGGCTTTATCGCCGGCGTCGATCGCCTGACGCACGCGCTTGATCGCGGTGCGCAGGGTCGAACGCAGGCTGGCGTTGTGGGAGCGCTGCTTGTCAGCTTGACGGGCGCGCTTGCGGGCTTGTGCGCTATTGGCCATTGGAAACCTATGAAGTCGGGAAAAACAAAAACAACACTATAGCAAAAAAATCCTCAACATCCAACTACCCAGCCAAAGATTCCGCCGAGCAATCCCGGCCATCACCCGACCGGGGCATCGGGCGGCAAAGCAGCGGCGACATAACCGCTCATCGCCACCGGACGACCGTCGGTATCCCGCCGCCGCCAATACTCATGACATCTGATATCTTTCACTCATCTCTCAGCATGACACGCGCACCATGGCACGCAACCCCTACTCGTTCGAATCCGGCGTCACACTGGTGGAGTTGATGATCACCCTGGCCGTTCTCGGCGTATTACTGGCCATTGCCGTTCCCTCCTTTAACGCGCTGATCGCCTCCTCCCGCGTTTCGGCCAGCACCAACGAACTGCTCGCCGCCATGGCGCAAAGCCGTTCCGAAGCAATACGTCGGGGCCAGCGGGTGGTACTCTGCATTCAGGACCCGAACAATCCCGGACAATGCACGAATGCCGGAAGCTGGGAACAAGGCTGGATGGCCTTCGTGGACCTCGATCGTAACGGGACACCCGGCGCCGGGGAAGACGTCGTGCTCGCCTCCCCCGCGCAAGGCGGCGTTTCGATACCGGCACAGAATGGCCAGCGGACCGCGGTCTACCTGCCCAGTGGCAGGGTGCTCGACCCCCGAACGATCCGTGTCTGCTCGCCGTCGACGTCACTTTCCGACAACAACCGGGCCCGGGACATACTCCTCAACATAGCCGGCCAGCCCATCCTGACCCAACCTGTCGTCGCCTCTGCCTGCCCAGCCCCATGAAACCACGTCGCCCTTACGCTTCACGAAAAGACCAGGCCGGTGTTGGCCTGCTGGAAATCCTGATCGCCGTCCTGATCCTGTCGCTCGGCCTGCTCGGCATGGCGGGCCTGCAGGCCCGCTCATTGCAGCAGAACCAGAGCAGCATGATGCGTTCCCATGCGGTCGCCCTCGGTTATTCGATCCTCGACGGACTCCGCCTCGACCGCGACGCAGCCATGGCCGGCGCCTACAATCTGCCACTGACCTGTGTCGTTCCTAACCAAACCGGGCAACTGGCCGGTGACACACTCCACGACTGGCTCACCGATTTACAAAAACAAAACGTACTGGGCCCATCGAGCTGCGGCTTCATCAACTGCGCGGCCAATGGCATCTGTACCATCCGCATCCGCTGGGATGACAGCCGTGCCGGCGGTAGCGCAACCGAAGAATACGAAATCCGGACCCGCCTATGAAAAACACCACTTTCCACGCGGAACGGGGTTTCAGCCTCGTCGAACTGATGATCGCGCTGGCGTTGGGCCTCTTCCTCACCGGCGTCGCCATCACCGTCGTCATCAACAACCGGCAAACTTTCCGGCTTGCCGAAAACCAGGCACGAATGCAGGAGAATGCACGCGCCGCGTTTGAAATGATGGCCCGCGACCTGCGCGCTGCCGGCGGCAACCCCTGCGGCGCCAATCAATACACCAATGTGCTGAACAACAATGGCGCCGTCTGGTGGCGGAATTTTGCTGCCAACAGCCTGCGGGGCTTCGAAGCCAGCTCGGCTGCCGACCTGAATACAGCCGGAGTACCCACTGGGGTTGGGGGTGTCCAACCATTGGCTAGCAGTGACTCATTGATTGCGCTGTCCGGCAACGTCAATGAAACCTTCATCGTGGCCAGCCATAACACGACAGCCACCCCGCCCAATTTCACCCTGACCACCAATCAGCATAACCTCCGGGCAGGAGAGGTCCTGATGGTCTGCGACAGCACCTGGGCCTCGATTTTCGTGGCCACCAACAATCCGGCCGGCGGCAACGTGGTTCAGCATGATGCCGGGGGGCCGGCGCCCGGTAACAGTAGCACCACACTGGGTACAAAATTCGAATACGGCGCCCTGATCAGCCGCTACAGTGCTGCCCTGTGGTTTGTCGGTGCCAACGGCCGCGGCGGCAACTCCCTGTTCCGGCGAACTTACGATCCGGCCCGCGGGGGCGAAGTCAATGACGAGATCGTCGACAACGTGGAAAACCTCCAGCTCCGGTATGTATCACGTAACTTACCCCCCCCCTCGGCCGCTCCGGGCACACCGGCCCCGCTCAGCACCTGGCAAGATGCGACTGCCTTCACCAGGCCGGACGACTGGAATCTCAAACCCTTCGGCGTCCGTATAGAAGCCGTGCGCGTCGAACTGACCTTGAGAAGCCGCGACAACGTCGGCATCAGCACCGCAGGCCAGGCCGCTCCACTGACGACGACCGTCGCCGAAACCATCTACCTGCGCAATCGGGAGTACAGACCATGAGCCTGCGGCATGTCCGCCACATCGCTATTGCGACAAAACAACGGGGCGCAGCCTTGGCGGTGGCGCTGATCCTGCTGGTGGTGATGACCCTGCTGGGTCTTTCCAGTGTACGCGGCATCGCCCAGCAGGGGAAAATGGCCTCCCATGCGGTCGATCGCAGTTTGTACTACCAGTTTGCCGAAGCCGCACTCCGCGAAGGGGAAGCCCAGGCCCAAAACCAGGCGCTGGTCGCCAACAACGGTTTTCCCACCAATCAATATCTCAGTGGTGGAGGGTGTAATCGTCGGGATTCTCTAGGTCATTTGATTAACGATCCCACGGTAAATGATCTCCTCGGATGCAACAACGGGCTGTGTGCCACCCCGGACCCGGACTGCCCGCCACGCTGGGAAGACCCTGACTTCCAAGGCTGGTTCCCCTATAACGGCCTGGCCGCCGTGCAAAGCCAGGCGGGCAATGCACTCGTCGGCACGGCAGCCTCCGGCGTACCGGAATATTTCGTCGAGATTCTCCGCCCCGTCACAATTGACTATTCCACTCCCCCCCCTAACCCCCCTCACCCTATCCTATGCTCGCCACCAGGAGGAAGTTCGTTCGATGAAGCGTGCAATCTAAGATATCGCTCCCCCGAGCCACCCCAGCCGGTCCCGCTGCCCCTGCAGCCCCCGCCGCTCGAACCGCCGGAGCCTTGCACCCCACCCTCAGGCAGTACGCCGCCCCCCGGGACCGGTACGATCATTTGGTGTAATTCCTATCGATACCGTGTGACTGCCCGTGTTCAGGCGCCCGGTCGTGCCGCAGTCGTCGTCCAGTCGATCTTTTCCGTTGAGCCGTAGCAAGGAGTTTCATCATGACCTCCAAGACCCCGCAATTCCCCCGCCAGCGCACCGCCGTCACCGTCCTGTGCGCCCTGATGGCGCATCTGAGCGTGGCCGAAGCCGTGACCATTCCGCTCGTCCCGCTGCAGGCGATCAACTCGGCCGAACCGAACATCATGATGATCCTGGACGATTCGGGTTCGATGCAGTGGGAGGCCATGCCGGACGACATGGTTTATTCCTACTACATCTATCCGCGCCCGGACAATCTCTACGGCGGCACCACCTATGCCAATGAGGCAGTCGATACGGACCTGAACAACCGGTACGCCCGGGTCATGCGCTCATCTGCCCATAACAAGATTTACTATGACCCGACCATCACCTACCGCCCCTGGAGCTATGCCGATGGCACATTGTGGCCGAACGCCAACCCCACCGCTGCCTATCACAACCCGGCCAACACGGCGCTCGGCACGCGGAACCTGACCACCGACCTGACCGAATATGCCACCTGGCAAAACGATGGCGGCACCAATACCCGTAACCAGACGTACTTCCCCGCCACGTATTTCAAATATAACGGTGGCAACATGTGGAACGCGGGCAGTTACACGCGCGTCGAGATCAAACCCGCCAATGCCCCGTTTACCAAGGCCACGACGCGAACGGATTGTGCCGGAACGACCTGCACCTACGCCGAGGAAATTCAGAACTTTGCCAACTGGTACACCTATTACCGTTCCCGGATCCTGACCGCCCGGGCGGGCATCGGCCGGGCTTTTTCGTTACAGGGAAACAACATCCGGGTCGGTTTCGGATCGATCAACAAGGGTAGTACGACGATCGACGGTGTCGCAACGCCCACTGTCATTTCCGGCGTACGGCAGTTCACCGGCACCGATCGCAGCAATTTTTTCACCCAGTTGTACAACTGGACGATTCCAGCAGCGGGAACCCCTCTTCGCGCTGCCCTCGACAACGTGGGCAAGTATTACAAACGCACCGATGACAAAGGCCCCTGGAGTTCCACCCCGGGTGTGTCGGGCGGTACGGACTACACCTGCCGGCAGAGCTACACCATCATGATGACGGACGGCTACTGGAACGGTTCAGGGGCTACTACACCGGCCAATGCCAACAATGACGGGACAAGCGGTCCGACCCAGTCCGGACCGAACGGTCAGACCTATTCCTACAGCGCGGTTTCTCCCTTCACGGACAGTGTCTCCGACACATTGGCCGATGTTGCCATGTATTACTGGAAAAACGACCTGCGCCCGGACCTCACCAACCAGGTCCCGACCAATTATCTCGACCCTGCCTTCTGGCAGCATATGGTGACCTTCGGCGTCGGCCTGGGGGTCACCGGGTCGGTCAATGCCACGGCCGCCTTCGATGCCATCCAGACCGGGGCCACGATCAACTGGCCCAACCCGCATACCGGGGGCAATCCTGCCCTGCTGGACGACCTGCTGCATGCCAGCGTCAATGGCAGGGGCGGCTTCTTCAGTGCGCAAAACCCCAAGGAATTCGCCGATTCGCTGACCGCCACCCTGAATGCGATTGCCCAGCGTTCCGGCTCGGCCGCGTCGATTGCCGCGAATAGCAGCCAGATTTCAACCAATACCAAGGTCTTCTACGCCAAGTTCGATACCAGTCGCTGGTCCGGCGAACTGGATGCGTATGCCGTGACATCGACGGGCGTGGCCAATACGCCGTCCTGGACGGCCTCCAGTAACATTCCGGCCCCGGCGGCACGAAAAATCTTCACCAAATCGGGGAGCAGCGTTGTTTCCTTCCTCTTTTCCAACCTGTCGGCCACCGACCAGGGGTATCTGGTCAATGCGGACAACGTCAATTATCTCCGGGGAGATCGCTCGAAGGAACGGCAAAACGGGGGCACCTTGCGCAACCGGACTTCCATCCTGGGCGACATCGTTGACTCGACACCGGCCTATGTCAGCGAAAACGACACGCTCTTCGTCGGCGCCAACGACGGCATGTTGCATGCCTTCAACGCGACAACGGGCGTCGAGCAATTTGCCTATATTCCCAGTGCGGTTCTGCCGCGCCTCGTCAATCTGACCAACCCGGCCTACACGCATGAGTATTTCGTGGATGGTGACATTGCCGTCTCGTCGCGCACCCAGACGCCGAACAACAACTACCTGGTCGCCACGCTCGGGCGCGGCGGCAAGGGGCTCTTTGCGCTGAACGTCACGACACCGTCTTCCTTTGGCGCCGGCAACCTGCTTTGGGAATATTTCAATGCCAGCGACAACGATCTCGGCTATATGCTTGGTGCCCCGATCATCGCCCGCATGAATGACGGCAGTGTGGTGGCGATCGTGGCCAATGGCTACAACAGCACCAGTGGCAAGGCGGTGCTGTACATCTTCGATCTGGCGACCGGCTCGATCCTCAAGAAATTCGATACCGGCGTCGGCAGCGACAATGGACTGGCCGCACCCGGCGTCTATGACGTCGACAATGACGGTGATATTGACGTGATTTATGCCGGCGACCTGAAGGGGAATCTCTGGAAATTCGATGTCAGCAGCAACACGCCCAGCGCCTGGGGCTTCGCCTTCATGTCCGGCACAACGCCGCTGCCTTTCTTCGTCGCCACCGACAGCCTCGGAAACCGCCAACCGATCACGGCGCCGGTCTCCGTGGCCAAAAATAGCGTCACGTCGGATGCCAACTACGGAAAGCGTTTCATCTACGTCGGGACCGGTTCCTATTTCAGGAATGGCGATACCGCCGACAGTTCGGTACAGTCCCTGTATGGCTTGATCGACCAGAATTACCTGATCCCGGGGCGCGGCAATCTGACCCCGCGCACGGTCGAGGACCAAAGCCTTCTGAGCAGCATGCCGGTGCGCGTCTTCTCCGAATCCAGCCCGGGCGACATGACCAACAAGGACGGCTGGTACATCGACCTCAAGACAGCGGGCGGCGTAGCGGAGGGCGAGCGTATCGTGACCGCCGCCCAGGCTTACCAACTGGCCGAACCGACCCTGATCGTCAGTTCCATCATCCCGATCGACGATCCGTGCCAACCCGGAGGCCGGGGCTACGTCAACGCCATCAACCCCTTCACGGGCGGCCGTCTGTCGACCGGGTTCTTCGACCTGAATGCGAACCGGAACTTCAACGATGACCTGCTCAACAACCGGGTCGTCGGCTCCGTCGATCTCGGCATCGGGATGCCCGGCCAGCCGAAGATCGTCGGCGGGCGCTTGGTGGTGGGTGGCTCCTCGAGGAAAGGGGATATCGGAATCAATACCGGTGCCAAGAAGACCCGGCGCATTTCCTGGCGGGAAATCAGCCGCGATTAACCTGACGGAGTAAGGAACCCATGAGAAATCGTCCAAACGGTTTTACGCTGATCGAAGTCATGATCGTGGTCGCCATCATCGGCATCATCGCGGCCATCGCTTATCCGAGCTATCAGGATCATGTGCGGCGGACGCGGCGAGCGGCAGGCGCCGGGTGCTTGATGGAGGCGGCACAGTTCATGGAACGCTTCTACGCAACGAACATGACCTACAACATCGGCGCCTTGGCGCTGCCGGCCTGCCAGCCGGACGTTGCAGCGTTTTATGTGCTGGGTTTCAGCGGCGCCCCGACAGCCACCACCTACACGCTCCAGGTGGCGCCGCAAGGGGCGCAGGCCGACGACACGTGCGGCCCCCTGGAGATTGACCAGGCCGGCCGCCGAGACCCCAACCGACCTCCACGGCCAGAGTGCTGGCGCTAAACCGGCGGGGGTCAGGAAGCGACGGACAGTTCCCTGGGCAAAGGGAAGGCGACGGTTTCCTCGTTGCCTTCCTGAAGGGTGAGCGTGGCCTGCGTCAGCTTGCGCAGCGCCTCGATCACGCGCTGCACCCGATATTCGGGTGCCGATGCACCGGCTGTCACGCCGATACGACGTTTCCCTGACAGCCATTCGGGTCGGATATCCGATTCACCATCAACCAGATAGGCCTCGATGCCGCGGGCAGCAGCCACTTCGCGCAGGCGCTTTGAGTTGGAACTGTTCTGGCTACCCACCACGATCACCAGGTCGCACTGCTCTGCCAAGGCCTTCACCGCATCCTGCCGGTTCTGCGTGGCGTAGCAGATATCGTCCTTCTTCGGCCCTTGAATGGTCGGGAAGCGCTTTCTAAGTGCATCGATGACCACCGTTGCATCATCGACCGACAGCGTAGTCTGGGTCACGAAGGACAAATGCTCAGGATCGCGGACGACCAGTTGTTCGACGTCCTCCACCGTGTCGACCAGATACATCCCCCCTTCGCTCTGCCCCATCGTCCCTTCGACCTCCGGATGCCCCTTGTGGCCGATCATGACCACCTCGCGTGCGGCTTTGCGCATCTTGTCGACTTCGACGTGGACCTTGGTGACGAGCGGGCAGGTAGCATCGAAAACCTTGAGGCCGCGGGCTTCGGCTTCGGCGCGGACAGCCTTGGAGACGCCATGGGCGCTGAAGATGACGGTGCTGCCGGCCGGCACTTCAGCGAGTTCCTCGACGAATACGGCCCCCTTGGCGCGCAGGTCGTCGCAGACAAACTTGTTGTGCACGACCTCGTGGCGGACGTAGATCGGCGCGCCGAATTTTTCCAGAGCGCGCTCGACAATGGCAATGGCGCGTTCGACGCCGGCACAGAAGCCGCGGGGGGTGGCGAGGAGAATTTCCATTACATGATTCCGATGATTTCCACCTCGAAGCGGATGGTCTTTCCGGCCATCGGGTGGTTGAAGTCGAACAGGGCTGACGTGTCGTCCAGCGCACGCAAAAAGCCGGCAAAAGTACCGCCGTTGGGCGCGGTGAATTCGACGACGGAATTTTCCTTGAGTTCCATGCCAGACGGCAGGGCGTTGCGGGCAATGCGTTCGACCAGGCGTTCGTTGTGCAGGCCGAAAGCCTGGGCCGGTTCCAGTTCGAAGATGAAACGCTCGTGCGCCGGCAGGCCGATCAGTACGCTTTCGAGGTTCTCGGCCAGTTGGCCGCTGCCCATTTGCAGGGTGGCCGGGCTCATGTCGAAGGTGGAGAGGAATTCCTCGCCATCGAGGGTACTGATCCGGTAATGCAGGGTGAGATAGCTGTCGGAGCGAACGGTAGCGGTCATCGGGTTTTCTCGTGCGTGGTGGCGCCGGTCAGTTGGGCGAAGACGAGCAGAATGGCGCCGACCGTGATGGCGGAGTCGGCAATATTGAAGGCTGGCCAGTAGAACCCGGCGGCATGCCATTGGATGAAGTCGACGACGGCGCCGAAGCGGACGCGGTCGATCACGTTGCCCAGCGCGCCGCCCATGACGAGCGCCAGGGCAAAAGCGAACCGCTTTTGCGCGGGATGCCGCCAGATTTCGATGGCCATCCAGGCGGAAACCGCCAGCGCCAGGATCGTGAAGAACCAGCGCTGCCAGCCCGGCTGATCGGCCAGGAAGCTGAAAGCCGCGCCGGGGTTGAAGGTCAGCACCCAGTTCCAGAACGGCGCGACGTAGATGGTCTCGCCGAACGCGATGTGCTTGAGGACAACCCATTTGCTCAGCTGGTCGAGGAGGACGACCAGCCCGGCCAGGGTATACCAGTGCGCCGACTTGTCAGGCACAGCGGCGCGCCTCGCCGCTTCCGTGCAGGTTGCTGACGCAACGGCCACACAGCCCGGGATGTGCCGCATCGGCCCCGACATCCTCGCGGACATGCCAGCAGCGCTCGCACTTGGCGTGTGCCAGCGGCGTCGCTTCGACCTGCTCCGCTTCATCGCGCACAACGCGGGCGGCGGAAACGATGAAGATGAACTTCAGGTCATCGCCGAGCGAAGCCAGCGCTTCGTATTTCTCACCGGCACAGCGGATTTCGACCGCCGCCTGCAGTGCCGAGCCGATCTTGCCGGCTTCGCGCTGGGCTTCGAGCGCCTTGGTCACGTCGGCCCGGGCGGAGCGGATCAGGCTCCACTTGGCGAGCAGTTCGCCCTCGCCCGCCAGTTCCGGCAGATCGTGCCAGACCTGGAACATGACCGAGTCGTCTGCCTTGCCGGTGAGCACGGCCCAGACTTCCTCGGCGGTGAAGGCGGTGATCGGGGCCAGCAGGCGGACGAAAGCCTGGGTGATGTGCCACAGGGCGGACTGTGCGGAGCGGCGGGCGACCGACTTGGGGGCCGTGGTGTACAGGCGATCCTTCAGGATGTCGAGGTAGAAGCCGCCGAGGTCTTCCGAGCAGAAGGTCTGCAAGGCCTGGACGACGCGGTGGAATTCGTAACGGTCGTAATCGGCACGGCAGGCCGCTTGCAGTTCGCGGGTCAGGGCCAGCGCGTAGCGGTCGATTTCGAGCCATTGGTCGACCGGCAGCATGTCCGCCGCGGCCTCAAAGTCGGAAACGTTGGCGAGCAGGAAGCGCAAGGTGTTGCGAATGCGGCGGTAGCCTTCGACGACGCGCTTGAGGATTTCGTCGGAAATACTGAGCTCGCCGGAATAATCGGTGGAGGCCGTCCACAGGCGCAGGATGTCGGCGCCCATCTTGTCCGACACCTGCTGCGGCGCGATGACGTTGCCTTTGGACTTGGACATCTTGTGCCCCTTGCCGTCGACCACGAAGCCGTGGGTGAGCAGCGCCTTGTACGGAGCGCGGCCATCGATGGCACAACCGGAGAGCAGCGAGGACTGGAACCAGCCCCGATGCTGGTCGGACCCTTCGAGGTAGAGGTCGGCCGGGTGGGTCGATACGGCGGCGTGCGAGCCGCGCAGGACATGCCAGTGCGTCGTGCCGGAATCGAACCAGACGTCGAGCGTGTCCTTCATCTTGACGTAGTGCTCGGCTTCGTCACCGAGCAGTTCCTTGGCATCGAGGCTGAACCAGGCTTCGATGCCGGCCTGCTCGACGCGCCGGGCCACCTCTTCGATCAGTTCGGGCGTGCGCGGGTGCGGCTGGCCGGTTTCCCTGTGCAGGAAGAAGGGGATCGGCACCCCCCAGTTGCGCTGGCGCGAGACGCACCAGTCCGGACGGGTTTTCATCATCGCTTCCAGGCGGGCGCGGCCCCAGGCCGGGAAGAACTGGGTCTCGTCGACAGCGCGCTCGGCGATCCAGCGCAAGGTCGGTTCGCTTTCGTCCTTGCGGTTTTCCATGCCGATGAACCACTGCGTCGTGGCACGGAAGATGATCGGGGTCTTGTGGCGCCAGCAGTGCGGGTAGCTGTGCTGGATCTTTTCCTGCTTGATAAGGCGGCCCTTGACCTCCAGTTCCTGCAGCACGAGGGGGTTGGCTTCCCAAACCGACTTGCCCGCCAGTTCGCCGACAGAAAGCGCCGGCACGGTGCTGATGAACCGGCCGTCGTTGCCGACCGGGTTGTTTACCGGCAAACCGTACTGCTTGCCGATGTTGTAGTCGTCCACACCATGCGCCGGGGCAGTGTGCACCAGGCCGGTTCCGGCCTCGGTCGTGACGTGCTTGCCACAGATGATGGCGACATCGCGGTTCTGGAAGGGATGCTTGAGCAGCACCTGATCGAGCGCCTGGCCCGGGCAGGAACCGACGACGGTACCCTCCAGTCCGTAACGCTTCAAGGCGGCTTCGGCCAGTTCGCGCACCAGGATCAGGGCCCCCTTGGCGGTTTCGATCAGGTCGTAGGTCAGCTCGGGATGTACGCTGACCGCCTCGTTGGCCGGCAGGGTCCAGGGGGTCGTCGTCCAGATCACGGCGAAGGCCGGACCGCGCAGGTGACTCAGACCGAAGGCGGCGGCGACCTTGGCGGCGTGGTTGTCATGTACCTCGAAAGCGACGTCGATGGCCGGCGAGGTCTTGTCCTCGTACTCGACCTCGGCTTCGGCCAGTGCCGAGCCGCAATCCAGACACCAGTTCACCGGCTTCAGACCCTGGTACAGGTAGCCCTGCTCCAGGATCCTGCCCAGGGCGCGGATTTCCTCGGCTTCGGCCTTGAAGGCCATGGTCAGGTAGGGATTGTCCCAGTCGCCCAGCACACCGAGGCGGATGAAGTCCTTCTTCTGGCGCTCGACCTGCTCGGCGGCATAGGCGCGGCACAGTTCGCGCACCTTGTCGGCCGGAATGTTCTTGCCGTGCAGCTTTTCGATCTGATGCTCGATGGGCAGGCCATGGCAGTCCCAGCCCGGCACGTAGGGCGCATCGAAACCGCTCAGGGTCTTGGAGCGGACGATGATGTCCTTGAGCACCTTGTTGACGGCATGGCCGATATGGATGTCGCCATTGGCATACGGCGGGCCGTCGTGCAGCACGAAACGCGGCCGGCCGGCGCTGATCTCGCGGATGCGCTGGTAGAGCTTTTTCTGCTGCCAGTCGGCAACCCATTGCGGCTCGCGCTTGGGCAGGTCGCCGCGCATCGGGAACGGGGTATCCGGCAGGTTCAGGGTGTCTTTGTAATCAGCCATTTTGCGTGCTCACAGCGAGAAAAAAGCCCGCGCCGCCGCGGCATCGGCCGCGATCTGCGCCTTGAGGGCGTCGAAATGGGGGAAACGTTGCTCGTCGCGCAATTTGTGCACAAATCGCACGGCAATGTGCGCGCCGTAGATGTCGCGATTGAAATCGAACAGGTGGACTTCGAGGAGGGGCCGGGTACCGCCGACGGTGGGGCGCATGCCGAGGTTGGCAACACCGGGGAGCGGTCGGTCGCCCAGACCGCTGACCTCGACGGCGAAAACGCCGGTCATCGGGAGCGGGTTGTGCTTGATGCGCAGGTTGGCGGTGGCAAAGCCGAACTGGCGGCCGAGCTTCTGGCCGTGCACCACCTGGCCGTCGATGATGTAGGGGCGACCGAGCAGGCGGGCGGCATGTTCCATGTCTCCGGCCGCCAGGGCGCGACGGACGCCGGAACTGGAGACGCGCTCGCCATCGACGGTGACGCTGCCCATGGCTTCGACGCTGAAACCGAAACGGGCACCGGCCTGCTGCAGAAAGGCGTAATCACCAACCCGCCCCTGCCCGAAGCGAAAATCATCGCCGACGATCAGATGCCTGACCCGGCAGCCCCCAACCAGCACCTGCGCGACGAAGTCCTCAGCCGACAGGGCGGCGAAGCGCGCATTGAAGGGACAGATCATCGCCTGTCGGGCGCCACAATCGGCCAGCAGTTCGAGCTTTTCTCGCAGCGTGGACAAACGGGCGGGTGCGGCTTGCGGCGCAAAAAATTCGCGCGGATGCGGCTCGAAGGTCAAGACCGTGGGCGCCAACTGGCACTCCCTGGCCACTTCGGCCAGGCGGCCGAGCAGCGCGGCGTGGCCGAGATGCACGCCATCGAAATTGCCGATGGCGAGCACGACGGGATCCGGAACGGGACGCGAATAGCCGCGAAAGACGCGCATGAATCTGGGAGCGGAAAAAACGTTGAATTATAACGGCTTGGGCAAACCTGCGGAGCATGACCGCGGCCCCGGGACGACAGAGCGGCAACGGGAACGGCAAATTCGTTGCGAAACGCCCTTTGGCGTTGATCGGCCCCGGGGAATGCATCCGCCTTCTTTCGTTATAATGCGCCGCACACGGTGCCCGATCCTTTCCATGCTCAACCTCATCAATCACGTCGTCCAGATTTCAGCGCGACGGGATCGCACGGAAATCAATTCGGCCATTATCGATGCCTTGCAGCACCTGTTTCATCCCCGGGCGGCGACCATCTACCGCTGTTACATCGGCGCCCGAAAGCCGATGGTCTATGCCTGCGCAGCCTGGGGGGCGGCCGGCAAAGTCTTGCGCAATGCCTATCTGCCGGACAAGAAGCATTGTTTCGCGCTCGAACGCGATGCGCTGCTCCTGCGTTGCCGGCGGGAAAAATCGGCCGTGCTGGATTATCTGGCCGACGGCTCGCACCGGGTCGTTTTCCCCATCATGCATCTGGACGAGCCGGTCTACATGATCGACCTGACGCTCTCCGACGAATTTTCCGGGGATGAACGCGTCACGCTGATGGGGCTGATCGAATATTTCGGCAACCACGTCAATCTGCTCGACTACGGCGAAACCGATACGCTGACCGGGCTGGCCAGTCGCAAGACCTTCGACAAGCACCTGTTCGAACTGCTCGGCCGGGCCCCCGCCGATCCGCCATCGGCCAGCGCCTTCCTGAGCCGGCGGCGCGGTGCCGGCGATGCCCCGCATTGGCTGGCGGTTTGCGACATCGATCACTTCAAGCAGATCAACGACACCTTCGGCCACCTGATCGGCGACGAGGTGCTGATCCTGCTCGCCCAGGCAATGCGGCGCGCCTTCCGCTTCGACGACCAGCTCTTCCGCTTTGGCGGCGAAGAATTCGTCGCCCTCCTCCAGCCGACCGGCGAAGCGGAGGCCCTGGCCGTACTGGAGCGCTTCCGCCGCGACATCGAGCAACAATCATTCAGCCGCGTCGGCAGGATTACGATCAGCATCGGGCTCAGCGCCCTGCGCCCGAGCGATACGCCAACCGATGTCATCGACCGCGCCGATGAAGCGCTCTACTTCGTCAAACAGCATGGCCGCAATCAGGTAGCCTGCTACGAGCGGCTAGTAGCCGCCGGCGCCATCCCCGCCAAAGAAATCGCCAAGGGCGAGGTCGAGTTGTTCTAGACCCTGCGCCCGCGCGGAATGGCCGGAGCACCCGCACGAAAATAATAATTGTTCCCATTTGTAAATCCGGAAAAATCTCCTATGATGAGAACAATTCTCAGCAAAGGAGATGTCATGAACAGTCTGATCGCCCACGTTTCGTTTGCCGGCCTGCTGCTGGCCATGGCCCTCGCCACCGCCTTCCCGACCTGAGGAGCATCGCCATGCCTTCCCGCGAAATCTGGGCCGGTGCCCTGAGCCTGCTGTTGCTGCATGAGGAAACCGGCTGCGCCCATTCGGCCCACAACGCCGCCCGCCTGCTTGACCAGATCTGCGATGCGGACGATGTCGACGACGACACCCGCCGCCTGTGCGAGCGGGCCAGCGCCCGGCTGTCCGCCGATACACCCCGCCCCGAGGTCCGCCATGCTTGCCCCGCTTAAGGATCGCGCCATCCTGATCCGCGCGGCCGCCTCGACGAACTGGAAAGTGGCCAGACGCTGGTCAGCCTCGGCCAGCAGCAGATGGCGCTGCGCGCCGAAAACGATGCGCTGATCGATAGCGCGCGATTCCGCCCTTGCGCAGCTGCACGCCACCCGCCATTCCGTCCGCTCCGCCTGGCCCGGGGTATGCCCCCTTTCGACCTAGTTAAAACCGATGTTGACAATTATTCTCATTTAGCCAATAATGCGAACTATTCTTGTTAGTGATACGATAACCATGTCCAGCCAGCCCCTGCCGCCAACCCAGAGCCAGCCCGGCCAGCGCCCCGACAACCGGCCACGCATCCCCAGCCACACCCTGCTCCAGGGAGCCACTTCCGTCGAGATCGAACATGCCGGCCAGTGTTATCTGTTGCGCGTGACCCGCGAAAACAAGTTGATTCTGACCAAATAAAGGTCTTTTTCCTCTCCGTCGTCACTCTCTCGTTCCCACAGCCAGCCGACAGCCAGCCACGGGTTTTTTGTCGCACGCCGAGGCAACATCCGGACCCATTCATGAGCTATGCCCTCTCCCGCCCCACCCCAACCCGCCGCGGCGGCCTGCTGGGTATCGTGATCGGCGCCCACGTCGGGGTCTTCCTGATCATCATGGCGGCCAAGACCGTGGCGCCGCAGATTATCGAAATGCCGCTGATCGTCGATCTGATCCAGCCGGTCCAGGAAAAGCCGCCCGAGGCAAAGCCCCTGCCGGTGGTCAAGCCACAGCCGGTGCGCCAGCAGCCCGCGCCGCAGAAGCCGCAGCCGGTGCCGGTCATCGAAGCGACCCAAAGCACTCAACCGGCGCCGGCCGCCCCGGTCGCCAGCCCACCCGAATTCAAGCCGGCCCCGCCAGCCCCCGAGCCGCTGACCCAGGCCCGTTTCGACGCCGACTACCTGGCCAACCCGGCGCCGCCCTACCCGCCGCTCTCCCGCCGCATGGGCGAGGAAGGCAAGGTCATCCTGCGCGTCTCCGTCACCCCGCAAGGCACGGCGGACAGCGTCGAGATCAGGACTTCCTCCGGCAGCCAGCGCCTCGACGAGGCGGCACAGAAGACCGTGCGCCACTGGAAATTCATCCCGGCCAAGCGCGGCGACACCGCCGTCCAGAGCTTCGTTCTCGTCCCGATCATTTTCAAACTGGAGCAATAAGCATGCAGGAAACCGCCCAAAACGCCTTTGGCTTCGCCCACCTGTGGGCGGCCGGCGACGTCGTCTCGCATACTGTGGCCTACATCCTGGCCGCCATGTCGATCGCCAGCTGGTACCTGATCCTGGCCAAGGCCTGGGACTGGTATCGCACCCGCCGCGCCGCCAGGGCAGTGGCCGGCTTCTGGGCCGCGACCAGCGTCGCCGAGGGGATCGAGAAGCTGCGCCAGAACGGCGAGGACAGCCCCTACGCCCAGCTCGCCGAGCAGGCCCATTGCTGCAACCATGAGTGCGAAGCGGTGACCGGCCGCCTGGCTTCCCGTTTCGACCCGGCCGAGCAGATGGAGCGCGCTCTGCGCCAGCAACTGATGGTGACCCAGGCTGGCATGGAAAATGGCCTGACCCTGCTTGCCACCACCGGCGCCACCGCCCCCTTCGTCGGCCTGTTCGGCACGGTGTGGGGCATCTATCACGCGCTGGTTGCCATCGGACTGTCCGGCCAGGCCGCGCTGGAAAAGGTGGCCGGCCCGGTCGGCGAGACATCGAGCAACAATCATTCA
>OFCW01000136.1_pt1 | contig 29511 bp, 22 predicted proteins | sample 1520951 | NCBI WGS metagenome assembly OFCW01 (sample SAMEA4349680, study PRJEB24078) | microbial mat metagenome | biome: Terrestrial Biome; feature: Habitat; material: Microbial Mat | place: India | collected 2012-06-12 | depth 10 m | reverse complement strand
CGCAGAGCACCGCAGGCTGCAAGATCGGCCCGCGCAGTAGTTTTTCAACAGCCTGATAGAGCGCCAGCGCCGGTCAACGATGGGCAGGCTCAGGGAGAAAAAAATGAAAACTTGGCAGAAGCTTGCCATGTCGCTGGCGTTCGTCGCCAGCCTGGCCGGACTCGCTCCGGCCTTTGCCGCGGACGGCGCGGCGCAGCAGCAAATCGACAAATCGCGGGCGCAGGACGCGGTCTGCACCAAGTGTCACGACCAGTCCGAGGAAAGGCCGGTGCTGTCGATCTACAAGACGCGCCACGGCGTGAAGGCGGACGAGCGCACGCCGACCTGCCAGGGTTGTCACGGCAAGAGCGAAGACCACGTCACGAACTCCACCCATTCCTCGACCCGGCCGCCGGTGGAGGCCTTCAGCGCGCGCGGCAAGGCGGGCGCGAAGGACATCGAGTCCTGCCTCGGCTGCCACAGCAACATCCGGCGCTCGCACTGGGCCGGCGGCGCGCACGAGCGCTCCGGCATGGTGTGCACCAACTGCCACCAGATGCATACCGACCACGACAAGGTGCGCGACAAGCTGACCCAGCCGGAAGTCTGCTTTACCTGCCACAAGGAGCAGCGCGCGCTCTACATGCGGCCGTCGCGCCATCCGATCAAGGACGGCAAGATGGCCTGCTCCGACTGCCATAATCCGCACGGCGCGGCCGGACCCAACCTGCTGTTGCGCGACAGCGTGGTCGCCACCTGCTACACCTGCCACATGGAGAAGCGCGGCCCGTTCGTGCGCAACCATGCGCCGGTGCAGGAGGACTGCACCATCTGCCACAACCCGCACGGCTCGACCATGCCGAACCTGCTGAAGGCGCGCCCGCCCTTCCTGTGCCAGCAGTGCCATGAGCCGGCCACGCACCAGGGGCGCAGCGCGACGCTCTCCGGCTCCAACGCCAGTCCCGCGCAGGCGGCCAATACGCTGGCGCGCGGCTGCCTGAACTGCCACACCGATATCCACGGCAGCAACAATCCGGCCGACCGCGCCAACGCGCGCAGCTACCGCCGCTGACGAGAGACAGGGAGAACGAAAATGAACAAGCAGATGAGGTTTCCTCTCGCGGCGATGGCGGCCGCGCTTGCGGCGGCTTTCGGGCCGGCTTGCGCGCAGGAGGACGCGGAACTGGCCTGGCTGACCAGGCCATCCTCCACGGTGGCGATCGGCGCCGGCTATCTCAACAAGGATGCGCCGCAGTTCGGGCGCTACACCGGCCTGCGCGACGAAGGCGCGTACGGCCTGCTCGGCGTCGATCTGAACCGGCTCGACGAAAGCACGGGCACCTGGATCAGGTTCAAGGGCAACAACCTCGGCCTGGAAAGCCGCGACCTGCGCTTCACGCACGAACGCCAGGGCGACTGGGCATACTTCCTCGAATACAACGCCATGCCGCGCTACGAGCCGTACACGGCGAACACTGCGGTGCAGGGCACGGGAACGCCCCGGCTGACGATCCCGGGCACGGCCGCCGCCGTCGAAACGCCGGTGCAACTGAAGATGAAGCGCGAGGCGCTCGGCGCCGGCTTCACCAAGCAGCTCGGCGGCGGCTTCGACCTGGTGGTGCGGGCGAAGAGCGAGGACAAGGATGGCGCGCGCATTTTCTCGCGCGGCACGGGAACCAATGCGTTCGAATTCACGCCCGAACCCATTCACTCGACCACCCGTCAGCTGGAGGCGATTCTCGGTTACTCCGGCCCGAAATTGCAGATGTCGGCCATCTACTACGGCACGGCCTACGACAACCACAACACCTCGCTGTCTCTGGCCGGCGGCAATACGGCCGCATTCAGCGGGAGCAACGCGCTCAGCCCGATCTCCTTGCCGCCCGGCTCGCAATCGCACCAGCTCGCGCTCGACGGCGGCTACAGCTTCACTCCGTCCACGCGCGGCTCGTTCAAGGTGGCGTACACCCGGGCCACGCAGAACGACACCTTCATTTCCGGCGTGCCGCTGGCGGCCGGCATTGCGCCGGACGGCAACCTCGGCGGCCGCGTCGACACCACGCTGCTGCAGCTGGGCGTGTCGGCGCATCCGCTGTCGCGGCTGTCGCTGGTGGCCGACCTGCGCCATGAAAACCGCGACGACAAGACGCCGGTGCGCCTGTATACCGTCACCGGCGTGACGCCCGGCTCGACCTTCAACGGCGAAAATCAGCCGGTCTCCGTCAAGACCACCAGCGGCAAGCTGGAGGCGACTTACCAGTTTCCGTCGTCGCTGCGGCTGACCGGCGGCATCGACTACGACGTGAAGGATCGGAACACGAGCGCGGTACGTTCCGTCAGCTTCCGCGACCGGACCGAGGAAACCTCGTACCGCGTGGCGCTCAAGCGCACCGTGGCGGAAACCGTGACCGGTTCCATCGCCTACATCCGCAGCGAGCGCAACGGCTCCGATTTCCTGACCAACGTGCTCAACAGCGGCGCCGCCGGCGTCAACCTGATCGCGCCGCTGAACCTGGCGGACCGCGAACGCGACAAGGTGCGCCTGTCGCTCGCCTGGACGCCGACGAACGACCTTTCATTGCAGTTCATGGCGGACCAGACGCGCGACGACTACGGCACGCGCACCGCCGACAGGTTCGGCCTGCGCGACGGCTCGTCGCAGAACTACGCCATCGATGCATCCTATGCGTTCGCCGACGAATGGCAGGCGAGCGCCTGGATATCGAAGAACGACACCGTCGCCAACCGCGCTGCGCGCATCTCGCCGACGAATCCCTGGAGCGCGAAGCTCGAAAACAACAGCAATTCGTTCGGTGTCGGGCTGCGCGGGAAGCTGCGCGCAAAGTGGGAGATCGGCGCCGACCTCAGCCATTCCGACATCGGCGACAAATACCGGCAACAGGCGATTGCGGGCCCGGCCGTGGCGTCGCTGCCGGACGTGTACACCCGTCTGACCAACCTCAAGCTGTTTGCGGCCTACCCGCTGCGGCAGAACGCGAGCATCCGCTTCGACTACATCTATGACCGTTACAGCAGCAACGACTGGACCTGGTCGAACTGGAACTACAGCGACGGCACTTTCCTGACCCAGGCGCCGCGCCAGTCTGTGAGCTTTTTCGGCATCACCTGCATCTACCGCTTCCAATGAACGGCAGCCACAAGCAAAAAGAATCTTTCACCTGCGGACAATAAGGAACCTGGAGATGACCGACCTGATAGTGGAATCCGGCCTTGCGCCATGTATCGACCATGCCGAACCGGTCGAGTTCGACAAGACCTCCGATCGCGTGACGGTGCCCGCCTACCTGCAGAAGATCTACTGGTGGGCCTATGTCCATCCGAACGCGGTCAGGGTGTTCGAGCGCGAATGGCTGGTCAACCTGATCTTGTTCGGCAACTACTCGCCGCTGCGCGACGCGGCGCTGGCCGAACTCGGCGACAGGCTCGACGGCAGCACCTTGCAGGTCGCGTGCGCCTACGGCGACCTCACGCCGCGCCTGCGCGAGCGCCTCGCCGGCGACGGCCGGCTGCACGTGATCGACGTGCTGCCGATCCAGTTGGAGAACCTCAAGCGCAAGCTGCCGCCCGATGCCCGCGTGTCGCTGTACCAGCGCGACTCGGCGGCGCTCGGCTTTCGCGACAGCAGCTACGAGCGCGCGCTGCTGTTCTTCCTGCTGCACGAGCAGCCGGAAAGCGTGCGCCGCCAGACGCTCGCCGAAGCGTGCCGCGTGGTCAAGCCGGGCGGGAAGGTGGTGATCGTCGACTATCACGGCCCGGACAACTGGAATCCGGTGCGGCATCCGCTGCGCGCGCTGCTGCGGCGCCTGGAGCCCTACGCCGACGACCTCTGGAAAAACCCGCTCGAATCCTACCTGCCGGCGGACGTGGCGTTCTCCGGGATCAGCAAGGAAACCTACTTCGGCGGCCTGTACCAGAAAGTCGTGCTGACCGTCTGACGAAATCAATCGCCCCGGCACGGCGTGCCGGGTTCTTCATTTGCGAACGAAAGGAACCGTTCCATTCCGGAGCCGAGGAAGTGAAGCGACATTCGTTATCCAATTCCGCATCCATCGCGATCGCGGCGGCATTGCTGTTGCCGGTTCCGCTGCGCGCCGCGGCAATCGACGCCGATGCCGCCGAGGAAACCGCGCGCCGCGAAAGCTGCCTGAAATGCCATGGCATCGACAAGCGCAAGGACGGGCCCGCCTACCGGCAGGTGGCGGCGAAATACAGGGGCAAGCCGGACGCGGAGGAAAAGCTGATCGCGCACGTCAAGTCGGGACGTGTCGTCAAGCTCGCCAGCGGCGACGAGGAAGAGCATCGCATCATCAAGACCAGGGACGAGAACGAGATCAGGAACCTGATCCAGTGGATTCTCTCGCTTGAATAACGGCATACACGGCATACGCCGAATCAAGCCGGGGCGCATGTCGCCTGCGCCCCGGCGTTTCCTTCGCCGCGCATGAAACAGGGCGCCGCCCGGCGCGCCTGACATGATTCTGCACGGACGCCCGATTTGCAAAACACCCGCGTCCCGCTTGGGTGTTTTCGCGCTTGCGCGCTGCTGACCGCAATCGATTTTCTCAATATTGATGTTCGTCATTCCTACGATTGGTAATGCTTGAGAGTTATCAAGGAAAACAAAAAAGCCCTCGCAAATCGGCCCGCTTTGCAACATAGATTGTTGTGGAGAAATAACCCAACAGATACCCTCTGTGCCGTAGGGTTTATTGCGCCTTCATGCGCGGCAGAAGGAAGCACAAACGAATCACTGCGGCCTGTAAAGGCGCAATCGACAATCAAAGCCGAAAGATAGGGAGAAGCAAGATGAAGCTCTGGCAGAAGCTGGCCACGCTCGTGGCATTTACGATAGGGATGGCTGGAGCCGCACCGGGTTTCGCGGCGGACGCCGCCAAACCCGACGGCGCGAAGGAAGCGCCGAAGGATCTGGTGCTCAAGGGCGATGCGAAGTGCACGTCGTGTCACGACGAAGCGGACGCGCCGGCGCTGCTGGCGGTCGGCAAGACGCGCCATGGCGCCAAGGGAGACAGCCGCACGCCGAGCTGCACCAACTGCCACGGCGAGAGCAATGCGCACGCCGACTACAAGGGCAAGGACAAGCCGCCGAAGCCCGATGTCACCTTCCTCAAGGAGTCCAGGAACTCCGCCGAGCAGCGCAACGAGGCCTGCCTTTCCTGCCACAAGGGCGGCAACCGCATTCACTGGGAAGGCAGCCAGCACGCCAGCAACGACGTGACCTGCGCGAATTGCCACAAGGTGCACACGCAGCACGACAAGGTGCGCGACAAGTCCGCGCAGGCCGAAGTCTGCTTCGCCTGCCACAAGACGCAGCGCGCCGAAGCGCTCAAGGCTTCGCATCACCCGATCATGGAAGGCAAGGTCGCCTGCTCCAGCTGCCACAATCTGCATGGCTCCGCCGGCCCCAAGCTGCTGACGAAGAACACGGTGAACGAAACCTGCTACAGCTGCCATACCGAGAAGCGCGGTCCGTTCCTGTGGGAGCACCCGGTTGCGACCGACAACTGCCTCAACTGCCACAACTCGCACGGATCCAACCACAACGCCTTGCTGAAGACCCGCCAGCCTTTCCTGTGCCAGCAGTGCCACGACTACACCAACCACCCCGGCACGCCGTATAGCGGCCGCGGTCTGCCGACCAGCGCGGGCGGCGTCGCTCCGGCGCAGCAGCAGCTGCTGCGCGGATGCTCGAACTGCCACACGCAGGTTCACGGCACCAACCATCCGTCCGGCGCACGCTACACCCGATAATCGCGAAGGAGAACGACATGAGCACCAAATTTGAACCGCGTCTTACACGCACCGTCCTGGCGGTATCCATCGCGGCGATCGGCATGACGGCACAGGGGCATGCCTGGGCGGCGGATGGCGACGCCGACGTCGCGCGCCTGATGAGGCCGGACAGCGAAATCGAAGCCGGCGTCGGCTACGTCACCCGCGACAGCTTCAAGTTCGGCGACTACAAGGGACTGCAGCGCGAAGGCGCGCACCTCATCGGCAACGTGTCGGTGGTGCGCCGCGGCGAGGACAATCCCGGCTACGTCGAAGTACAGGGGCGCAACCTCGGACTGGACGCGCGCAGCCTGAGCGTGCAGGCCGGGCAGCAGGGAAATTATGGCGTGCGCCTGGAGTACGACCAGATTCCGAAGCTGTGGTCGGACAGCTACCAGACGCCGTTCGTCAATCCGGGCAGCACCAGCCTCACGCTGCCGGCGGGCTGGGTGCGCGGCGCCAACACGGCGGGGATGACCGCGTTGAACGCGAGCATGCATTCCTTTCATGTCGACACCCAGCGCAACACGCTCAGCTTCGGCCTGACCAAGCAGGTGGTCGAGGGCTGGGATGTGGAAGTGCGCGGCAAGCATGAAAAGAAGGAGGGCAACCGCTTCATCGGCGCGGTGATCGGCAACAGCGGCGGCAATCCGCGCGCCGCGATCCTGCCCGAGCCGGTGGACTACACCACCGACGAGTTCGAGGCGCTGCTGCGCTATACCTCGAAGAAGCTGCAGCTGCAGTTCGGCTACTTCGGTTCGTTCTTCCAGGATGCCAACAACAGCCTGGTCTGGAGCAATCCCTACTCCGACGCCGCGACCTGGGGAGCGGGCGTCGCGGGGAAGATCAGCCGGGGCCACGTCGGCCTGCCGCCGGATAACCAGATGCATCAGATCAGCGCGTCGGGCGGCTATAACTTCACCAAGGACACCCGCCTGTCGGGCAGCCTGAGCTACGGCCGGATGACGCAGAACGACGCCTTCCTGCCGTACACGGTGAACACCGGACTGACCGTGACCACGCCGCTGCCGCGCTCTTCGCTGGATGGCAAGGTCAACACCACGCATGCGGACCTGAAGCTGAGCTCGAAGCTGATGCCGAAGCTGAACCTGACGGCCGCCTACCGCTACGACGACCGCGACAACCGGACCCCGCAGGCGCAGTACCTCTACATCGGCGGCGATTCGCAGAACCAGCAGGGCGTCAACTCGGCCAATGCGCGCACCAACCTGCCGGTCGGCAGCACCAGGCAGCAGATCGACGCGGAAGCCGACTACCACTGGACCGCCAGCACCAGGTTCAAGCTGGGCTACGGCTACGACTGGGCGAAGAAGACCTTCGAGGCGATCACCGACGAGCGCGAGAGCACCTACAAGGCGGAAGTGCACCAGCACTTCAGCGATGCGGTCTCGGGCGGCCTGGGCTATGCCTATTCCGACCGCAGCACGTCGGCCTACAACGCGTCGGCGCCGTTCATCGCGACCTATTCCGCCGGCTATGTGGCGTCCCAGCTCAACGCCGCGCAGCCGCTCAACGGTCTGTGGGACAACCTGCCGGCGCAAAAGAAGTTCTTCCTGGCGCCGCGCGTGCGCGACAAGGTGCGCGCATTCCTGAACGTGGCGCCGACCGAGCGTATCGACCTGCAATTCGCCGTCGACTACAAGGACGACAGCTACAAGGAATCGCAATACGGCCTGCAGAAGGCCAGGGGCTGGGCGGCCAGCATCGATGCCGGCTTCAATGCCTCCGATGCCCTGACCACGCACGCCTTCCTGTCGGCAGACAACTACGGCACCTTGCAGCGCTCGCTGCAGTTCCAGAACTCGATCACCCCGGCCAAGTCCACCCCGACCACCGGCCAGTACGACTACACGTACGACATCAACGACCGTACTTATGCCGCGGGTTTCGGGTTCCGCTACCGGCCGCTGCGCAAGTACGAGTTCGGCGCCGACCTGACCCATGTCGCCTCGACCGGCGAAATCAGGGTAACCACGATGAGCGGGATTCCGGCCGGCTCGCAAGCGTTGCCGATGCCGGACCTGAGCACCCGCCTGGCGCGCCTGGATCTGTTCGGCAGCTACGAGCTGAAGAAGGACGTGAAGCTCAGGGTCAAGTACATCTATGAGCGTTATCGTTCGACCGACTGGGCGTACGACCAGGTCACGGCCAACACCATGGCCAACGTGATCGGCACCAACCAGCTCAGCACGAACTACAACGTGCAGTACCTCGGCGTATCGGTCGCTTACCAGTTCTGATACCAGTTCTGATCGCGCCAGCCCCGGCATCGTGACGCAATGCATCCTGTCATGACCGGGGCTTTTTCCATCCGCCGTGTTCGCCGACGCGGAACGTTCGCCCGGCGCGGACTTGTCCGCGGCTCTGGCTTGAAAGTTGCTTTAACTCAAGACGAACTCCGATAGTTTTCCTCCTCCAGACACCATGATTACCCTGCCTGCAAAAAGGACCGCACTGCGCCAGCCGGCGCGCACGCTCCAGGCCCTGGCCTTGGCCGCGCTGTTCTGCCTCGCCGGTTTCGCGGCGACGCCGGCAATGGCGGACGACGACAAGGGCGCGCCCGCCGCCAGCGCCGGAAAGCTCGACAACGCCACCTGCCAGGGCTGTCACGATGGCAAGAAGGGCAAAGTCGAAGCGCAGGGCGCCGACGGCTCCACGCGCGAGCTGCATGCGATCAGCAACGAAAGATACGGCAAGGGCGTGCACGGCACCATGCAGTGCGTCGACTGCCATGCCGAGATCACCGACGCCACGGCGCAGCACAAGATCGCGCCACAGGCGAAGAAGCCGGACTGCATCCAGTGCCACGAGGCGCTGTGGGACAAGGCGAAGAAGGATGGGCTGGAGAAGGAAAAGGCGCGCCTGGGCGTCGTGGCGCAGAACATCGAGGCCTACAAGAAGTCCTTCCATGCGCGCCCCAACAAGGAAGACAAGACGCGCGTGTACGCCACCTGCAACGACTGCCATGACGTGCACACCTTCGACGTCGCGCCGCAGGGCACGGTGCGCCGCACCGACAACCGCCTGAACGTGCCGAAGGTGTGCGGCGAGAGCTGCCACGAGGACCAGCTGGAGGAATACAGCGGCTCCATCCACGGGAAAGAGGTTCTCGAAAAAAGGAACCTGAAGGCCGCGGTCTGCTCCGACTGCCACACCACGCACGCGATCGCCAACACCTCGGCGGCGCCGACCAAGCTGGCGATCACCGCCAACTGCGGCACCTGCCACGAGGACAAGTACAAGTCGTACAAGGGCACCTATCACGGCCAGATCAACACGCTTGGCTACGCCGGCACCGGCAAGTGCTTCGACTGCCACGGCAGCCACGACATCCTGCCGGCCGACGATCCGGAGTCGAAGGTGCACGAGAAGAACCGCCTGAAGACCTGCCGGCAGTGCCACAACCCGAAGAAGGGCCTGCCGGAGGCGACGCCGGGCTTCGTCTCGTTCGCGCCGCACGGCGTGACCGACGACTTCAAGGCCTATCCGCAGATCTGGATCGCGTCCAAGTTCATGATCGGTCTTCTGGTCGGCACCTTCGCCTTCTTCTGGACCCATACGCTGCTGTGGTTCTATCGCGAGTACAAGGACCGCCAGCAGCGCAAGCTGCGCCCGCACGTGAAGGCCGATGCGCTGCCCGAGGAGTACAGGGGCCTGCACTACCGGCGCTTCCCGCTGGTGTGGCGCGTCGCCCACCTGTGCTTCGCGTTGAGCCTGATGACGCTGACCGTCACCGGCATGCCGCTGTTCTTCCCGGATGCGCCGTGGGCGCCGCTGATCATCGACTTCGTCGGCGGTCCGAAGGCGGCGGGCCTGATCCACCGCGCCGCGGCCACCGTGTTCGGCCTGATCTTCTTCTGGCACCTGGCCTATGTGCTGGTCAGGATCGGCCGCAACTGGAAGAGCTTCAAGATCTTCGGGCCGCATTCGCTGATCCCGAACCTGCAGGACCTGAAGGATATCGTCGCGATGTTCAAGTGGTTCTTCGGCAAGGCGCCGCGCCCGGTGTTCGAGCGCTGGACCTACTGGGAGAAGTTCGACTACTGGGCGCCGTTCTGGGGCGTGACCATCATCGGCGTGTCCGGCCTGATGATGTGGTTCCCGCACATCACGGCGAAGTACCTGCCGGGCTGGACGTTCAACGTGGCGATGATCTTCCACGGCGAGGAAGCGATCCTGGCGGTGCTGTTCCTGTTCACGGTTCACTTCTTCAACAACCACTTCCGCCCGGACAAGTTCCCGCTCGATCCGGTGATGTTCACCGGCACCTTCACGCTGGAAGAGTTCCGCCGCGAGCACCGCGTCGAGTACGAACGCCTGCTGAAGTCCGGCGAGCTGGTCAAGTATCTGGTGCAGGAGCCGTCGCGGCCGATGCAGCTGGGCGCGAAGATCCTCGGCTTCACGCTGATCGCGGTCGGGCTGGCATTGCTGGCGATGGTCACGGTCGGGTTCTTCAGCCACTGAGAAGGGATTATCCGGGGCGGCCGTCCCCCGGATTACAAATGTCGGCGGTGTTATTCAGGCATTACATTTTTGAGAGAGCTACCATGAAACGCAACACGATCACCAGCAAACTGTGCGGCCTTGCCGCCGCAGCCGCGGCGCTGTCGCTGTCGGCCTCGGCCTTCGCCGCGATGAGCGAGTCGGATGTCGAGCCTTACCTGAAGAAGCAGGGCTGCTTCAAGTGCCATGCGGTCGACAAGACCAAGAAGGGGCCGGCATACAAGAAGATCGCGGAAAAGTACAAGGGCAAGCCGGACGGCGAGGCCAAGGTGATCAAGAACATCACCACGTCGCCGAAGGTCAAGCTGGAAGACGGCACCGAGGAAGAGCACAAGATCATCGAAACCAAGGACCAGGGCGACCTGAAGACGATCAGCAACTGGATCCTGTCGCGCTGATCTTCGGGTTCCCGGCCCGGGAAGCGGCCGGCATCGTCGAAAGACGGTGCCGGCCGTTTTTATTTCTTCAGGCTCTGTCCGTACGCTGGAGGAGAGGCGGGCCGTATGCGCCTTCGATGGATAGCGCAGGGCGCTTTGGAGGAATTACCCTTGCGGCGCGCCGAACAGGCAGCGTTTGCGCGCGCAGCCCGCGCTTTCCTCGCCAGGCGTGCGCTCGCCGCCCGCCTGCATGGGCGTGCGCCTGGCTTTCGCGCAGTAAGAAAACAGGTGGTTGAGCGCGATCCACTCCGGCTCGCAGGCAGGTTCGGTGATCGCTGGTTCGTGTTGTGGAGTCATTGGAGTTCCTCGTGAAGTTACTGTGTCCGTTCATGCGCTCAGCCGCACATCGGCCGTCAGCAGCGCCAGCACCTCGTCTCCCGGCACCGGCTTGCTGAACAGGTATCCCTGCATCACGTCGCAGCCGTATTGGCGCAGGAAGGCCAGCTGCTCGCGCGTCTCGACGCCTTCGGCCACCACTTCCAGCTTCATGCTGTGCGCCAGCGCGATGACGGCGGTGACGATGGCGCGGTCGTCGGCATCGGTGTGGATGTCGCGCACGAACGACTGGTCGATCTTCAGCACGTGGATCGGCAGGCGCTTCAGGTAGGACAGCGACGAATATCCGGTGCCGAAGTCGTCGATCGAGATCTGCACGCCCATGCGGTGCAGCTTGTCGAGGGTGACGGCGGTCTGCTCGGTGTCTTCCATCAGGATGCCTTCGGTCAGCTCCACTTCCAGCAGGGAGGGCGGCAGCTCCATTTCGCGCAGGATGCCATCGATGGTCTCGGCCAGGTCGCCCTGCAGGAACTGGCGCGCCGACAGGTTGACCGCGACCCGCATCGGCATGCCGGCGCGCTCCCAGGCCTTGGCCTGCGCGCAGGCGGTGCGCAACACCCATTCGCCGATCTGCGCGATCATGCCGGTCTCTTCCGCCAGCGGGATGAACTTGGCCGGCGATACCATGCCCAGCCCGGGATGGCGCCAGCGGATCAGGGCCTCGGTGCCGCGTATCCGGCCGCTGACGATGTCGGCCTGCGGCTGGAAATGCAGCTCGAACTCGCCGCGCTCGATGGCCCAGCGCATGCTGTTTTCCAGCTGCAGGCGCTGCATGATGGCGGCGTTCATGTCCTCGGTGAAGAACTGGAAATTGTTGCGCCCGCAATCCTTGGCGCGGTAGAGCGCGATGTCGGCGTTGCGGATCAGCGCGTCGCCGTCGGCGGCGTCGGCCGGATACAGCGTCACGCCGATGCTGACGGTCACGTACAGCTCGTGCCCGTACAGGTGGAACGGTTCCTTGAGCGCGTCGACCAGCTTGCCGGCGATATGCCCGGTGTCTTCCGGCTGCCCGACGTCGAAGCTGAGCAGCGCGAACTCGTCGCCGCCCATGCGCGCCAGCGTGTCGCCCTGGCGCACGCAGCCGGACAGGCGCGCCGCGACCGCCTTGAGCAGGGCGTCGCCGATGTCGTGGCCGAGCGTGTCGTTGACGGTCTTGAAGCGGTCGAGGTCGAGCAGCATCAGGGCGAACGCGCTGTTCCTGCGCTGCAGCGCGACGATCGCCTGCTGCAGCCGGTCGTTGAACAGGCGCCGGTTGGGCAGGCCGGTCAGCGGGTCGTGGAAGGCGAGGTGGCGGATGGTCTGTTCGTTCTGCTTGCGCTCGCTGATATCCTCGGTGACCGCGATATAGTGCGTGATTTCGCCGGCCTCGTTTTTCAGCGGCGAGATGGTTTCCAGGCACCAGTACAGCTCGCCGTTCTTCTTGGTGTTGTGCAGCTCGCCGGTCCATTCCTTGCCCGACTTCAGGGTATCCCACATGCGCTTGTAGGTTTCGGGATGGGTTTCGTCCGAGCGCAGCATGTGCGGCGTCTTGCCGATCACTTCCTCCGCGCTGTAGCCGTTGATCTTCGTAAACCACGGATTGACGTATTCGATCACGCCGTTGCGGTCGGTGATCATCACCGCGCTGGCGCTTTGCTCGACCGCGCGCGACAGCTTGCGCAGGTTGTCTTCCACCTTGCGGCGCTGCGCCTCGCGTTCGATATTGGCCAGCGCGAAGGAGACATCCTCGGTCATCTCGTCGAGCAGCCGCAACTGCGCCGCGTCGAAAAAGTCGGGCTCGTGCGCATACAGGCTGAACACGCCGACCGTCCGCTCCTCGATGCGCAGGCGCAGCGCCACATGCGACTCGAAGCCGGCCGCCAGCGCCTGCGGGCAGATCGGATGCCGCTCGGGATCGCCCTCGTGGCGGTTGCTGCATATCTTCATTGCGGCGAACTGCAGCGCGCTCTTCTTTTCGGACAGGCAGTCATGGATCAGGTCGTCGCATTCCGGCAGGCCGACATCCTTGCCCCATCTGGTGGTCCAGCGCCAGCGCTTGCCGCAGGCGTCGAGCAGCGCGATGCGGGCCAGCGGGAAACCGCCGTGCTCGACCGCGATATGGCAGATTTCGTCGAGCAGACGGTCGCGCTCGCCGATGCGCACGATCGCCCCGTTGGTGTGGCTGAGCACGCTGTAGAGGCGGTTGATGTGGCTGGCCTCCATCTGAGCGCGCTGGCGCTCCTCGATCTCGACCGACAGCGTGCGGTTGGCTTCGGCCAGTTCCCGCGTGCGCTGCGCGACCTGGCGCGCCAGCACCAGCGGCTGCTTGAACACGGTATGGGTGAAGGCCGCCAGCAGCAGCGCCAGCAGCACCACGGCGGCGGCCGAATACACCGGCAATTCGGGATCGACCCAGCCTTCGGCGGGTTCGATGCTGAGGAACCATTTGCCGTTGGGGACCTCGATCTGGCGCACCACGGGCGAGCGCAGCGGCTTGCCGGCGGATCGGGCGATCACCGACCGTTCGCCGCTGCCGGCGCGAATGTGCGCCAGCTCGTAGTAATAGCCGGAGCTGGCCAGCTGCGGCAGGCCGCTGCTGGCCAGCAGGTCGGGAATCCGGATCAGCGCGCTGGTGAAACCCCAGAAGCGCTCCTGGCCGTCGCTGTCGGTGAGGAACACCGGCAGCCTGCCGATCACGCCCGTTCCGCCCTGCACCAGATCCATCGGGCCGGCCAGCGTCAGGCGGCGCGTCTGCAGCGCGAGGAAGGCTTCCTTGTTGCGGGCCGGGTCCTTCAGCAGGTCGTGGCCGAGCGCCTTGGCATTGGCGGCAAGCGGCGCCACCTGCGATACGATGCCGTCCTGCGCCAGCTGCAGGCTGCTGATGCCGCCGTACAGCCGCAGCATCTCGCCGGCGAGCTGGTCGAAATGGCCGATCTCGCCGCGGCCCTCGCGCAGGATCGCGGCCAGCGCGTAGGTGGCCGACAGCGACTTGGCGAGGCGTTCCTCCAGCATGGAACCCTGATTGGCGGCGATCACCTCGGCCTCGCGCTGTTCATGGGTGATCGCCAGGTGCATGGCCAGCGCGGCCAGGAGGCCGCCGACCAGCAGGGCGGCCGCGAAGGCCAGCGCGGTGATCAGGCGCAGGCGCCAGCGCAGTTTCGGTTCCTCGTCGCTCCTGCCCATCAGTGCCGTTACCAGGCGATTCATTGCATGCTGCTCCAATACTGCGGGCCGCCCGCGCGGGGCGGCCGATTAAAAATATGCCTGGCGGCGCAGCCCGCTACGCGGCCCTGAGCCGCGGCGCGTCCGGCCGGGCGGGGAGGGGGATGGCCGCCGGTTCGGGCGCGCCGCGCAGCCGGAACACGCTCACCGTGCGCGCCAGCGTGACCGACTGCTGCTGCAGCGCGTCCGCCGTGGCCGCCTCCTCCTCCACCAGCGCCGCATTGCGCTGGGTGACCTGGTCCATCTGCGCGATCGCCTGGTTCACCTGTTCGATGCCCGAGCTTTGCTCGCGGCTGGCGGCGCTGATTTCCGCCATGATGCCGGTCACGCGCTTGACGCTGTCGACGATCTCGCGCATGGTGGCGCCGGCCTGGTCGACCAGCCTGGCGCCGTTGTCGATTTTTTCCACCGAGCTGTCGATCAGCGACTTGATCTCCCTGGCCGCCGCCGCCGAACGCTGGGCGAGCTGCCGCACCTCGGCCGCGACCACGGCGAAGCCCTTGCCCTGTTCGCCGGCGCGCGCCGCTTCCACCGCGGCGTTGAGCGCCAGGATATTGGTCTGGAAGGCGATGCCGTCGATCACGCCGATGATGTCCACGATGCGGTGCGCGGATTCGTTGATCGCCCCCATCGTATCGACCACCCGCGACACCACCGCGCCGCCCCTGCCCGCCACCTCGGAGGCGGACACCGCGAGCTGGTTGGCCTGCCGCGCATGATCGGCGTTCTGCCTGACGGTGCCGGTGAGCTGCTCCATCGCCGATGCCGTCTCTTCCAGCGAGCTCGCCTGCTGTTCGGTGCGCGAAGCGAGGTCCAGGTTGGACGACGCGATCTGGGACGACGCGGCGGCGATGGTTTCGGTGCCCGAGCGCACCTCGCTGACGATCTTCACCAGGCCGTCGTTCATTTCCCGAAGCGCCGCCAGCAACTGGCCGGTCTCGTCGCGCGAGCGCACCTCGATCGTGCTGGTCAGGTCGCCGGAGGCGACGGTGTGCGCGATCCGGACCGCCTCCCCGAGCGGGCGGGTGATGCTGCGCGCGATCAGCGTGCAGATCGCCAGCAGTGCGCCCGCCAGCGCCAGCGCGCCGAGCGCGAGCTTGATCAGGCGGCTGACGAAGGTCGCCTGGACGGTATCCATGTATACGCCGGAGCCGACGATCCAGCCCCAGGGCGCGAAGCCCTTGACATAGGAAACCTTCGGCACCGGCGCGTCGCTGCCCGGTTTGCTCCAGTGGTAGAACACGAAGCCCTCGCCGCCGGCCTGCACCACGGCGGCCATCTCCGCGAACAGGCGCTTGCCGGTCGGGTCCTTGTAGTCCGACATATCGCTGCCGTCCAGCTCCGGCTTGATCGGATGCATCACCATGCGCGGATGCGTGTCGTTGATCCAGAAGTATTCCGCGCCGCTGTAGCGCAGCGACCTGATGGCGTCTTTCGCCAGTTTCCTGGCCTCGTCCTCGTTGATGGCGCCGGACGCCGCCAGGCGCTGGTAGTGTTGCAGCACGCTGTGCGCGGTTTCCACCGCCTGGCGCACGCCGGCTTGCCGTTCCTTGAGGATCAGCGCCCGTTCCGAGAGCAGGAACAGCGCGGTGAGAACAACGATGCCGAGCGTGGCGCAGGCCGCCAGCAGCCACAGCTTTCTACCGATGGTGAGCACGAAGGCGGCGCCGAACCGGCTCATGGCGGCCTCCCTTGCGGCGCGGGCGCTCATGCTGCAAGCCTGGCGGGGTGGATGTCGGCCGCCAGCTTGCCGATGTCGAGCAGGCCAAGCACGCGCTGCCCGATCCTGCCGATGCCGAGCAGGTAGTGCGCGCCGTCTTCGGCGCGGATGGCGGGCGCCAGCCGCATCTGCGCCGGCGCGAGCGTCACCACGTCGATCACGCATTCGGCGGCGATCGCGATCATGCGCTCGCCGCTGGCCAGCACCACCACTTCCATGTCGTTGCCGTGCTCCGCACGAGCCAGGCCGAGCATGGCGGCCAGATCGATCACCGGCACCGCCATGCCCTGCACGGGGATGGTGCCGAGCAGCGCGTCGCGCGGCGCGCCCGCCTGCGGCAGGCGCACTTCGTCGAAGCGGCGCAGTTCATGCACATTGTGCAGGGCCGCGCCGTACTGGCGCCCGGCGATGCGGTACACCAGGTAGTCGGCGGCCGCGCAGGCGGCGGGGGCGATAGCGGCCGCGGTAACGGCGCTTGCCTTGGATGCATGTGGGTTTGCGTGCATCTTTGCTCCTTTTGGTTGGTTTTGTTGTCCGGTGCGTCTTGATCGTTTCATGCGAACACCGTCTTCGGCCGGCCTTCCGCGATCACGCGGGTGGCCGCTTCCGCGGCCAGCGGCCGGCCCATCAGGTAGCCCTGGCCGGCGATGCCCTTGTAGGCCTTCAGCAGGCCGAGCTGCGCCTGGTCCTCGATGCCCTCCGCCACCACGCGCAGGCCGAGCTTGGCCGCCATGGCGACGATGGCGCTGACGATGGCGGCGTCGTCCTGGTCGCTGGCGATGTCGCGGATGAAGGAGCGGTCGATCTTGAGCGCATGCAGCGGCAGCTTCTTCAGGTAGGCCAGCGACGAGTGGCCGGTGCCGAAATCGTCGATCGAGAACTGCACGCCGAGGTCGGCCAGCTGGTGCATGATGGCGATCGAGGCGTCCGGGTCGTGCATCACCACGCTTTCGGTGATCTCCAGTTCGAGGCAGAAATGGGGCAGGCCGCTGTGCTGCAGCGCGAGCGACACTTGGCGCGCCAGGTCGGCGTTCTGGAACTGCCGGCCCGACAGGTTCACCGCCATCAGCCGGTGGCCGGGGAATTCCTTGCGCCAGGCCTGCGCCTGGTTGCAGGCGGTGCGCAGCACCCATTCGCCGATCGGCACGATCAGCCCCGTTTCCTCGGCGATGCCGAGGAAGGCGTCCGGCGCCAGCAGGCCGCGTTCCGGATGGCGCCAGCGCAGCAGGGCCTCGAAGCCGAGCAGCTTGCTGGTGTTGCAGTCGAACTGCGGCTGGTAGTGCAACTCCAGCTCGTTGCGCTCGACCGCCCGGTGCAGCGCGGTTTCCATCGCCAGGCGCTGGCTGGCCTGGGTGCCGAGGCCCTCGTCGTACAGTTCGTACCAGGAGCCGCCGGCGCTCTTGGCGCGGTACATCGCCATGTCGGCGTTCTTGAGCAGGATGTCGGTGCTGCTGCCGTCGTCCGGGTAGACGCTGATGCCGATGCTGACCGAGACGTACACTTCGTCGCCGTCGAGCTGGAACGGCGCGCGGAACGCATCCAGGATCTTTTGCGCGACGCCGCAGGCATCCTTCGGGCTCCTGACTTCGGACAGCACGACGGTGAACTCGTCGCCGCCCATGCGCGCCACCGTGTCGGCGCTGCGCACGCTGCCGCGCAGCCGGTGCGCCGCCTGCTGCAGCAGCTGGTCGCCGGCGTCGTGGCCCATGCTGTCGTTGATCAGCTTGAAGCGGTCGAGGTCGAGGAACATCACCGCGAAGCGGGCGTCCGGATTGCGCCTGGCCTGGTTCATCACCTGGTTCAGGCGGTCGGTGAACAGCACCCGGTTCGGCAGGTCGGTCAGCTGGTCGTAGTAGACCTGGTGCAGGATGCGCTCCTCGGCCGACTTGCGCTCCGAGATGTCGGAGAACACGCCGACGTAGTTGGTGATCCGCCCGTGGTCGTCGACCACGCGGCTGATGTTGAGCCACTGCGGATAGATTTCGCCGTTCTTGCGGATGTTCCAGATTTCGCCCTGCCACTTGCCGGTGCGTCCGATCGCGTCCCACATCTCCTGGTAGAACTCCTGGCTCTGGCGGCCGGAGCTGAGCAGGCGCGGGTTGCGGCCGACCACTTCCTGCAGGCTGTAGCCGGTGATGGTGGTGAAGGCGCGGTTGACGGTGAGGATGTTGCCGTTCTCGTCGGTGATGGTCATGCCTTCCAGCGAATTCTCGAAGGCCTGGTTGGCCAGCCGCATCGAGCGCTCGTTCTGCTTGCGCCGCGCAATGTCGTGCACCGTCAGCTGCACGATGTCGCGCTGGCCGAGATGGGCCGCGTCGATCGTCACCTCGGCCGGGAACTCGCGGCCGTCCAGCGACTTGAACATCCATTCGAAGCGTTGCGAGCCGTGCGCCAGGCTCTGCGCGATCCTGTCGTGCAATCCCTGCGCCGAGGGGATGCCGTCCGGCTGTTCCGCCGGCAGCAGCTGCTCCAGGCGCATCTCGGCGAATGCGGGGACGCTGGGGACGCCGAACAGTTTCAGCGCCGCGCGGTTGCAGTCGATGAAGCGGTCCTGGTGGCGCAGCAGCACGCCGTCGCTGGTGCCTTCGAACAGCGTGCGGAACAGCGTGTGCTCGCGGTCCAGCTCGATGCTCTTCCGGCGGCGCTCCTTCGTTTCGCGATAGGTCAGGGCGGCGGTCAGGCAGAAGAACACGCTGGCCAGCAGCGACATCGCCAGCAGCGTGAAGCGCGATTCGCGGTTGAATTCGGCGCCCTTCTCGTACGAGCGGGCGGTGGCGTCGATCACCAGCGGCAGGAACTGGTGCAGGGCGGTGAACATCTGGTTGGACAGATGCGCGGTTTCGGTGGCGTAGATGCGCTGCGCGGCGGCGCCGTCCTTGTCGAGCAGGCCGAGGATGCGCTCGCGGCTGCTGGCCACGCGGTTGACCATGTGGGCGACCTGGGCCCATTGTTCGGCATGCTTCGGATCCTGCTGCAGCCTGGCCAGCAGCTGCCGCACCTCGCCGTCGGCATGCACCAGCGCGCCCTTGTCGGCGGCGGACAGCTGCTGCTTGCGCAGCACGTCGAGGAACAGCGCCTGCGAGCGCTGCAGCTGCGCCTCGATTTCGGACACCTGTTTGAGCACGACGCTGCCGTTGCTGTACAGCCGGTCCAGGTCCTGGGCGCCCCGCTGCAGGCCCCACCAGCCGATATTGCTGACGAAGAAGCCGGAGGCGGCGCCCACCAGGAACATGATCAGCAACAGGTTCGAGACGATGATCTTGCGCATGCCGGTTTTCCTGGGATGGGGCTGGGAGCCTGGGTTCATTGGTTGTCGGTGCCGGATGCCGGGCGCTGCGGCAAGGCGCAGCCGCGTGCGCCGCGCCTTGCCGCAAGCCGGCTTACTTCGATTGGCCGATCATGTAGTCCGCCGCGGCGATGACGTCGGCGTCGGACAGGCCGCCATTGCCGCCCTTGGGCGGCATCACGCCCTTGCCCTTGAGGGCCGAGCCATGCAGCGCGGCGGCGCCGGTCTTGATGCGCGGCGCCCAGGCCGCCTTGTCGCCGATCTTCGGCGCACCGGCAGCACCGGTTGCGTGGCAGGCGGCGCAGGTGGATTCATAGACTTCCTTGCCGCCGGCAAAACTCTGGCCCGCGACCACCAACAAACCGGCCGCAACAGCGGTACTGATGAAACTGACTTTCATGTTTTCTCCTTGGATGAAAAGCGTGGCGCGAACGGCAGACGAGCGCAGCGCCACTTTTGATGGTTTGCAATTAATGTGCCAATGGCAACAATGGGGACCGGACGCACGAGAAACTTCATCCCGGTCAAGCCTTTCCCGGAAGCAGGAAAAACAGGCGGCTGAATTGCCGGGCGCGGGAATGCGAGGGATTGGCGCAGGCGGCGTGGCGGCGCTGCCTGCCCATGTGGGCGGCGGGACGAATTACCGGCGAATTACCGGCCTGGCGTCGCCGCGGCGCGCGGGGCGTCGTCGGCCAGCGGATGGAAGGCGCGCGCGATGTAGGCGCTCAGCGCCTGGATGTCGGCATCGTTGAGCACGGACTTCCACGCCGGCATCGACGTGCCGGGCAAGCCTTCGCGGATCACGTTGGCCAGGCGCGCTTTCGTCATGTGCCGCATGAACTCGGGCGCGGTCAGGTCGCGCGGATGCGGTTCGAGAAAGCTGCCGATCCAGTTGCGCGCGGTGCCGTCGGCCGCGTGGCAGAACGCGCAATTCTTCTGGAACAGCGATTCGCCGCGCTTCTCCAGCGGCGTCAGGCCGGCGATCTTGGGCGCCCTGTCGTGCAGGTGATAGGGCGTGGCGCTGGTGATGGCGTCCACGTCCTTGGGCGGCCAGTCGCCCGGCGCGAATCCCATGCGCGGATAGGACAGCGGGCGCGAGTCCCATGGCGCGCCTTCGTTCGCCACCCTGGCGCGGTCATGGCAGCTGACGCAGGTCGACATGAACAGGCGGCGGCCGGCGCGCTGCTCGGGCGTGAGCTGTTCGGGCGGCGTGTCGAGCGTGATCTTGCCGGTGGCGAAGGGGAAGGCGGCGGCATATTGATCATGGTTGGCCCAGCCGTTTTCCCGCGTGTGGTAGGCGGTGTTTCTCGCTTTCGAGACCATGAATTCCTGCCGGACGAAGTCGGCCACCGCTTCGATCTCGTTCGGCTGCAGGATGTCGGCGAAGCCTTTCATGGCGGTGCCGGGGCGGCCGTGGCGGATCGCGTCGAGCATCTTTGCGCGCGGCAGATCCTGCGGCGACGTGGTGGTGAAGTCGCGCGGCCGCGGTTCGAGGTAGCTGCTGGCCAGCGTCTGCGCATTGCCGGAATAGCCGTGGCAGAAGTAGCAGCGGAAGTTGTAGATGCGGCGGCCCAGTTCGATGACGTCGGCGCTGGGCGCGGTTTCGGCCGCCGCCGCGGCGGCGGACGGCGGCGACGATTCGCCGCAGGCGGCGAGCGAGAGCGACAGGACGGCTGCCGCCAGTAAGGCTGACAATTTCATTGCTTGGACTTGGCTTGTTTCATATTGCCGGCGGGCGGCTGTATGAAGCGCTGGAACACGAACTCGGCCACGTCGGCGATTTCCTGTTCGGACAGCACCTTGCTCCAGGCCGGCATCTCGGTGCCGAGCTTGCCGTCGGAGATGGCGTTGAACAGCGCGACGCGGTTCAGTTCCTGGCGCGATGCGGGATGCAGGAAATTGCGCGGCTTCGGATTGATGAAGTAGGCGCGCGGACCGCGGCCGTCGCCGGTGGTGCCGTGGCAGGTTGCGCAATTGCTCATGTAGAAGGCGGCGCCCTTGACGGTGTCGCCTTTCAGGCCGCGCGGCAGCGGCGCCTTCATGTCGGCCGCGACCGGTTTGGCGAGCGCGCCTCCGGGTGCGCCCTGGGCCGCCATCGCCATCGCGCTCGGCAGGCCGGCGCCATGCATGGCGGATGCGCCTTTGCCGTGGCGCGTGCCGGAGATGCCTTCGGTGGCGGACAGGCCCATGAAGCTGGAGCGGATGTAGTCGACCACCGCATTGATGTCTGCCGCGCTCAGCTGGGTCTGGAAGCCCGCCATTGCGGTTTCCGGACGGCCGTAGGTGACCGACTTGAGCATGCGCTCCTTGGTCAGTTCGGCGCGCGCCGCGGGGGCGGTGAAGTCGCGCGGCGGCGGATTCAGGCTGGCCTGCGCGCGGCTCCTGCCGTCGCCCTTGTCGCCGTGGCACACCGAGCAGTTCTTGTTGTAGACGACGCGGCCGCGGCTGGCGCCGTGATCGGCGCCCAGGTTCGCGCCGCCGGCCGGCATGAAGTTGTCGCGCACATAGTCGACCACCGCCTCGATCTCCTTCTGGTTCATCTGGGTCTGCCAGCCGACCATCGCGGTTCCCGGCTTGCCGCCCCTGACGATCGCGATCATGTAGTCGCGCGTCAGCTGCGACGCGCCAGGAGCGGTGAAATCGCGCGGCGGCGGGTTGAGGCTGCCGCGCGCGCGGCTGTTGCCGTCGCCTTTGTCGCCGTGGCAGACCGAGCAGTAGTTGTGGTAGAGCGCAGCCGGGTTGATCTTCCCGCCGGGCGAGCTCACATGGGCGCCGGCGAAGGCGTTGCAGGAGACAGCGGCGATTCCCAGGAAAAGGAATGCCATCCGATTTCGGGAAAGCGGCAGCAGCGTTGCGGCGGCGGCGAGCAGTCTGGATGGGGTCTTGGTCATGATAGGAAGAGGGCTGGGGCTGGTCGTGGCGACATAGGCATATCGCATTCAATAAAGTCTTCCATGCCCGATAGCAAGAATGGTGCCCGGCTGCAGATTGCGCCGGGGTAAGCGATTGGTATGGTGTTTGCTAGCAGCATGTGAAAAAGCAACTTTCCTGAAGATCATCAGATTTTGCGAAAGGAACGGTAAAGGGCAAACATGAAAAGGCTTCCATCTCCCAAGTCGCTGGCCGTCATTCTCGCTTGCGCGCTGCTGGGCGCCGGTTGCGCCGTGCAGACGCAGAAACCGGCCGAACTGCCGCCGCTGGCGTTTCCCGCGCCGCCGGAGGAGGCGCGCTTCATCTTCGAGCGCGCCATCTACTCCAGTGCCGATGTCGAGAAGGAGGATGCCAACGCCGACCTGCGCCGCGCCCTCACCGGCGAGGCGCGCCGCGGCGAAGGGCTGGGCAAGCCCTACGGCGTGGCGGTGTATCACGGGCGCGTCTACGTGACCGATACCGCCAAGCGCTGCGTGGTGGTGTTCGACATCCCGGGGCAGCGCTATTTCAAGATCGGCGAGGATGACGCCGGCCGCCTGGTCATGCCGCTCGGCCTCGACGTCGACGGCAAGAGCAATCTCTACGTGGCCGACAATTCGGCCAAGCAGGTGCAGGTGTACGACAAGGACGGCAAGTTCCTGCGCACCATCGGCGGTCCCAAGTATTTCTCGCGGCCGACCGGCATCGCGGTGGATGCCGAGGGCATGCGCGTGTATGTGGTCGACACCGGCGCCGTCACCAACGAGAAGCACCGGGTGCTGGTATTCGACGCGCAGACCGGCGAGCACCTGCGCGACATCGGCACGCGCGGCAGCGGCGAGGGCGAGTTCAACCTGCCGCGCGACGTGGTGGTGGGCAAGGATGGCCTGCTCTACGTGGTCGACGGCGGCAATTTCCGCGTGCAGGTATTCAAGCCCGACGGCACCTTCGTGCAGACCTTCGGCTCGATCGGCCGCCAGAGCGGGCAGTTCTCGCGCCCGAAGGAGGCGGCGGTCGACCCCGAGGGCAACGTCTACGTGGTCGACAGCGCGTTCGGGAATTTTCAGATCTTCACGTCCGACGGCAAGCTGCTGCTCGCGGTCGGCGGCCGCAGCGAAGCCGACGGCAGGGCCAGATACATGCTGCCCTCGGGCATAGCGGTGGACGGCGACGGCCGCGTCTACCTGGTGGATCAGTACTTCAAGAAGGTGGAGGTGTACCGGCCCGCGACGCTGGCGGCGAACGCCGGCTTTGCGGTGGTGCAGGAGGAGGCGCCGAAAAAATGAGGCGCGCCGGCGGCGCCGAATGCGCATGCGCCGCGCATGTTCTGCTTCCAGCGTTTAGGAATGCTTCCTGAATTCGGGACCGGCCGCAAGGGGGATTCGAGCGGTGCGGCGGCGGCGGGGGAATCACGATAGCCCTTGTCGCAGCAGGGGGAAATCGGCGCCGCCCTGGTTTTTCCGGGAGGGTGACCGGCGGTCGATGAAAACGTCGAAGGCATCGCTTCATGTTTGTTTCGCCTGACCTGAATCAATTTTGTGGCTGGCGCGAAATTTGCAGAAGAGAAAACAAACCGGTTCAGTAGTCAGGGCTGTAGTGCCTATGAAGCGGGGTCTCCTTTGAAGCATGTCATCAATAAGAAAGGCAGGTGAGTATGAAAAACCAAAGATATACCGATGTCCTGAAGCGGCTGGCCGGCGCGGCAGCCGTCGTCTTGCTGGGTATGGGCGTCTTCGCGCAGGATGCATCGGCCGGCATCGCCAATACCAAGCACAACCTGACGGGCGCTCTGGGCGGGGCGGCCAACCGGAACAACAGCTTTACGCCGACCAGCGGCAACGGCGAGATCTGCGTGTTCTGCCATACGCCGCACGGCTCGGACACCAGCGCGGCCGTGCCGCTGTGGAACCGCAAGCTCGGCACGCCGACCTCGTACACCACCTATAACAGCCTCGGCACCTCCAGCCTGGACGGCGCCACCGCGCCGGTGGGTTCGGTCTCGCTGGCCTGCCTGTCCTGCCACGACGGTTCGCAGGCGATGAACGTGATGATCAACCAGCCCGGTTCCGGCGGCTACAACCCGGCCGGCGGCACGCTGGCCGGCAGCTGGGGCAGCAGTACCAACGTCGATGCCAGCGGCAAGCTGGCCGGCACCAACCTGATCACCCTGATCGGCACCGACCTGACCAACGACCACCCGATCGGCATCCAGTATGCGGGCGGTCCGAAGGCCGGCACCGTGCCGCAGCCGGGCGCGGCCGACTACAGCTACGACAAGACGCTGTTCCGCGACGGCGACTTCAAGTCGGCCGCCGGCGCACTGTTGAACGGCAACCCGGTGTGGTGGGTGGATACCGAAGCGACGCCGAACGGCACGCGCGAGAAGAGCGACATGCAGCTCTACTCCCGCAACAACGCGGCATCGGTCAACGGCAACGGCGTGCAGCTCAAGGACGGCAGCAACAACAACATCGTCCTGAGCGGCTACCAGCCGTTCGTCGAATGCGCGAGCTGCCACGATCCGCATACCGAGAACGTGACCTTCCTGCGCATGACGGACGGTAACAAGAACAGCCAGGTATGTCTCTCTTGCCACACTAAGTAACCGGCCAGGCAAGTAACCCGATGCCTGGGAAGACAGGGGCGGACAGGGCGACTTGTCTGCCCCTTTTTATGACGGGCTTTGCCTGCGAACAGAGGTTTGAAATGAAAAGATCGCACCAGTATCCACGCCCTGCGGTGCTGCTGTCGCTTGCGCTGCTGGCCGCCGCGCCCGCCGTCGCCGGCAATTCCGCGCCGGCTTCGGCGGCGCCGCAGAAAGCGGTTTTCGCGCGCGTCGGCGACGCCGTCATCACGCGCGACGAATACATCTCCGCGTATGCCGCTGCCGCGCGCGGCAAGTTCTACCACGGCAAGCCGCCGGAAGGAGGCGAGGCGGCGCTGCAGCGCGAAGTGGGCGACCAGCTGGTCGCGCGCGTGCTGCTGCTGCGCGAGGCCCGGCAGCGCGGCATCAAGCCCGACCAGGCCGAGATCCAGAAGACGATCCAGGGCTACGAGCAGCGCTATGCGAACAGCGCGCAGTGGAAGCAGACGCGCGACAAGGTGCTGCCCGGGCTGAGCGCGCGGCTGGAAGAGGACAGCCTGCTGGCGCAGCTGGAAAAGGCGGTGCGCGCGGTGCCGGCGCCGGCGCTCAAGGATGTCAAGGCCTACTACGCCGCGCATCCGGAAAAATTCACCGAGCCGGAGCAGCTGCGCGTGTCGGTCATCCTGCTCAAGGTCGATCCGTCCTCGCCGTCCGCCGCCTGGGTGAAGGCCAACGAGGAGGCGCAGGCGCTGGTGAAGAAGCTGCAGGCGGGGGCCGACTTCGCCGAGCTGGCGCGCAAGCATTCCGCCGACGAGTCGGCGCAGCAGGGCGGCGACATGGGCTACCTGCACGCCGGCATGCTGCCCGAGGGGACGCAGCAGGTGCTCAACGCGATGAAACCGGGCGAGATTTCCAATCCGGTGCAGGTGCTCGAAGGGATGGCGGTGCTGCGCCTGAGCGACCGCAAGCCGGCCCGGCTCAACAGCTTCGAGGCGGTGCAGCAGCGCGCCCAGGAGCTGCTGCAGCGCGACCAGCAGGAGCAGGCGTGGAACAAGCTGATCGCCGAGCTGAAGAAGAAGACGCCGGCGCAGATCGACCAGTCGCTGTTCCTGCCGCTGGCGGAACAGGCAGGCGCACGCCCGGCGGCCAAATGACAGATGGGAGATGTCCCTGTCGCTTTGCATAGCAATCGAGGTGTGACGTGCCCGAGGTCCAGGCCAGGCGTGCAGTCGTGTCGCCGCTGCTGTGCGTGGCGCTGTCGGCACTGTTCTGGCCGCGCACGGGCATGCCCGCGCTGCCTCCCGGCGCGCCGGCGGCGCCCGCGGAAACCGGCAGCGCAAGCCCTGCCGCGGCCAGCGGCGGACCCGGGCCGGGCGCGTCCGATGCCGGCGGCGGAACCGGGATCGTCTGGGCCTTGCCGCCGATCCGATGGGGCGGCTCGATTTCGTATGACATGCGCAGCAACAGCGGCGAAGGGCAGAAGAACATGCAGCGCGGCCTGATGACAACGCTCAAGGGCGCCACCGAAACCTTCGTGTGGCAGCCCTGGTTCAGCCGCCTCAATCTCGACCTGAACCTGACGGCGGCGCGCAGCAGCACCAGCTGGTCCGGCGCCGACGGCGAGTCCGGCGGCGGCTCCGGCAGCAGGAGCCTGTCCTTGTCGGGAAGCGGGCAGCTGAACCTGCTGCCGCTGTCGCGCTTTCCGTTCGAGGCGCATGTCTCGCGCACCGACAGCACGGTCAGCAGCGACCTGTCGCTGCCGGCCGACTACGTATCGACGCGCCTGGGCTTTTCGCAGCGCTACATCCGCCCTGGCGGCGACGCCATGTTCGGCTACGACCACGGCGTGCAGAACAGCAGCTCCACCGGCGGCGACCGGCAGGACATCGTGCGCCTGGCGTTCAATCACAACCTCCAGAATCAGCGCTTCCAGCTGACCGGCAACGGTTCCAGCAACACGCGCGACCGCACCGGGGAGTACGCCAGGCAAGGCAGCATGACGCTGCAGCATTACTATTCGCCGGACCTGTCGCTGTCGGTCGACAGCATGGCCAACGTCAGCACGACCAATTATTACCTGAGCCGGTCGCAGAGCAATACCAATCTGAACCAGCTCAGCACCCAGGCATTCTGGCGCCCGGAAGGGAGGCCGATGACGGTGTTCGGCGGCGCGCGCCTGGTGACGATGAGTTCCGGCGGCAGCTCCGACGGACTGGCCCAGGAAAGCGCCAGCGTGCGCTCGGGTAACGTCAATGCCGGCCTCGGTTATGAGGCCAGCCGCCATCTGCGCCTGAACGCGTCGGCCAACCTCAACATGACCGAAAGCCGGGACCGGCGCAACGTCAACGGCACCCAGTCGGCCAGCGCCAGCTACCAGCCCGATTCGCGCCAAATCGGCGGCTTCCTGTACAACTGGAACGCATCCGCCGGCGTGGCCAACCAGACCGGCGAGAACGGCGGCCATCAGCTCACGCTGCAGCTCAGCCATAACCTGAGCCGCAACTTCATCTTGAAGGAAGGCTCGACCGTCGGCACCGATCTCAGCCAGTCGGTGACGGTCATGAAGAACAGCCGGCGCGGCGCGGACGACCTCGCGCCCACCAGGATGCTCACCCATACCGGCGGCGTTTCCTGGTCCCGCTCGGAAGGCGCGGCCGTCGCGATGGCGCGCCTGAGCGTAAGCGACTCGCGCGGCCTGGACGGCAACCAGGAATATTTTCAGATGCTCAACCTGCAGCTGTCCGGCACCCTGCAAACCGGCAGCGACAGCTCATGGACGGGCAACCTCACCGTCCAGGCGACGCGCCAGGGGGTGTCCGATGCCGCGGTTCCCCCGATGGCAAACGACAGCGGCCTGAGCATCGCGCAGCTCAATGCCCGGCGCCACGCGTATTCGACCATGTCGAGCGGCGCGCTGACTTACCAGAGCGGCAAATTCTTCGGCATCCGCAACCTGCGCTTCGTGTCCGACCTGCGCCTGAACAGCCAGGCGCTGCTGCCGGTTCTGGGCGGGCCGCAGGACCAGGAAACGGCGGCCTGGGAAAACCGTTTCATCTACACCATCGGCCGCACCCAGCTGCGCGTGAGCACCATCATCGCGCGCGCCGTGGTGCCGTCCTATACGCGCGGCGCCGATGGCACCGAACATGTGGAAGGAGTGAGCAGGACCAATAAATCGATCATGTTTTCCCTGATGCGCACGTTTGGGTACTACTAGTTTTTTTGTAATTGCTTGAAAGGTAGGAAGGAATGATACGGCTAATGCACTACAGCAGGTACATGCGGGCAATCCTGCTCGTCATGATGATCCTGACGGCGTTTTTCGCCGACATGAGGAACGCGCGCGCCGAGTACGGCGACATCGTGATCAACAACTATTCGGACGGCGCGGGCATGCGGCCCGCGATCTTCCCGCACTGGTTCCACCGCATCCGTTTCCGCTGCAAGGTCTGCCACGCGGACCTCGGCTTCAAGTTCAAGGCCGGCGGCAACGAGATCAACATGGTGAAGATCATCGACGGCCAGTACTGCGGCGCCTGCCACAACGGCAACATCGCATGGTCCGTCGAGAACTGCAACCTGTGCCACTCCGGCAAGCCGGGCACGCCGACGCAAGTCCACGAGAGCACCATCAATTCGCTGGTCGCTCCCGCAAGCGCCGCGGCACAACAGACTCAACAGCAAAAGAAATAGGAGCAATCATGAAAGCATCCATCATGCTCCGCGCAGCACTCGCTCTGGCCGCGGCCGGCGCGATCGTCACGCAAGCCGGCGCGGCCGAGCCGAACGGCAAGAGCATCTACGACTCGACCTGCGTCGCCTGCCACGGCACCGGCGCCGCCGGCGCACCCAAGCTGGGCGACGCCGCCGCCTGGGCGCCGCGCATCAAGGCCGGCAACGCGGCGCTGTACGCCAGCGCGATCAAGGGCAAGGGCATCATGCCGCCGCGCGGCGGCAATGCCAAGCTCTCCGACGCCGAAGTGCAGGCGGCCGTGAACTACATGGTCGGCCAGTCCGACGGCAAGAGCGCCAAGGCGGCCGAGCCGGTGGCATCCGCACCGGCTGCCGGCGCTCCCGCGCAGGCAGGAGCGGCGGCGCCCGCCGTCAACACCTTCAACCGCCTGCTGCGCGCGCAGGGCAAGTTCAACCGGCCGCAGGCGGAAGACGGCATCCACGATCCGGCCAACGACGGCACGCTGGCGCTGCAGCCGCCGGCGGCGGCGTTCGAGCCGCTGGTCAAGAACGGCTACGGCAACCACGTCGACTGGGTCAAGTCGCTCAACGAGGACAAGATCAATCCGCGCTTCGACCGCAACGATCCGAACGCCAAGCCGATGGTGATGGACCTGAACATCGTGCGCGAGGTGAAGGGCTCGATGCCGGACGTGGTGTACCCGCACAAGCAGCATACGCAATGGCTGGACTGCTCGAACTGCCATCCGGCGATCTTCGTGCCGCAGAAGGGCGCCAACCAGATCAGCATGGCGGCCATCCTGCTCGGCCAGAAGTGCGGCGTCTGCCACGGCAAGGTCGCGTTCCCGGTCGCGGAATGCCGGCGCTGCCACTCGAAGAGCAAGACGCTGCCGGTGAACGCCGCCGCCAAGCCATGACGATGAAGCGCGAAAAGCCGGCGCTGATGCTGGCGCTCCTGCTGCTGTCGGGCGCGCCGGCGCTATCCGCGCCGGCGCTGGCGGCGGCCACCGGCAGCGCCGGCCCGCAACCC
>OFCW01000134.1_pt1 | contig 29647 bp, 33 predicted proteins | sample 1520951 | NCBI WGS metagenome assembly OFCW01 (sample SAMEA4349680, study PRJEB24078) | microbial mat metagenome | biome: Terrestrial Biome; feature: Habitat; material: Microbial Mat | place: India | collected 2012-06-12 | depth 10 m | reverse complement strand
AGCGATTCACCAACGCGTTGCACTGAGATTTTTTACACCGACCTCAGCACACAAAGCTTCGGACACCTCCGGGCCACCCGGTCGGGCGACGGCTTCTAGGACTTCGCCCTTTCGCGACCAACCCACTTGCGCAGGTCAGTCAGTTGTGACTTATTCAGCAGGTGCGAAAAGTTCGACCACTGCGCGCGCCCGCTCGTTAGCGCACAGCGTCGTAACATCACCGCGCTTGCCCTTCTGCACTTCTGCAATGCCCAGATGCAGAAGCATCATGCGGGTCGAGCTTGCTTGCGTCGATGCAGTGTTAGCGCTGCAATCATAACGCTTGACAAGTGCGTCTTGCTGTTCGAGTTCGTCATAGACGACCGATTTAGACAGCGCGACCAGCGCGCTTTTATTCGTGATACCGTTCAGCGCGCACAAGTTTTCAATGATGCACTGCGAATAGGGATCAAATTCACGCTTGATACCTTGACCGATACCGACCAGCGCTGCAACGATCTTGACCAGAACCTTGACACCGATGAAGTTCTGTTTGTCTTGCTTGCTGTCTGCTATACGGGCATTCTTGAGCAAGGTTTTAGCGATCTCTGCAAATTCAGGTTTGCTCATCCTTTCGCTCTCCCAAAACAATGCTGGCCGACTCGCGTATACGACCAACAGGCACATTATACGGGTGGATAGCCACCCAAATCGGGTGGATAAGAGACCTTTTGGGTGGATTCTAGACCATTGAAACGAAAAAGCCCGCTTTCGCGGGGCTTCTAAATCCTTGTTTTATAAGGAAAAAACTGGAGGCGGGGGTCGGAATCGAACCGGCGTAGACGGCTTTGCAGGCCGCTGCATAACCACTTTGCTACCCCGCCACGGGAGGTCATTGTAACCACAATCGCTGCTGCGTGCACTCGTCGATGCGACCCGTGACCTGAGCAACGAGAACGCCGTGACGCGCTCTGAGAATCTGGAGCGGGAAAGGAGTCTCGAACTCCCGACCTCAACCTTGGCAAGGTTGCGCTCTACCAACTGAGCTATTCCCGCGTCGACAACAGACAAAGATTATAGACGACTGCCGATTTTTGTCAAGCGTCAGGCAAGGACTCAACCCAAGCGCCCCGATCGCTCCTTGATCAATGGCCATGCCTTTTTCAGGTAATAGAACATCGACCATACCGTCAGCACGGCCGCGATCACCAGCAGCCACGCGCCCCAGTAGCGGGTATCGAGCACGCCGAACAGCGTGTCGCTATACAGCAGCATCGGGATCGCAATCATCTGCGCGGTGGTCTTGATCTTGCCGATCGAACTGACCGCCACCGACTTCGACGCGCCGATCTGCGCCATCCACTCACGCAATGCCGAGATGGCAATCTCGCGGCCGATAATGATGAAAGCGACCACGGCGTTGACACGTTCGAATTCGACCAGCACCAGCAAGGCGCCGGTGACCATCAGCTTGTCGGCAACCGGATCGAGAAAGGCGCCGAAAGCGGAAGTCTCGTTCCAGCGTCGCGCCAGAAAGCCGTCGAACCAATCGGTCACCGCCGCGACGATGAAGATGGCGCTGGACGCCATTCCTTTCGACAAGGGCGGCAACCAGGCGTCGGGCAGATAGAACACGCCTACCACCAGCGGGATCAGCGCCACACGCAACCAGGTAAGCAGAATCGGGATATTGAAAGGCATATGTCGGCGTCGGTGAATAAGCTCGATTATCGCGTGGAACTTGCCCGAACCGCAATGCAGCGATCGGTGCTGCTGAATTAATGCAACTGTCGATAGATTTCTTCCGCGAGCTGTCGCGATATCCCCTCCACCGATGCCAGTTCCTCGACGCTCGCATCGGCCACGCCGCGCAATCCGCCGAAGCGCGCCAGCAGCTTCTGGCGCCGCTTGGCGCCGACGCCTTCGATCTCCTCCAGCCGCGAGGTCTGGCGCGCCTTGCCGCGCTTGGCGCGCATGCCGGTGATGGCGAAGCGGTGCGCCTCGTCGCGGATCTGGGCGATCAGCATCAGCGCCGCCGATTCCTTGCCCAATTCCAGCGGCGGCCGCTCGTCGGCGAACACCAGCGTCTCCAAGCCAACCTTGCGTCCCTCGCCCTTGGCGACGCCGACAATCAGCCCGATATCGAGCCCCAGTTCGCTGAACACCTGGCGCGCCATTTCGACCTGGCCCTTGCCGCCGTCGATCAATACCACATCGGGCATCACCCCCTCGCCGTTGGCGACCTTCTCATAACGCCGCGTCAGCACCTGGCGCATCGCCGCATAGTCGTCACCGGGCGTAATCCCGGTGATGTTGTAGCGCCGGTATTCGCCGTTCTGCATTGCATGGTGATGGAACACCACGCAGGATGCCTGGGTCGCCTCGCCCTGCGTATGGCTGATGTCGAAACACTCGATGCGCAGGCTGTCGATGTCCTCGGCATCCAGCCCGAGCGCATCGGCCAGCGCGCGGGTGCGCGCTTGTTGCGAGCCTTGTTCCGACAGCAGGCGCGCCAAGGCGATTTCCGCCCCCTTGTGCGCCATTTCCAGCCACTGGCGGCGCTGCCCCTGCGGCTGGAAAACCAGGTTGATACGATGGCCGCATTGTTCCGCCAGCGCCATCATCAATGCCGGCTCGTCGAATTCGACATTCAGGATCAAGGCCGGCGGAATGAATTTGTCGATGTAGTGCTGCGCGAGGAAGGCCTTCAACACCTCGACCTCGACGGGCTCGCCGTCGGCTGCCAGCGCGCTATCGACATGCGCGGGGAAATACGCACGGTCGCCCAGATGGCGGCCGCCGCGCACCATCGCCAGGTTCACACAGGCGCGCCCGCCCTGCACGATGACGGCGATGATGTCGATGTCGGCATCCCCCACCGTTTCCATGGTCTGCTGGTGCAGCACGCGCGACAGCGCGCTGATCTGGTTGCGCACCGCGGCCGCCTGCTCAAACTTCAGTTCGGCCGCGAACGCATGCATCTTCCTTTCCAGCTCTTCCAGCACTTCGTTCTGCCGGCCGCGCAGGAATCTGGCGGCGTTGTCGACGTCGGCCGCGTAGTCTTCGCGGCTGATCGCGTTCACGCACGGCGCGCTGCAGCGCTGGATCTGATGCAGCAGGCAGGGGCGCGTGCGATTGGCGAATACCGAGTCCTCGCAGGTACGCAGCCGGAACACTTTCTGCAGGATCTGCATCGATTCCTTGACCGCCCACGCGCTGGGAAAAGGTCCGAAGTACTGGTTCTTCTTGTCGACCGCGCCGCGGTAATACGCCATGCGCGGCACCTCCTGCCCGGTGATCTTCAGGTAGGGGTATGACTTGTCGTCGCGGAACAGGATGTTGTAACGCGGCTGCTGCGTCTTGATCAGGTTGTTTTCCAGCAGCAGCGCTTCCGCTTCGCTGCGCGTGACCGTGGTTTCGAGGCGCGCGATGCGCTCGACCATCATCGCGATGCGCGGGCTGGTCAGCGTTTTCTGGAAATAGCTGGAAACGCGCTTCTTGAGATCGCGCGCCTTGCCGACGTACAGCAGGTTGTTGTCCGCATCGAAGTAGCGGTACACACCGGGCAGGTGCGGCAGCTTGGCGACGGTCTCAAGTACTTCCGCGCGCAGGTCAGGAGCGGCAGCGTCCGACATCGTCCAATTCAATCTTCAATCGGAGGCCAGTTCCTGCGCGGTCTGCTTGGCCGCGCGATAGCGCGCATCCAGCTGCAGCGTATCCCAGTCGGGAGCCTCCCCCTGCGGCACCAGCGCCGCCACGCGGGCGGCGGACGCCTTGGCCGCGGCATTCGCCTTGACCTTCAGCCCCTGCAGCAACTCGTCGGCCTTGTCCGGCGAATTGCAGATCAGGACCATGTCGCAGCCGGCGGACAAGGCCGCATGCGCGCCGTCGACCACGCCGCCGGCCACGCTCGCGCCTTCCATGCTCAGATCGTCGCTGAAGATCACGCCTTCGAATCCCATGTCCTTGCGCAGGATGGACAGCCACTTCTTCGAAAAACCGGCCGGGTTCTTGTCGACCTTCGGATAAATCACATGCGCCGGCATGACGGCCGCAAGGCCGAGACCGAGCCAGCCGTAGGGCGCGGCGTCGTCGGCCAGGATCTCCTTCAGTTCGCGTTCGTCGACCGGGATGGCGAAATGGGAATCGGCTTCCGCGAACCCATGTCCGGGGAAATGCTTGCCGCAATTGGCCATGCCCGCCAGCGCCAGGCCGTGATTCAGGCTTTTCGCCAGCATCGTCACCACGCGCGGGTCGCGATGAAACGCGCGGTCGCCGATCACGCCCGACTGCCCATGGTCGAGGTCCAGCACCGGCGTAAACGACAGGTCGACGCCGCAGGCGCGCAACTCGGCCGCCAGCACGAAACCGACATCGGTCGCGGCGCGCGTCGCCGCCAGCACATCGCGGTCCCACAATTCGCCCAGCTTGCGCATGGCCGGCAGTCTGGTGAAGCCGTCGGTCTTGAAGCGCTGCACGCGGCCGCCTTCATGGTCGACCGCGATCAAGACGCCGGGACGGGCTTCGTGGATAGCCGCCGTCAGCTCGCACAGTTGCTGGCGATTCTGGAAATTACGGGCAAACAGGATCACGCCGCCGGTCAGCGGATGTCGGATGCGGCGGATATCGTCGTCGTTGAGCGCGGTGCCGACGACATCGAGCATCACCGGGCCAAGGCCGGTACTTGCAGCTGGTACTTTCATTTCTTCTCCACTATCACGAAGGCGACCGCGTAGTCGGCTTCATCGGTAATCGATATCTGGGCCGTGAGCCCGTTCTGTTCCATGAATTCCTTCAGCGCCCCGCTCGCGACCGCAATCGGCTTTCCGCTCGCGGCATTCAGGGTCTGCATCGCACGCCAGGTCATCGGCATGCGCATGCCCAATCCGATCGCCTTGGAAAACGCTTCTTTGGCGGCGAAGCGCGTCGCCAGGAAGCGGATTCCGCGCGCTTCCACCTTCGCCTTGCGGCGCCGGTACTTTTCCAGTTCCTCCGGGCCGAGGATTTTCTCGGCGAAGCGCTCGCCATTGCGCGCCAGCGCGGCCTCCACCCGGGAAATCTGGATGATGTCGGTGCCTATGCCGTAGATCATTTCTTGTGTATGCCGAGGCGCGCCGCGGTCATGATCGCCTTCATTTCCTTGATCGCGTTCTGCCAGCCGATGAAGACTGCCTGCGCCACGATCGCATGGCCGATATTCAGCTCGGCGATTTCCGGAATGGCGGCGATCGCCTGCACATTGGTGTAATGCAGCCCATGTCCGGCATTCACCGTCAGCCCCAGGCCGACGCCTTGCAGCACCCCGGCCTGCACCCGCGCCAGTTCCTGCTGCCGTTCGCTTTCGGTCTGGGCGTCCGCATAGCGGCCGGTGTGGATTTCGATCACCGGCGCGCCGGTTTCGGCGGCAGCCTTGATCTGCGCCGGGTCGGCATCGATGAACAGACTGACGCGGATGCCTTCGGCCTGCAGTTGCCGGACCGCCGCCTGCACATCGGCAAAATGTTTCACCACATCCAACCCGCCTTCGGTCGTTACCTCATTGCGCCGCTCCGGCACCAGGCACACATCCTGCGGCTTGATGCGGCAAGCGAAGTCGATCATTTCCGGAGTCACGGCCGCCTCCAGGTTCATGCGTGTGCGCAACTGCGGGCGAATCGCCTCGACATCCGCATCCTTGATGTGGCGGCGATCCTCGCGCAGATGCAGAGTGATCGCATCGGCGCCGGCTTCCTCGGCCAGCAAGGCGGCCTGCACCGGGTCGGGATAAATGGTGCCGCGCGCGTTGCGCAGTGTTGCAACGTGATCGATATTCACGCCGAGATCGATGACGGGACTATTGGGATGTAGAAGGCTCATGGCGGGAAAAGAGGTGGCTTTATAACTGCATCAAATCTATCAGAATCTGCCGCGTGTTGAGCGGAGCCCCGCCCAAATGGTGCGCCAGCAGAAAACGCATCAGGAATTTGCTCTGCGTTTGCGTCGTGGCGTCCGAATAGTCCTCGCGCTCCATGTCGAGCAAGGTCTTGCCGGACACGCGCGGCGCCATATCCGCAGGGTGCGCCGGACGTGGCCCGCGCTCTGGATCGACCACATAGGTCTTGCCCTCGTCGACGGGCTGGCCGGTCGCCGCGCATATGGTGAAATTGCCGCCGACGCCTGTTTCCTTCAGCAGGGCGCGTTCGAACTTGCGCAGGACGATGGGCGCCGGTTCGTCGTGCGCGAGCTGGTTCAGGGTCGCGACGTAATGATCGAACAATGCCGGATGCGGGTCGTCGCGCGCCAGCAGCTTCACCAGCAATTCATTGAGATAAAAGCCGCACAGCAGTGCCGACTTTTCGAGAGGAAGCAAGCCGCCTATCCATTCCGCCTGGGTCAGCGTGCGCACCTCGGCCTTGCCGCTCCATCCGACCGACAAGGGCTGGAAGGTCTGCAGCACCCCGCGCAGCTTGGAATGCGGGCGCTTGGCACCTTTGGCGATCAGGGCGATACGCCCGTAGTCGCGCGAAAAGACGTCGACGATCAGGCTGGTTTCCTTGTACGGATAACTGTGCAACACGAAGGCCGGCTGGCCGGTCACCCGGTATTCCTTTTCCAGCCCTCGCTGGCGCGAGCCGTTCGATGAGGAAGCGCGCGGCGTCGGGGCATTGCCCAACTGGGATGCTTGCCGCACCTCATGCGAGTCGCGGCCTGGCTGTCCTGATTCCGGTGTCATGCTGTGCGAAGCGTGGTTTTCAACTGGCCGGTTGTCTGCCGGCTCGAACGCGGCGCCGCATCGGCAGTGTCGCTTGTCATCCGATAAGAGCTATTCGTAGCCGTATGCGCGCAGCCCGGCTTCGTTGTCGGCCCAGCCGGATTTCACCTTGACCCAGATTTCCAGATACACCGGACCGCCGAACAGCTTTTCCATATCCAAGCGGGCCTGAGTCGAGATTTCCTTGAGTTTCGCGCCCTTCTGGCCGATCACCATCGCCTTGTGACTGTCGCGATCAACCAGAATGGCCGCAAAGATTCTGCGCAGCCGGCCTTCTTCCTCGAATTTCTCGATAACGACGGTGCTCGTATAGGGTAATTCGTCGCCGACGAAGCGGAATACCTTTTCCCGCACGATTTCCGCCGCCAGGAATTTTTCGCTGCGATCGGTGATGTCGTCCTCGTCGAACATGGGGGGATTGACCGGCAAGTGCTTCTGAATTTCTCCTTCCAGTATATTCAGCTGGAAGCGTTGCTTGGCCGAGACGGGAATGACGGCCGCGAAATCGTGTTCGGCAGCGATCTGCTGTGCGAACGGAAACATCGCCTTCTTGTCCTTGATGCGATCCGATTTATTGAGGACCAGAATGCACGGAACATTCTTCGGGATCAATTCCAGCACCTGCTTGTCCGCCTGTCCGAATATGCCCGCTTCGACCACGAACAGGATCACGTCGGCAGCCGTCAGCGTGGTGGTCACGGTCCGGTTCAGCGTCTTGTTGAGCGCATTGGAATGCCGGGTCTGGAAGCCGGGAGTGTCGACATAGACGAACTGGGCCCCTTCCCGGGTCTGGATGCCGGTAATGCGGTGCCGGGTGGTTTGCGCCTTGCGCGAGGTAATGCTGACCTTCGCGCCGATCAGCGCATTCATCAGCGTCGACTTGCCGACATTGGGTCGGCCGACGATCGCGATGTAGCCGCAACGGAAGTCAGCGGGGGCGGCGGGTAATGTCATGCAGTTTTTGATTGGGTGGGAATTGCCGGAACGGCGGCTCCGGCAGTTGCGCCGGCCTCAGGCTGAGGTGGCTTGGCATCCGGCTTGGTTTCTGTCTTGACCTCGGATTTAGCGGACTTGCCATCCCCCTTCAGGTCCAGCCTGGACTGCCTGGGCTCCTGTTTCGCGTCCGCCTTGGCGGTCTTGACGGCCTTTTTCGCGGCATCCTCGGCCGGAGCGTCAGGCTGAATGGTTGCGATGCCGGCCAGCTTGAGCTGGGCCGCTTTCGGCCGCGTCTTGCGCCCCGATGCGGCAGTCTTGACCAGCGCGTTCTGGACTGCTTCCAGCGCCAGCTTTGCAGCTGCCTGCTCGCCGGCGCGTCGGCTTCCGCCGGTGCCAAAGACCTGGATATCCAGCTTCGGCACCAGGCATTCGATTTCGAATTCCTGATTGTGCGCGGCACCATGTGTCGCGACAACGTTGTATTGGGGCAAAGCCAGTTTTTTGCCTTGCAAAAACTCCTGCAACAGTGTCTTCGCATCCTTGCCCAGCGTCTTGGGATCGACGGTATCCAGAATCGGGATATACAGCGCCCGGATCACATCGCGTGCCGCGTCGAAGCCGGAATCCAGGAAAATCGCGCCGAACAAGGCTTCCAGCGTATCGGCGAGGATAGACGGTCGACGAAAACCGCCGGACTTGAGCTCGCCTTCGCCCAGGCGAAGAAACTGGGACAATTCCAGCCGTTGCGCGATTTCGTACAAGGATTGCTGCTTGACCAGGTTTGCGCGAAGGCGCGACAGGTCGCCCTCGTCAATCTTGTTGTACCGTTCGAACAGGAGCGACGCGACTACGCAATTCAGCACCGAGTCGCCGAGAAATTCGAGCCGCTCGTTATGCAGGCTGCTATGGCTGCGGTGCGTCAAGGCTTGCTGCAGCAGCGCAGCATCCTTGAATGTGTAGCCTAGCCTGTCCTGCAATAACTTGAGATCCATTGAAGTCCGCTTATTTTTTATTGCGCAGCTTTCTGCGTCGGCTTGCCGCCCGTACTCGCCACATAGTCGATGACCAGGCTGGCCGGGCCGATCAGTCCAATCCGCTTCTCATACGCAACGCTGACATCGAACCCATCGGCGGTCTTGGTGATCTCCAGATCCTTGCCGCTGACCGAGTCGATGTATCCGGCCTCGCGCTGCCTGTCGAAGGCTTGCTGAATCTCGCGCGGGCTGCTCGCGTTAGCCGCCGCCTGCGCAATCGCCTTCTTGATTGCCGAATATTCCACCACCGTCGGCACCACCTTCATTCCCAGCACTGCCAGCATGGCAATGATAGCGACCACGAACATGAAACCGACCAAAGAAAGACCATCCTGTCCGCCTGGAGTTGCCGATCGAAGCTTCATGATCCCGCTCCCTGATATTTAATTATTTAAAACTGCCGATGCGCCTGAAATCACTCAGGTTCATCCAGACAAAAAATGCTTTCCCGACAATATTTTCGTCCGGCACAAATCCCCAATACCGGCTGTCGAGACTGTTATCCCGATTATCTCCCATCATGAAGTAATGTCCAGGGGGGACCGTACATGCAAATCCTTCCAGATTGTAGCTGCACAACTCATGCCTCGGGAACGGATCCGGGTTTTGCACATAGGCCGGAGCGCGCTCGTCGTTCAGGATGCGGTGCGGCACTCCCGGCAATTTCTCCAGGAACTGCTTGGAATACGTCAGATGTTCCTCATCCAGGTAATCCGGCAGCGGCTCGTAAGAAACCTCTTTACCATTGATCGTTAAACGCTTGTTTTTATACACGATTTTATCACCAGGCACGCCGATTACGCGCTTGATGTAATCGAGCGACGGATCTTTCGGGTACTTGAAGACCATCACATCGCCGCGCTGCGGATTATTGATTTCGATGATTTTCTTGTTGATGACCGGCAGACGAATCCCGTAGGTGTATTTGTTCACCAGGATCAGGTCGCCGATCACCAGCGTCGGCACCATGGAGCTGGACGGAATCTTGAACGGCTCGAACAGGAAGGAGCGCAGGACAAAGACCAGTGCGATGACGGGGAAAAAGCTGCCCGAGTACTCGATCCAGGTCGGCTGCTTGAGAATTTCCGCCTCCAGCCGCGCGCGGCCGCTGTCGTCGGTCTTGATGCCTTCCTGCCTGAGCTTCGCCTGGCGCGCGTCGAATTCCGCCAGTGCGGCATTTGCCTTGGCGCGTCGCTGCTTTGCGAAGTGGAAGACGTCGAGCGCCCAGATGACGCCGGTGACCACGGTGAGAATGAACAGGATTAACGCAAAATTGCCGAGGATCGCTTGCAAACTCATTTATCTTCCACTTGTAAAATCGCCAAAAATGCCTCTTGCGGCACCTCCACCGAGCCAACCTGTTTCATGCGCTTCTTGCCCGCCTTCTGCTTTTCCAGCAACTTGCGCTTGCGGGTGATGTCGCCGCCGTAGCACTTGGCCAGCACGTTCTTGCGCATCGCCTTCACGTTTTCGCGCGCGATAATGTTGGAGCCGATCGCCGCTTGGATCGCGACATCGAACATCTGGCGCGGAATCAGTTCGCGCATCTTGGCCGCCACCGCACGCCCGCGGAACTGACTGCTGGAACGGTGCACGATGATGGCCAGCGCGTCGACCTTGTCGCCGTTGATCAGCATGTCGACCTTGACCACGTCGGCGGCGCGATACTCCTTGAACTCGTAATCCATCGACGCGTAGCCGCGCGAGGTGGACTTCAACTTGTCGAAGAAGTCGAGCACGATCTCCGCCATCGGCATTTCATAGGTCAGCATCACCTGCTTGCCGTGGTAGGCCATGTTGATCTGCACGCCGCGCTTCTGGGTACAGAGGGTGATCACCGAACCCACGTATTCCTGCGGCATGTACAGATTCACCGTGACGATCGGCTCGCGGATTTCCTCGATCTTGGACGGGTCCGGCATCTTCGACGGATTGTCGACCATGACGACCGTGCCGTCGCGCAGCGCCACTTCGTACACCACCGTCGGCGCGGTCGTGATCAGGTCCATGTCGAACTCGCGCTCCAGGCGCTCCTGCACGATTTCCATGTGCAACAGGCCGAGGAAGCCGCAGCGGAAGCCGAAGCCGAGCGCCTGCGACACTTCCGGCTCGTACTGCAGCGCGGCATCGTTCAGCTTCAGCTTTTCGAGCGATTCGCGCAGCGCATCGTACTGGTTCGCCTCGACCGGGAACAGACCGGCAAACACCTGCGGCTGCACTTCCTTGAAGCCGGGCAGCGGTTCCGCCGCGGGCTTGGCCGCCAGGGTGATGGTGTCGCCGACGCGAGCCGCCTTCAGCTCCTTGATGCCGGCAATGACAAAGCCCACCTGCCCTGCCGACAGCGCCTCGCGCGTCTGCGACTTCGGGGTGAAGACACCGACGCTCTCGGTCAGGTACTGCGCCCCCGTCGCCATCAGTGCGATCTTGTCCTTCGGACGCAGGGTGCCGTTCACGATCCGCACCAGCATCACCACGCCGACGTAATTGTCGAACCAGGAATCGATGATCAGCGCCTGCAGCTGCGCTTCCGGATCGCCCTTGGGCGGCGGCACCCTGGCAATCAGGGCTTCCAGCACATCCTCTACCCCTTCGCCGGTTTTTGCGGAGCAGCGTACTGCGTCGCTGGCCTCGATGCCGATCACGTCCTCGATCTCGGCAATCGCGTTTTCCGGATTCGCCGACGGCAAATCGATTTTGTTCAGCACCGGGACCACTTCGACGTTCAAATCGAGCGCCGTATAGCAGTTGGCGACGGTCTGCGCTTCCACGCCCTGCGAAGCATCCACCACCAGCAATGCGCCTTCGCAGGCAGACAGCGAGCGGCTGACTTCATAGCTGAAGTCGACGTGGCCAGGGGTGTCGATCAGGTTCAGGTTGTAGATCTTGCCGTCGCGCGCCTTGTAGTTGAGCGCAGCGGTCTGGGCCTTGATCGTGATGCCGCGCTCGCGCTCAAGGTCCATCGAATCCAGGACCTGCGCTTCCATCTCACGGTCGGACAGACCGCCGCACAGTTGAATGATGCGATCCGCAAGCGTTGATTTGCCGTGATCGATGTGGGCAATGATGGAAAAATTGCGAATATTGTCCATTAACTAAGATGCACACAAAAAAAGCGCTCTGAGCGGAGCGTGAGCCCCAAGCGAGCGCCTTATAGCAGAAGGTTGTTCGATAGCCGGCATTTTACCGGATTTCCAGGGCTAAAGCCCACAAAATCGGGGGCTACATCCACGATTTCACCGGAATTCGGCGCAAAAAGCCGCTTCCTGGGAGAAGGCAACATGGTGACGCGCCATGCTCGGCGCCAAACAATATGCGGAATGTCTGGTTTTCCAGACTGCGGGGCAGGCGCGATGGTTCAATGCTGTTCAAGAAACTCTCTGACTTTTACTTCATCCAGAAAGTAATTACATAGCTGCACAGCACTTGCCCCGTTTTTTTGACCGAACAATACCGGCACCAGTTCGTCAAACTGCGCAACGAGCGCCTCGTCACTATCGACATCGATGACTTCGATGGTAAATGGATATTCGCCGCTCAATGCTTGCAGCGCCTCCAGCATGTCGTCGCAAAGATGGCAATAGGATCGGGAGTAAACAACGAAATGCGTCGGGGTGCTCATCGATTATTCCGGCTTGTCGGCGAAAAAACCGCAGACCGTATCACCCGGTCTGCGGCCATTCAGGGTGACCGATCAGCGCCCGTTACCGGGACGGATAGGAACGAACTGCGATGCGTCGCCGCGCCGCACCAGCACGACCGCGGTCTTTTTCGGGTCGAGCTTGGCAACCAGGGCATTGAACTGCCTGGCGTCCTTCACGTCGGTGTTGTTCAGCCGCAGGATGATGTCGCCGGAACGCAGTCCCACTCGCGCCGCCGGCCCCTCCGCTTCATCCACAATTACGCCGCCATCGATCTTCAACTCTTTTTTCTGTGCTTCGCTCAAATCGCTCACGATCAATCCCAGCGAGTTGACAGACTGCTCGGACTTGGGCTGGCGCTCCTCTTTCTTCGCCGTCTTTTCCGGCTCCAGCTCGGCGACGGTGAGCGTAATGTCCCGGCTCGCGCCCTTGCGCCAGATGGTCAGCGTTGCCCGGCTGCCGGGTTTGGTCGCCCCCACCAGGCGAGGCAAATCGCTCGACTTCTCGATCGGCGCGCCGTTGTACTTCAGGATGATGTCGCCGGCTTCCAGTCCGCCCTTTTCCGCCGGGCCGCCCGGCTCGACGCGCTGGATCAGCGCACCCTGCGCACGCGCCAGGCCGAGGGATTCCGCCACATCCTTGGTCACCTCGCCGATCTGCACGCCGATCCGGCCGCGCGTGACCTTGCCGGTCGTGCGCAGCTGGTCGGCCACCCGCACCGCCTCGTCGATCGGCACTGCGAACGAAATTCCCATGTAGCCGCCCGAGCGGCTGTAGATCTGCGAATTGATGCCGACGACTTCGCCGCGCATATTGATCAGCGGGCCGCCCGAATTCCCGGGGTTGACGGCAACGTCCGTCTGAATCAAGGGCAGGTACTCGCCGGTATCACGTGCCTTGGCCGAGATGATGCCTGCAGTGACCGTATTATCGAGTCCGAAGGGTGAGCCGATGGCAATCACCCATTCCCCGACGCGCAGCTTGCTCGGATCGCCGATGGTCAGCCGCGGCAGATCCTTGCCATCGATCTTGACGACCGCGACGTCGGTGCGCTTGTCGACACCGATGATCTTTGCCTTGAATTCGCGCTTGTCCGTCAGCGTGACATAAACTTCATCCGCGCCGTCCACCACGTGCGCATTGGTGAGCACATAACCATCGGCGGAAATGATGAAGCCCGATCCGACGCCACGCGGCACTTCCTCCTCCTGCAATTGCGGAGGCTGCCTGCGATTGCGCGGCGCACGGTCCGGCTGCTGCTGCCGCGGCATCGGAATGCCGAAGAAACGACGGAAGAACTCCTGCATCTCTTCGTCTTCGGTGCCCGGCAGCCCCTGCCCCGGCCTGATCCGCTCCGTGGTGCGGATATTCACAACGGCCGGGCCGGTCCGCTCCGCCAAGTCGGCAAAATCGGCCGGAACCGCAACCGGCGCGGCCGCATGTGCCTGCGGCATGAAAATGCCGTTCGACGGCGACGCCAGCGCGCCGAACGCACCAATCATAACGGCCAGCAGGAAGTTTCGGGCATGGGGGATTGTTTTCATAAAATCCTTTTTATTCTAGCTATTTAGATTTGAATTCAATCGAATTGGCGACTTGTCTGATCGCCGCAGATGGTACCTCGCCCACGATGGTAAGCCAAAAATCGCCGTAGCGCTTGCCGATTATATTCATCGCCCCCTGTTGCATCGATCCTTCGGTACGGCTTTGCGTTCCCGGCTCGATGAATACCGAAATCGCGGCGAGTCCGTCCGAAAAAACCATTTGCGCCACTTCGCGCCGGTTCGGCTGCGATACTGGACGGACGCCGTCCGTGGCGGTGCTTGCCGTATCCGAGCCGTCCGCCACCAATCGTTTGACTTCCCGGATTTTCCGAAAACCCGGAGGCAGCGATCGTACAGTCCAGCCGGAAAGGTTAACTTGGCTCATCGTCGCATTCTCGACGTGCCAGCCATTGGTATTTGGAAAACTCGCCTTGACACGACTGCGATCCACATTGCCGATCGAAACCTCAGTAAAGGCGATTTGCTCGACCACATTATGCTTTTCATCCAAAGTCTGCGCGCGCAATAGCAAGCCGGTCGCCTTGTCCGCCCACAAACGATATCCATAACGAAGATTGTCCGTGGGCTCCAGAACGATTGCTTGGCATTCCCGCCCCGCCACACGACCGGAAACATCTTTCCTGACGTCATAGTACGCCGTCAGATCTGTTGGATTGGCCGCCAGGATGGCCGGGAACACATCGTGTGTGACGCGCTTTTCGACCAGTAGGGTCTTTGCCTCCGGCACATAGCAAATCACCTCTTCATTATTGCGAATGTATTCGCGCGGCCTGCCGTCGAGGATTTCGAGCTTTTCGATCTCGTTTCTGCCGTCAAGCAGGTGGGTGATGCGCGAAGTGCGCATCTGGTTGGCTTGCTGATAAACAAAGGTGCCGGAATAGTTAAGCTTTTGCGCTGCAGACTGAATCTTTTTCAGCCACGATAGTGCTTCCCGTTTTTCACTTTGCAGATCTGCATTTTCGGCGCGCGCCGAAAATGAGAAAAGAAGCGACAAGGCAACGACAAACTTAAAAAAACCGAGTGTTTGCCGCATATAAATCATTTATTGGAATCAGTTTCAAATGTCGCTGAGCGGGCATATTGGGCGGTACTGAACACCGAGGGAGAAAAACGCTGGTGGGCCAACAGATAATCGTCAATACGCGCATCGCGCAATACAACACCGCCCGGTGCTGATGCCGCAACGACAGCGCCTTGCTCTGCATCAACTACAGTCCCGGTCGCTTTAACAGGAAACGCGGCCGATGCAACCGCCTCGGACGCCGGCGTGGCTGGCTCGCTCTTCATGGCAACCATTAACTGCGGTGTGGCGACAAATGCCGCCGCCGCTGCCGCCGCCGCGGCAATCATGCCCGGCAAGGCCCAGCGTCTAACCGATTGCGTGGCCGATGCCACGTCTTTCACTGCGTGAGGTGCCTCGTACACGCCCGACTCGCCTCCAGGCATGGGAGCGATGATCGTCGGCTCTGCCTCAAGACGCGCCGCCATGCGCGCTGCAAATCCGGGACTCAGCGAAATCGCCATGTCGTCCGAGCGCAACACATCACCGATCTGATGGTAAATTTCCCATGCAGCTTTCCCTTCCGGCTGACGCAGCGCAGCCAATGCCAGTTCCGCCTGCGACTCGGGACACTCTCCGTCGGCAAAAGCAGAAATCTGTTCCCCAGTGATTTCTTTCGTATTCATAAGACCTCGTTCAGGCTGCGCCAACCCCTGCTTTTCACTTCAAAAAACCTTGTTTACTCGTTTCTGCATCTACCAGCGCTTATCGATTGCAGTGCCCAGCAATGGCCTCAATTTTTCTGCGATCGCTTCCCGCGCCCGGAAAATCCGGCTACGCACGGTGCCGATCGGACACCCCATTGCTTCAGCAATTTCATCGTAGCTCAACCCCTCAATTTCACGCAATGTAATTGCAATGCGCAACTCATCCGGTAGTGCATCCATCGCCACATTGACCGTTTCGGCGATCTGTTTGGTGGCAAGCATGGACTCGGGCGTATTGATGTCCCGGAGGTGTTCGCCGTCATCAAATGTTTCTGCCTCTTCCGCATCGGCTTCGGTCGACGTCGGCGCGCGCCGGCCCTGCGTCACCAGATAGTTCTTCGCAGTATTAATACCGATTCGGTACAGCCAGGTGTAAAACGCCGAGTCGCCGCGGAATTGAGGCAAGGCGCGGTAAGCCTTGATAAAGGCTTCCTGCACCACGTCTTCCGCCTCGGCCTGGTCGCGCACCAGCCGCGACACAAGCCGCATCAATTTCCGTTGATACTTGGTCACCAACAGCTCGAACGCCTTTTTATCGCCGCGCTGCACACGCTCGACAAGCAGTTGGTCAATATCGCGTTCTGTCGTCAATCCCCGTTCCCTTGTTTCATTGCAACATGTACGCGGCTTATGTAGTTGACTGGGAGAAATGCAATAAGTTCAATCGGTTTGAACATATTTCAGGAATTTTTTATTCCTGCGATCCACTATGCCTGGCAACCCAACGGCACGCTACTGACAGCGCCCGAAAGCTGTCCCGCGAAACACTATCGGGCAAAATCGGTACGGTCGTAATTTTCCCGTTATCGGCCTGCAACCGAAGCAACAGCAGATGCGGCCAGATCGTCGAGTCCTTCATCAATGCAACCACCGCTCCATGGCTTCCAACATGCGGCCGGTTTGTGTTCGTACAAGGGCCTGCAGAACTAACTTCAGTGAGGCGAAACTGCCCTTCACCGGAGATATCAATATGTAAGATTTTTCGATGCCGGACACCATGATAAAACCCAAAAACTGCGAGGAAAACGATGGTGCCGCCGAGCAGCCAGCGTGACAACCGGGGAAGCTCCCCGAACATGTCGAAGCCAATGGCAAGCCCAACCGCTGCCGCGCCCGCACACATAGCGCCAACCAGTGCGAGGAGGACCCTCGACGGATGGACTATGGCGGATACCGCAATAGACATGGTGGGAAGAGAAGCGAGAATGCATTCCCCTCCTGGCGGAGAGGAATGCGTGAGAATTACACCCTGCCGAAGACGAGAGTGCCGTTCGTGCCGCCGAAGCCGAACGAGTTTTTCACCGCGATATTGATCGGCATGTTGCGCGCGATGTTAGCGCAATAATCGAGATCACACGCCGGATCCTGATTGAAAATGTTGATGGTGGGTGGGGACACCTGATGATGCACCGCCAACACCGTGAAAACCGACTCCAAGCCGCCGGCGCCGCCCAACAGGTGGCCGGTCATCGACTTCGTGGAATTCACCACGACCTTCTTGGCATGATCGCCCAAGGCGCGCTTGATCGCCACGGTTTCGGCGATATCGCCCAGCGGCGTGGATGTGCCGTGCGCATTGACGTAATCAACCTGATCCGGATTGATTTGCGCATTGTTCATTGCCGCGATCATGCAGCGTCGCGCACCATCGCCGTCTTCCAGCGGAGCCGTCATATGATAGGCATCGGCGCTCATGCCGAAACCGAGCACTTCGGCATAAATCTTCGCGCCGCGCGCTTTCGCATGCTCGTACTCTTCCAGCACCATGACGCCGGCCCCCTCGCCGAGCACGAAACCGTCTCGGTCCTTGTCCCATGGGCGGGATGCGGTGGCCGGATCGTCATTGCGCGCCGACAGCGCGCGCGCCGCGGCAAAACCGCCTACGCCCAGCGGCGACACGGTCGATTCGGCACCGCCGGCAACCATGACATCGGCGTCGCCGTATTCAATCATGCGCGCCGCCGCACCGATGCAATGCAAGCCGGTGGTGCAGGCAGTAACGATTGCCAGATTCGGTCCTTTCAGACCGTATTTGATCGACAGGTGGCCGGAGATCATGTTGATGATCGACGCCGGCACGAAGAACGGACTGATGCGGCGCGGACCGCGATTGGCCAGCTCGGCATGCGTTTCTTCGATCATCGGCAAACCGCCGATGCCCGAACCGACAAGCACGCCGATTCGCTCGGCGTTTTCGTCAGTCACCGTCAGGCCACTGTCCTGGATCGCCTGGATCCCCGCAGCCATGCCGTAGTGGATGAAAGTGTCCATATGACGCGCTTCCTTACCGGGGATGTAATCCTCGATATTGAAGCCCTTGACTTCACCCGCAAAACGCGTGGAGAAAGGCGCGGCGTCAAATTTGGTGATGGTCGCAATGCCGGATTTGCCTTCGATCAGCGCGGCCCACGAATCGGCGACAGTATTGCCGATGGGGGAAACACATCCGAGGCCAGTCACTACGACGCGACGTTCACGTGAGCGGCTCAAGCGGTTCTCCTAGACTCAATCCAAACTTCATTAGGCCTTGACGTGTGCCTTGGCGTAGTCGATCGCCTGTTGCACCGTCGTGATCTTTTCGGCCTGCTCGTCCGGAATCTCCATTTCGAATTCGTCTTCGAGCGCCATCACCAGCTCAACGGTGTCCAGCGAATCAGCGCCCAGATCGTCGACGAACGAGGACTCGTTCTTGATGTCGGCTTCAGCCACACCCAGTTGCTCAGCGACGATTTTCTTAACGCGTTGTTCGATATCGGACATATTATCCCTCCAGTGGATTGCAGAAAGTGCGCGCATTTTATCAGGTTTGCGCAGTGAAAATTCACTTTCGGCTTCTGTTTTCAACAATGCTTGAACATCAGCCAAAAGTGCCTAAGTAATATTTAACTCATGTACATGCCGCCATTGACGTGCAGCGTCGTCCCAGTGATGTACCCGGCTTGTGGGGAAGCAAGAAAGGCCACCGCCGCCGCAATGTCTTCCGGCTGACCGAAGCGCCCAAGCGGAATCTGCTGCATCAATGCAGCGGTCTGCTGCTCTCCCAGTTCGCGCGTCATATCGGTATCGATGAACCCGGGCGCAACGCAGTTGACGGTGATGTTGCGGCTGCCGATCTCGCGCGCAAGCGCACGGCTCATACCCGCCACGCCGGCCTTGGCTGCTGCGTAATTCATCTGGCCCGGATTGCCGGCCGAACCGACTACCGAGGTGATGTTAATGATACGCCCGTGCTTCGCCTTCATCATGCCGCGCAGGACGGCGCGCGACAGGCGCGCCACCGCCGTCAGATTGGTCGCGATGACGGCATCCCATTCCTCGTCTTTCATGCGCATGGCAAGCTGGTCTTGCGTGATGCCGGCATTGTTTACGAGGATCGACAGCGAGCCGAATTCCTTCTGCACCTGCTCGACCACGGCATTGCACCGCTCTGCATCGGTCACGTTGAGCACCACGCCCTTGCCGCAACCGGGCGCGACCGAAGCCAGATATTCGGTAATTGCCGCCGCTCCAGCCTCGGAAGTCGCGGTGCCAACCACTTTGGCTCCCTGCCTCGCGAGTTCTTGCGCGATTGCACGGCCAATGCCGCGCGATGCACCGGTAACCAGTGCCACTTGATTCGTCAGATTCACTTGAGCAGCTCCAAAACTTTGTCGAGAGACGCCTGATCAGTGATCGCATCTCCGATCAATTCGCCATTGATTCGCTTGGTCAGTCCTGCCAGCACCTTTCCGGGGCCGCATTCGATCACATGCGTCACGCCGTCGGCGGCCATTTTCTGGATCGTTTCCACCCAGCGCACCGGGCTGGCCGCCTGGCGCACCAGCGCATCCTTGATGGCGTCGACATCCTGCACGACAGCGACATCGACGTTGTTAATCAACGGAATCTGCGGCGCCGAAAACGTCAGCTTTGACATGTAGTCGCGCAGACGGTCCGATGCCGGCTTCAACAACGAAGAGTGGAACGGCGCCGACACCGGTAGCGGCAGAGCGCGCTTGGCCCCCTTGGCCTTGGCGGCTTCGCACGCGCGCTCGACCGCAGCCTTGTGCCCCGCGATCACTACTTGTGCCGGCGCATTGAAGTTCACCGCCTCCACCACTTCCCCTTGCGCGGCCTCGGCACATGCTGCACGCACATCGTCATCCGACAGGCCGAGAATCGCCGCCATGCCGCCCCGACCGACCGGCACCGCCTCCTGCATCGCCTGCGCGCGGAAACGCACCAGCGGCACGGCATCCTTGAACGCGATAACGCCAGCGGCAACCAGCGCCGAATATTCGCCAAGACTGTGGCCGGCGACAAGCGCAGGCGCCTTGCCGCCAGCGGCAAGCCACGCACGGTAGAACGCGACGGCGGCGGTCAGCATCACCGGCTGGGTATTGGTGGTGAGATCAAGCTCTTCCTTCGGCCCTTCGGCGATCAGCTTGCCGAGATCGAACTGCAAGGCATCCGACGCTTCGTCGACAGTCTGCTTGACGACCGCGTTACCGGCAAAACCGTTAAGCATGCCGATGGCTTGTGACCCTTGCCCAGGGAAAACAAATGCGAATTTGGTCATGATTGTTATGAGAAAAAATTACATGCGCGCGAGCGCCGCGCCCCAGGTAAATCCTCCGCCGACACCTTCCATCATGACGGTCTGCCCCGGCTTGATGCGGCCGTCACGCACGCCGGCATCGAGTGCCAGCGGAATCGATGCCGCAGAGGTATTGCCGTGCTGATCGACTGTGACAATCATCTTTTCCAACGGCAAACCCAGCTTTTTCGCCGTGCCCTGCATGATGCGGATATTGGCCTGGTGCGGAACCAGCCAGTCGATCTGCGAAGCGCTCATGTCGGCTGCGTCAAGCGCCTCTTTCGCCACTTTTTCCAGGACCGATACCGCAAGCTTGAAGACAGCCTGCCCATCCATGTACAGGAAGGCGCTGCCGTCGACCGCGCCGCCACTGACGCTGCCCGGTACGCAGAGGATATCGCCGTGGCTGCCGTCCGCATGCAGTCTGGTCGAGAGAATCCCCGGCTCAGCCGACGCGCTCAGCACGATGGCGCCGGCCCCGTCCCCGAACAGCACGCAGGTAGTGCGGTCCTCGAAATTCAGGATGCGGGAAAACACTTCAGCGCCGACGATCAGCACGTTCTTGTGCGCTCCGGCCTTGATAAAGGCATCGGCAACGGAAACCGCATACACGAAGCCGCTGCAGACCGCCTGCACATCGAATGCGGCCGCGCCGTTGGTGATGCCGAGCTTGCGCTGCACGACACAGGCGGTGCTGGGAAAGCCACCCAGATGGTCGGGCGTGGAGGTCGCGACGATGATCAGGTCGATCTCATTCGGCTGCAGCGCTGCCATGTTCAGGGCGCGCCTGGATGCCTCGACCGCCAGATCGCTCGACTGCACGGTCGGCTCCGCGTAATGGCGCGCCGCGATGCCGCTGCGTGAAACGATCCACTCGTCGGAAGTCTCGATCCCTTTTTCCGCCAGCTGCGCCGCGAGCTCGTGATTGGTCACGCGCCTTGGCGGGAGAAAGCTTCCCGTACCTACGATTTTGCTATAGCGAGTCATGCCGTTTTCTGTTTTGCTAGGTCAGCCACCGCGGAAGAATTCGCGGATGCGGAAGGCGTACCGGGTTGCGGCATCAATTCCGTAATCGTTTTTGAGATCCGTGAAATGACGTCGTACTTGGCGGCGCCGTAGGCACGCTTGATGGCCCATTCGTAGCCGTATGCGCCTTCGCCGCCGTGGCTCTTGAAGACCAGCCCGCGCAATCCGAGCAGGCTGGCGCCGTTGTAGCGGGAGGGGTTCATGCGGCGCGAAAACGATCTGAGCGCTCCGAAGGCAAACATGGCGCCCAGCATGTTGAGCGGATTGCGCTTGAATTCCGAGGTCAGCGCCTTCTTGACGAACCGGCCCAGCCCCTCCGACGCCTTCAGCACCACGTTGCCGACAAAGCCGTCACACACGACGATATCGGTAGTGCCTTCGAAAATATCGTTGCCCTCGACATTGCCGTAAAAATTGAGAATGCCTTTTTCGTGGTCGGCACGCAGCAATGCCGCGGTTTGCTTGACGACTTCGTTGCCCTTGATGTCCTCTTCGCCGATGTTCAGCAAACCGACCGTCGGCCTGGCCTTGCCTTCCAGAGCGGCGACCAGCGCCGATCCCATCAGGGCGAACTGGTGCAGGTGCTGCGGTTCGCAGTCCACGTTCGCCCCGAGGTCCAGCATGTAGGTGGGCGAATCCTTTTGATTCGGCATCGGGAAGCAGATGGCGGGACGATCCACCCCCGGGATGGTCTTCAACACATAACGCGATACCGCCATCAATGCGCCGGTATTGCCAGCCGAAACGCAGACATGCGCGCCGCCTTCCTTGACCAGGTTGATCGCCACCCGCATCGACGAGTCTTTCTTGCGGCGCAAGGCGACTTCCAGCGGGTCGTCCATGGTGACAACCTCGGTGGCATTGACGATGGACAGACGGGGATGATCGGCAGCGTGATATTTCTTGAGTTCGGCCCGGATGACATCTTCGGGGCCAACCAAAATCAGTTCGGCGTCAGGTTCGTGTTTAGCGAAGGAGACGGCTGCAGGAATGGTGACTGACGGGCCGTGATCGCCGCCCATACAGTCAATAGAAATTTTGATTGTCATTGTTTTGACTCAGTACCTCGCCCAACAGCTCAGCGGGCCAGATCCGGTGCGATTCAAAATGACGCGACGCGCTTTTCCAGCATATGAAAAAACGGCGCCAAGTCAAACTTTCGCGCCGCTTTTAGCTTACGAACAATGACTGACGATTATTCGTCGTTTTTGGTCTTCAGGACCTTGCGACCACGATAATAGCCGTTCGGGCTGATGTGGTGACGCAGATGGGTTTCACCGGTGGTCGGCTCCACTGCCAGCGGCGGCGCGCTCAGGTGATCGTGCGAGCGGTGCATACCGCGCTTGGACGGGGACTTCTTGTTTTGTTGAACAGCCATGATGACTCCTAAACCTTAAGACTCGAAATTTTAACATATCCGGCTTGCCAACCTCTTGCAAACCAGAAACTCTTTACTTCTTTAAACTCTTCAACACCGCGAACGGAGAAACCTTCTCCGCATCCTTCGACGCTGCCGGCAGCTGAGTCGGGCAGACCTCATGCCGGGGCGACTGAGGAATGGCGAGCAGCGCTTCGTCTTCGACCAGATTGGCAATATCAAACGTCCGGCTGCCGACGATCACTTCAACCGGCTCATCAACAAGCAACTCTTCCATCTCGTCCGCACTGGCTTCGTCCTGCGCCAGCACCAGAACCGATTCGGATACGATGTCGAAGGCAAACGGCGTCGCCAGGCAACGCTGGCACATCAACTGGACACCGCCCGTAATGGAGAGCGTCAATTGCGGATTCCCGCGCCTGTCGCTGCCGCCCTGCAAGGACCAGCGCACCGAACCGGATTTGCCGACCGATTCTTCCGCCAGCCTTGGCAAATCCGCCACCGCGATTTCGCCCTCGCGCCTCTCATTGAGCCGGCAAAACTCGAACGCATCGATGACAAAAGCATTCATACCAGAAGCCGAACCCGGAAAACCTGCGATAATAACAGGCTTTTCCCTTATTCGTCAAAGTGTTAGCCCCAATCCGGCAAGCCGCCGCCGAAAACGAACTTCCCATGCCCTCACCATCCACCTTTCCCCGCCTGATCCTCGCTTCCAGTTCGAAATATCGAAAGGAATTGCTGGGCCGCCTGCATCTCCCGTTCGAGGTGCTGGTGCCGAACATCGACGAAACGCCGCATCCGGGCGAAGCCCCGGAGCAGACCGCCATGCGCCTTGCGCGCGAAAAGTCCTGCGCGGTCCTGACGCAGGCACCGGGCACCCTGGTAATCGGATCGGATCAGGTAGCAACGCTGGACGGCGAGCAGATCGGCAAACCCGGCTCGCATGACAAGGCACTGGAGCAGTTGCGCAAAATGCGCGGCAAGCGCGTGATTTTCCACACCGCGCTTTGTCTGTGGGACGGACGTAACCCCGATCCCGCGCAGGCCGTGCAACTGGAGAATGTGCAAACCTTTGTCACCTTCCGCGACCTGCCCGACGCGGAACTGGAAGCTTATTTGCGCATCGAGCAGCCATACGATTGCGCGGGCAGCGCGAAAAACGAAGGCCTGGGCATCGCGATCCTCGACAAGATAGAGAGCACCGACCCGACCGCGCTCACCGGCCTGCCGCTGATTGCGCTGTGCACTATGCTTCGCCGCGCCGGCGTGCCGTTTTTCTCAACGTAGCACCTTATCCACTATTTGTTGCGCGCCCATGACCGGCATCCTTTACCTCATACCCAATACGCTTGGCGCGGCAGACGCGTCGCTCCCCGATCCGCTTGCGCATGTCATTCCGGCGGAAGTGCAAGCGATTACTGCCCGCCTCGACTATTTCATTGCCGAAAACGCCAAGACCACGCGCGCCTTTCTTAAATTGGTCGGCGCGCGGCATCCGCTGGCGAAACCGCTGCAGGAAATCCGTATCGACGAACTGGACGTGAACACCCCGTCGTCGGACCTGCCCGCACTGCTTGCTCCCATCACGGCCGGCCGGGACGGCGGCCTGATTTCGGAAGCCGGCGTACCGGCGGTAGCGGATCCGGGCGCCAACCTGGTGCGATTGGCGCACCAGGTTGGCATTCGGGTCAAGCCGCTGGTCGGCCCCTCTTCGCTGCTGCTGGCTGTGATGGCCAGCGGCTTGAATGGCCAGAGCTTTGCATTCAATGGCTATCTGCCGACCGATGCCGCACAGCGGACAAAGCGGCTGAAGGCGCTCGAAGAGCGTTCGCGGCTCGAAGGGCAGACACAGCTGTTTATCGAAACACCCTATCGCAACGGCGCCCTGCTGGAAGCCATCGTCACGGCCTGCAGGCCTGAGACGCTGGTGTGCGTAGCGACCGAATTGAGTCTGCCAACAGAAGCAATCAGAACACAGACTGCCGGCGGGTGGAAACAAGAATTGGCGGCAGGCAAAACTCCGGATTTCCACAAGAAACCGACTGTATTCCTGCTGCTGGCGAATTAGCCTCTTCCAAATGAGCAAAACGGCGGTATTGCGCCGCCGTTTTGCATGCCCATAGGGCTGTCACGAGAAGTCCGAGGCTTCTCACCACCGCGTCCGAGACGCGGTAATTGACGTCCAGCTCGTGAGTTTTTCCTTTTGCATATTTGTTATGCGTAACAAGGATCAAAACCGAAGCCAGACAAAAACAGTATAAAACGCGAAACAGGAGTTTCAAGGCCGGAAAACGGTTCACGCCCGGCCATATTCCTGGCGCTCCCCAGTCGCCCTCGCTTACCGGAACGCCGGTTTCGCCGCATGGCTCCAGAACGTCCCCATCACAGCACTGCCGACAGCGCCGCCGAATTTCTTCAGGAGCCGCTCGGACAATCCTTCGCGCTGGGTATAGTCGACGATGTCTTCCGCCTTCAGCACATCGCGCGCGACCGTGTCCACGGTACCAAAACCGTCCGCCAACCCCATCTCGACGGCCTGGGAACCGATCCAGAACAGCCCCGAAAAGGTCTCGGGCGTTTCCTTCAGGCGCTTGCCCCGCCCTTGGCGCACCACCTCGATGAATTGCTGATGCACCGTATTGAGCATGTCTTGCGCATAGTTTTTCTGCCTGGTCGTTTGCGGGCTGAAAGGATCCAGAAATCCCTTGTTTTCGCCCGCCGTCAACAGGCGCCGCTCGACGCCGACCCTCTCCATCAGGCCGGTGAAGCCGAAACCATCCATCAGCACGCCAATGGAGCCGACGATGCTCGCCCTGTTGACAAAGATCTTGTCGGCCGCTGCGGCAATGTAATAGCCGCCGGATGCACAAACCTCGTCCACGACCACATAAAGCGGCTTGCGCGGATACGCCTTGCGCAGGCGGACCATTTCGTCATTGATGATACCCGCCTGTACCGGGCTGCCGCCCGGGCTATTGATGCGCAGGATGACGCCGACCGAATTATCCTCGGAGAACGCTCTGTTCAACGCGGGAACGACATTATCCGCGGCACCCGACGTGCCTGTCTCGATCGTACCGTCGATTTCGATCAACGCCGTGTGCGGCCCCACCACCTCATCCTCCTGATTGCTCAGGATAAAGGCCATCCATAGCCCGAAGGCGATGATGCCCAGCGTAAGAAATCGGAAAAAAATGTTCCAGCGGCGCCGGGCGCGCTGCTCATTGAGCGTGGCAAAGGCAAGCTTTTCCAGGACCTCCCGCTCCCAGCCTTCCCTTCTCGCCGGCCCGGCAGGCCCAGAAGAAGAAACAGGATTATTTTCTTCGGAATTGTTATCGTTCATTGTATATACACAAATCGATGATGTAGGTACCGGCGCTCATGCTCTTGCCGGTTTGATATAGTCGTCCGGGATCCAGAATACCTGATTATCTTTTTCAATTACCGTGATCGGACGCAAACGCCCTCCGCGGCATGGCCCGCCGGCGCACTGCCCGTTTTCCGGAATATACAACGCGCCATGCGTGGAACACATCAGGTACAAGCCGCTGGATTCGAAGAACTCCCCTTCATTCCAGTCAAGCTCGATCGGCACATGCGCGCACCGGTTCAGATAGGCATAAACCCTGTTGTCGTACCGGACGACAAACCCGGTGCCGTCTTCGCCGCCCGCGGTGACCGGAAAGCGCACGCCCTTGCCGCCCTCGACCAGGTCGGCTGACGCACAGATGGGAATGAGCAGCTCCTCCATGGGACGATCACGCATTTTCGCTTAACCAGGCATGCAACTCAAATACCGAATTGGCGGCGAAAAGCGGGTTCAGCGCCTGCAGCTCGGCGGGGGAATGAGCGCCATAATGCACGGCCACTCCCGACGCCCCGGCATTGATCGCCATTTGCAGGTCATGCGTGGTATCGCCGATCATGAGCGTGCGCCCCAGATCCTGCCCCAGTTCGCGCGTCAGTTCCTGCAGCATGGCCGGATGGGGCTTGGAAAATGTTTCGTCGGCACAACGCGTAGCATCGAATACCGACAGCAGGTCGACGGCATCGAGCGCGCGATTCAAGCCAACCCGGCTCTTGCCGGTGGCCACCGCCAGGAAGTAGCCTTGCTGCGCCAGGTCGGCCAGCATTTCACGCACGCCGTCGAACAGCGCCAGATCATGGTCGCGGGTCAGGTAGTGGTAGCGGTAGCGCTCCACCATGTGCGGGTAATGCTTCGGATCGAGCCCAGGCATCGCTGCCTGCATGGCATCGTGCAGCCCCAGGCCAATGACGTAGGATGCCGCCTTCTTGTCGGGGACCGGCAGGCCGAGGTCCTTGGCTGCGGCCTGGATGCAGGCGATGATGGTCGCCGTGCTGTCCATCAGCGTGCCGTCCCAGTCGAACACGATTAAATCGAACTTCTTTCTTGCCATATATCGTTGAGCAGTAACTGCTGCCAAAACAAAAATCGTCCTACACTGCGGCGTTTTCCAGGCTCCCCAGGAACTTCTCGCACTCCGCCGGTAATCCAGCCTTGAGCGTCACCGGCACACCGGTATCGGGATGCTGGAAAGTGATCTGGCAGGCATGCAGGAACATGCGCTTGAGCGCAGCCCGCGTCCCGTCCGCCTTTTGCAAGGCCTTGTTCAAGCCGAAATCACCGTACTTGTCGTCGCCGGCGATCGGGAACCCGGACGACGCGAGGTGCACGCGGATCTGGTGCGTGCGGCCGGTCTTCAGTTCGGCTTCCAGCAAGGCGAACTCGCCGTAACGCCGGACCAGGTTGAATACGGTATGCGACGGCAAGCCATCCGCCTGCACGCGCACGCGGCGTTCGCCGTCCGGCGTCGTGTACTTGAACAAAGGCAGTTTTACATGCTGCCGTGCATTTTGCCAGTCGCCATGCACCAGGGTCAGATAACGCTTGTCGAGTCGGCCTTCACGGATCTGCTCATGCAGGCTGGTCAGTGCGGAACGCTTTTTTGCCAGCAGCAGGATACCTGAGGTTTCGCGGTCCAGGCGATGCACCAGTTCGAGAAATTTCGCTTCCGGCCGGGCCGCGCGCAATTGCTCGATCACGCCGTAGCTGACTCCGGAGCCGCCATGCACGGCTACGCCGGCCGGCTTGTCGATGGCGAGCAGATGGGCATCTTCGAACAGGATCTTGAATTCGGCCCCGGGAACCGATTGGCTTGACTTCTCGGCAACCCTCACCGGCGGCACACGGACAACATCGCCGGCGGCAAGCCGGTAGGTCTGGTCGACCCGCCCCTTGTTGACGCGCACCTCACCCGAGCGCAGAACGCGATAAATATGACTTTTCGGCACACCTTTGCAGATGCGCAAAAGAAAATTATCGATGCGCTGCCCGGCTTCCTCTTCAGAAATAGTTACCAGTCGAACTTGCGGCAAGACTTGTGAGGATTGGTTAATGGAGCCCGATTCGCCTCGTCCCTCAGAAAATCTCGCTAAGTCCTTCATTTTGAATATATAATTGTTTCGCGTCGGTTACAAATCCGGCGCGCGTGTAAGAATAAAAAGCACATTCTACACAGGGGCGTCTCCACCCGCCTCGCCTGATTGCAAATTCGGTGGAAAAGTGTGTATGCACCGCTCAGGCGCGGATCAGGGTTGCACCGCAGTTGCAATCGGATAGCGCGCTAGGGTGTTGGACAAGATTGCTTGAATTGTAAGGATACGTCCGGCAAGCACTTCCTCCTGCAGGATGCTTGCTGGTTGATGTGGTTGGCTCCCGATTGCCGATTTCGTTGAACCCGATGTTTCGTTTGGCTCACATAAGCTGCCCGTTGCCGGGCGCCGCGCCTGCCCTGGTCGATGATGACCCGGTTCTCTTGCGCGGCGCGGATATGGCACGCCTGGCACGCCGTCGGCATCCGTCTCAACCGCGTCCGCGCCCCGTTGCTGCTGTTGCGCATCTTGCGCCCGCCGCACGCTAAGGCAGTTCCCTCCCTCAAGCACTCCGACCTCGCGTACATCCCTGTACTTATAAAGCCGGCCTTCAAGGTCACGGAGTAAACAAAAATGAAACGTATGTTGTTTAACGCTACGCAGCAGGAAGAGTTGCGCGTAGCTATTGTCGATGGGCAAAAACTCATCGACATCGACATCGAGACAAGCGGGCGCGAACAGCGCAAATCCAATATCTACAAAGGAGTGATCACCCGCATCGAACCGTCGCTGGAAGCCTGCTTCGTCAACTACGGCGAAGAGCGCCACGGCTTCCTGCCCTTCAAGGAAGTCGCGCGCAGCTACTTCAAGGAAGGCGTGGACGTGCGCAATGCGACCATCAAGGATGCGCTGCGCGAAGGCCAGGAAATCATGGTACAGGTCGAGAAGGAAGAGCGCGGCAACAAGGGCGCGGCGCTGACCTCCTTCATTTCGCTGGCCGGCCGCTATCTGGTGCTGATGCCGAACAATCCGCGCGGCGGCGGCGTCTCGCGCCGGGTCGAAGGCGAAGACCGCCAGGAACTGCGCGAAACCATGGACAAGCTGGACCTGCCGGCCGGCATGTCGGTCATTGCCCGCACCGCCGGCATCGGCCGCAGCGTCGAGGAACTGCAGTGGGACCTGAACTACCTGATGCAGCTGTGGCGCGCGATCGAAGGCGCCGGCCAATCGGCGCCGGGTGCCTTCCTGATTTACCAGGAGTCGTCGCTGGTGATCCGCGCGATCCGCGACTACTTCCAGCCTGACATCGGCGAGATCCTGATCGACACCGACGACATCTACGAGCAGGCGCAGCAGTTCATGACCCATGTGATGCCCGACATGGTGCACCGGGTCAAGCGCTATCGCGACGACGTGCCGCTGTTCTCGCGCTTCCAGATCGAACACCAGATCGAAACCGCCTATTCCCGCACGGTGCCGCTGCCCTCCGGCGGCGCCATCGTGATCGACCACACCGAAGCCCTGGTTTCGATCGACGTCAACTCCGCCCGCGCCACCCGCGGCAGCGACATCGAAACCACCGCCTTGCACACCAATCTGG
>OFCW01000133.1_pt1 | contig 29787 bp, 21 predicted proteins | sample 1520951 | NCBI WGS metagenome assembly OFCW01 (sample SAMEA4349680, study PRJEB24078) | microbial mat metagenome | biome: Terrestrial Biome; feature: Habitat; material: Microbial Mat | place: India | collected 2012-06-12 | depth 10 m | reverse complement strand
GAGTGCAGAAACGAAAATGCCCAACCGATGAGGGTTGGGCATTGCAATATGGTGGTGCAGTTTCCCACCATAGGAAACCCGTCTGCCAGACGGGAGAGGCCGCCGTAGGAGTGATTCTTCACTGGGAGCGCATCCGAGGATGAACCAGACGCCCCCGAGCACTTCCTCGCAAGTTCAGACGGGAGACACCGTTTTCGTGTCGACCAACGCCTGCAAGTGTTCGTGCAGTAACCTCGGGATTTGCCCGCCCGTAAGGAGTACGCCAGCCTCCATGTTCCGGTCCATGGCATGACCAGTCAGGTTGGCGCTGGTGATGAAGCAGACGGCGCCGTCGGCGACGGCGACCTTGGCGTGGACCCGCCCATCCGCGAACGGGGCTGCTCGCTCACGCCAGGCGTAGAGCTTCGCGGAGGGAACCAGTGTCCTCATCTTGCCGATCACGTCGAAGGTGATGCTGCCCCCGTGATCCTGTGACGACTCGAGGAGCATCGATATGCTCACCCCCCGCGTGCTCGCATCGTTCAATGCCTTCACGATGGTCGAGACGTCGTAGGTCACGAAACTGGTGACGAACAAGGTTTGCCTGGCCGCACCGATGACCTGCAACAGCGCCTGTTCGGTTCGGCGCGCCGAGACGAAGGGCGTCGTCGGCCCCGTCCACACGAGCTCGATCGACTGCTGCTTCGACACGCTCTCGAATGCATGACCGGCGGCGAGGAGCATCGAAGCCAACTCGCCGGAACCGACCGACGTGCTCCGCCAAGCATCGACGAGACGATCGACGACGGCTTTGGCCGTAGCCGTGCCGACGACATCCGACAGGGCGGCGTTCGCCTTCGCGTCCTCGATCTTCCGAATCGCGCCCGCCAGCGCCCGCACTTTCTCCGGCGAAACGAGACAGACCACGGCTGTGACGGCTTCCAGGAGTCTCTCCATGTCACAGCTCGGCGAAGAATGCGGCGCTCCCTCGTTCGAGGGTCGGCACCAGCAAAGACCTGTCGAGGTAACGGTTGCCCCGCTCGCAGGAGGTCTCCGCGACCAGGCTGCACGCATGGCACGCGGCGGCGTGGAGGGAGCGATCCTTGCCTGGGTCGTGCTCCGAGCAGAGCGGGTCAGACGAGCAGACCTTCGCTCGGTTCAGGGCCTGCCGCAGCAGTCGGCCGAGGTTCTCGGGTTTGCCCAGGTCGACGAGGCCACCCAGCGTCCCGTCCGAATCGGCCGCCGCCGTGTAGATGAGGATGCCCGCACGTCGATTCTCGGCATCGGCGTAGATCCGTTCACGGATGCTCGCCGCGTTGTAGCCACATTCGAGTGCCAGCTCGCGGATGAGCAAGTGTGACAGCGTGTGGAGCATGGCATAGCGGATACCCGGATAGCCCTCGTTCGGATCGAGGTGGCGCGAGTTCCGCCAACCCTGATGCCCGGCCACGAGCATCCGATCGACCTGCTGGACACCCGCGAGTGCCTCCCACGCCCGTAGCACCTCCTCGCTGAACTGGATGAAGATGCCCTCACCATGCACCTGATTCGCCGGCACCCAATCGGGCTTGCGACGGGCGAGAGCCGCCATCCGAGTGCGCTCGTCCGGATCGCTCGACTCCTCGGGCGCTTCCACACGGGTGAAGCCCAACAGGGCATTGACCTCTCGGAGCCTTTCCAGCAGCAACACTCTGCGGATGTACCTTTCGAAGCCGACAGGCGTGTCCACCTTCTTGCTCATGAAGTGTGGGTAGTCGGCCGGCGGATCGGCTGCCGTCAGGACGTCCCACTCCGGCCCTTTGATATCGGCTTCGCCGACGGTGTCCCGCCCGCCGCCGTGGCGATGCGCTTCGATCGCCGCCCAGATGGCGGAGGCCGAATACTTGTCGATGCCCGGTAGGGCCCCGGTCTTCTTCAGCGTCTTGACCGTCACGGGGACGGCCGCCTCCGAGTCCAGATCGTCGAAGAACTCCCAACCATCCTGGATCAGTTGGCCGAGCGGGTCTTTGGCCTGGGGGATGGCGAGCGCGGACAGGGTGATCGGAAACCAACCGTTCGTCGAGCCCAAGAGGATGGCCCGCGCTTCTTCGTCACAGTCGTCATCGAAATGGTCCAGGTGGGGATGCCTGCCTCGACAGCTCGGCAGGTTCTCCTTCCCCGCCTTGCCGAAGGCTTGCGCCATGCTGCGCGATGCCCCACAGGCATCGCACTTCACCCACAGGTTCTCGGTCTGCAACGAGGCGCCGCTCTCGAAGAAGCGCAGAGTCCCCCTGCAGGCGCCGTTGCCGCCGTGGACGAAGTAGTGCCAGGGGAAGTCGTCGAGATGGCCGTTGCGGCAGGCCAGCAGGAAACGCGCGGGAACCGCATCGGCGTCCTTCGCTGGCTGGTCGTCCTTGGAACCACGACAGCTCTTGTGGACGAAGCGGGTGCGCTCCGGACGGAAGCGGTGCTCCTTGATCTCGAACAGGCCGGCGTCGAAGGGTGACAGCAGACCGCACTTCACGCAGCGCATCCAGCGCGGGAACGGGCGCACGGGAACGCCGATGTTCGCCTCCGCCGACCACGGATCGACGAGCTCGCTCTTCTGGAACGGGGGCACGCGCAGGTTCTCCACCTGCGGTCCGAGGACCCTGCGGACGGCGGCGAGCAGGCGCGGCTCCTGGATCGGCTGGCACCGGTCCTTCTCCCACTGGTCTATGCCCAGCGTCACCACCGACAGGTTCGGTAGGTCGATCAGCGCGCCTGGGCCATACGTCCACAGCAATTGGCTCGGGCGCACCTCGCCGACGGGGGTTCGATCGGTCATTTTCAGTCCTCGTCACTCGACACCGGGCGGGGCTTCCAGCCGTGACCGTCCGATAGGCGCCCCGTGTTCATGATCAGCCGCACGCCAGGCTCGACCTCGCGCATCGACATCGGGACCGTCCAGTTGTCCCACGCGTGGATGCCGGGCGACTTGATCAGCGGAACCATCGTCGCCGCACGTTCGCCGCGTTTCTCGTAGGCCAAGGTCCTTCCCGAGACGCTCGCCTCCTTGGCCCACTCGTCGGCTCGTTCCTTCAGTTCACGCTCGGCCGGTGCCTCGATGGCCCGGTTCTCACTGACGTTCCAGGCTCGCCCCACCAGCACGTCGATGGCCTCGAGGACCTCGGGCTTGTCGGACCGGTCGAGCTCTGCCGCTCCCTCGTTCGGGCTGAAGTCGGCGTACTCCAGCCGCATCAGGCTCAGCAACGCGCCGGTCAGCCCGCGATCCATGGCGCGAGGCGAGAACGGTGTCACCGACTGCGCCTCCACGTGCTTGTAGAACGTCGCGTGGTAGTGCTCGAAGGTCTCGTAGTGCGAGAGGTCGCGCGGTCGTGCCCACGTGAGCACCGTGCAGACGAGCCCGGGGAAGGACCGGCCCACACGGCTGGTCGCCTGTATGTACTCGGCCGTTCCTTTCGGCTGTCCGTTCACCGCCATCAGGCCCAGCCGGTTCACGTCCACGCCGACCGACAGCATGTTGGTCGCCAGCACCACGTCGATGGCGCGGGTATCGCCCTCGTTCCATCTCGTCACGTATTTGCCCACACTCGGATCGAACGTGGCCTTGAACTTGACCTCGAGGTCGTCGAGGTACTTCGGGATGTCCTGGCTGGAGACGCGCGACGTCAGCTCCCGGATGTTGCTGACGCTGCGCTGGGCGAGCGCGGGCCGCTCGACCATGCTCATCTGCACGCGGTACGAACGCGTCTGGACGTCGTCCTCGGCCAGCCGCCGCATCCCACCCAGCTCGCGCAGTGAATTGAAGTAGCCGACCATCGTCATGTACGGGTCGGCGGCCTCACCGAAGCGTTCGAACAGGGCTTGTGCCGCGGTGAGGAAGGCGGTGTAGACGCGAATCAGCATCGCGGGACGCGAGCTGCCGGGCGAGCACACGCCGAGGTAGCGACGCCCAGGCCGCCGATCGATCGGACGCTGGACCGAGAAGTAGTTGTCCTCCACGTCCAGGCCATGCGGCGGGAACACCGACACGCGCCGCATGAACACGTTGTTCACCTGTTCCTTGGCTTTGCGGACCGTCGCCGTGGACGCGACGATCTTCGGCTTGATCGTCTTGCCGTCGAGCGTCCACCCGCACAGCTCGTCCACCGCCGATTCGTACAGGCCGACCATCGTGCCCAGCGGGCCGCTGATGAGGTGGAACTCGTCCTGGATGATCAGATCGGGTGGCCGGATGGGGCTGACGGACCTCACCGCCGCCGCGGGCAGGCCCTTGGATGCGCGGTGGCCGGTGTTGCACTCGCAGCCGGGCCAGAGCAGGCCATGGCGCTCGCATTCCTGGCTCACCCGGCCGAACAGCGTGCGCACCTGGCCACGCCACGCCATCATGGCGAATTTGTCCACGGTGGCGATCATCATCGTCGGCGGACGGTGGTAGATCTCCTCGTCCACCGTCAGTACCGGGATGCCGGGGTGCTCGGATCTGCTCGACTTTCCCCTCGAGAACTCGCAACGGCCCTTCTTGTCGCCGCAGAAGACGAGCGTGCGCCCCCGATCCTTGTCGACGTCCACGTCACGACCCGGCGCGACGTCGGAGCCACACCACGGACAACTGGTCAACTGCACGGGGGACGTGGCCCCGGCCTGGTGCCTGCCGGGATTGCGGATGTCCTCGATGGCCCGATGACTGTCCTCGGTCGTGCCGGGCGTCACCCTGTTGCCGACCCACAGGCCGATGGTGAAGGGCTCGTGACCCAATGAGGTGTCGCCATCGGCCAGGGCCTCGCGACGCAGCGCCTCCATCGCACAGATCAGTGCCGTGGCGCGCTGGAACTGCTGCAAGGTCAGTAGCCGCAGGGTGTAGCGCATGATCACGGCCAGCCCGCGAGAACCGTCATAGCCGCCGAGCTTGCCCTGCAGCCTCCGGATCGCCATGGTGAACGCCGCCACGCCCAGATAGGCTTCGGTCTTGCCGCCACCCGTGGGGAACCACAGCAGATCGGCGTGGGCCTCCACGGGCTGCACGCGATCCGCGTGCATGGGATCGGCCAACGAGGGGATCGACAGCAGCAGGAACGCCAACTGGAACGGGCGCCAGGAAGGCCTCTCGCTCTTCTCCAGCTCGCCGAGATCGGGATCCTCTCCCCGCCGCCGCCTCAAGGAATAGACGCCGCGCACGCGCTGGATCGCCATCGCCCGGTTGGCGAAGCGGAACGCCGCCAGGGCCTTGTCGTCGTTCTTCAGCGTATCGATGCCCTGCTGCAATCGCGCCTGGATCTCCTGGCACCGATCCAACGCCTGGGCGGCCTGCATGTCGTAGCCGACCACGTCCCGGCCGATGCGGCTGCGCTGCTCCGCGATCCACGCTCCGTAGTCGCGGGTCAGTGTGTTCAGCGCCTCGACCAACTCGGCCACGTCCAGCGTGGCGAGGCGCTGCATGTCGAGCAGGCCGCTCGCCACCATCTCTCTCATCGCTGGGCGGTCGGCGGGATCCAGACCCGGCGTCTCGGTCACCTGTACCTCGTACTGTGGCACGACGGTGGTGCGCACCTCGATGGCCCGCGTCGGGTCGTCCTCGGCCGTCTCCGCATGTACGGCCACGCCATGACCGACCGCGAACTCCACACGGTTGCGGTAGATCATCTCCAACGACTCGCGCTCGGGATCCATCCCGTCCGCGTCCAACACCGGGCGGCGGCGAAAGATGGCCTGGCCTGTGGTCGCGGGTTCCGCTCGCACGATCAGCTCGGGCTGGAACAGCCAGGCGGTATCACGGTTGGTGTCAGGCTCCTCCTGCGCGTTGACCAGGAACAGAGTCACCAAGCGATCACCCTTGGCGTTCCTGGCCCGGACGGAACCCTGGATCCGTACTGCCGGATGATTCGGGTCGGGCGCCTGGTGGGGGATCGCGCCTTCTGTGAGGGGTAGCACCAGCTTGCCGCCACAAGGAATGCGTTGCCAGACCTTGACCTTCTGCCCATTCGGGCGCGTCAGCTCGTGCTCGTCGTTGGGCACGCGCTCGTACCTCCCCCAACGTGCCTCGATTTCGATCCGCTCGACGTCGCCGTCGACACAAAAGGTCATGCCGAAGCTGCTGGGCACCAGCGACTGATTGCTGGCGGCGTCGATCTCATCGGAGGCATCCGACTCGGGTTCCACCCGTCCGGCCGCCGTCCCGAACTCAGCACCCGGTTCGTGCTGGCCAGGTACGATCGGGTCGCTGGGTTCCTCGACTTCTTCCTCCGCCAGCGGCCCCTCCAGACCCTCGATGCCACCTCGAGCCGCTTCGCGCGGAGCCAACTTCCCGACCAGGTAGCGATCGCGCACGCTCATGTCCACGATGCGCTCGTGCGGGCCGCCGGCAGGGCCGAGCAGGTCGTCCACCACGGCCAGTTGCAGCAGTTCGCGAACGTAGGCTCGGTCTTCGATCACCGGCACGGTCGCGACGGTGTGACCGAACGCCTTGGACAAAGCCGAGACGAAGGTCTCCCACGAGATACGCCCGACGCTGCCAGAGGACGGGGGCGTCAGCGACAGGCTGGCCGCCGGTACCGACGCACCGGCGGCGCACACGCGGTCGAAGAAGATCGTGGTCGTCTCGAGGTCGGATCGGATGCGCAGCACACGCCCGGCACGCACCACTGCCCCGGCAGCGTCGAGTACCAGCACCCAGTCGTCCTCGGCGACGGCCTGGTACTGGGATCGGTCACCCTTCGACGCCAACGTGTAGGGCGCCAGCCTGCGACCGGTGCCGAGGCCGTGGTCGATGGCGATCCAGGCATTGGGACTGTTCGTCATACCCTTGACCCCCTCAGATCCTGTCCACGATCTTCTCGAGCTTGTCGAGCGCCTTGCTCTGCTCGATGTAGGCCGAATAGGCTTCTTGAGCTCCACGGATCAGGGTGTCGTAGTGGACGATGCGGCTACCCGGTGAGATCGAGGCCATCGACGACTTGAGACGATCCGGATTGGAGGCCTCCTCATCGACGGCTTTGCCAAGGACGAAGATCACCTCGATGTCGGGGCTCGTCTGGTTCTGCTCGCGCAGGATCTTCGTTAGCTTGTCGACGTAGGTCTGCCCCTGTTCGACCAGCTCGAGCAGCCCCATCTTGCGACCGGCCTTCTTCAGCTCGACGATGACGTGCTTGCCTGCATTGGTACGGTAGGCGATGTCGACCCGGCCCAGGCGCTCCTTCTCGGACAAGTCTTCGATGAGCACGCCCTCCGTCGTCAGGCGCGACTCCATGATCGGGCTGCCCGTCGCCCGCTCCCACGCCGGGTCCAGCAACCAGAGGTGATCGAAAAGGTACTTCTGGAGGACACGCTCTTTCGCATCCTCGTCGACGATGGTCTGGAAGTCCCGGATCGCATCCAGGCGGGATTTCACGATGTCCCTGTAGAGAGAGGCTTCGAGCGCATCCCTGTCCGCGAGCACGGCCAAGAGTCTTTCTGCGCTCTCGACGCTCGTCACGAACTCCTCGGTCGAGCCGCGAAGCTTCATCCGCTCGAATGCCAGGATGCCGTGCCGATACATGAGCTTGCGGTCCTCTTCGTCGTCCACCGGCAAGGCGCTCAACTTGGCAATCAACGTCTCCGCGCTCTTCTTGTAGCCATCGGGAAGCGTATCCAGCCATTCCGAAAGGGCCGGAGAGGTCTCCTTGGCCTTCTCGACCTCGTGCTTCTTGCGCCATTCCGTCCAGCGCTTCTCCACCTGGGTCAGCCGAGATCTGAGGAACGCGATGAGCTGCACGTATCGAGGATCGTCCTCCTGCACACGCTGACGGTCGCTGGTCGCGATGTCTGGTGCATCGTCTGCATCGAGGAAGTCCGCCTCGATCTGTCCAGTGAGGTATTTCGTATACAGCCGTCCATCGTTGAGCTTGTCCAGGATGTTCTCGTGGAACAAGCGACCACGAGCGAACACGACGATTCCGTTCAGGTTGCCTGCATCCTCGCTGTCGAGCTGCTTGGGAAACCTGGCGGTGCCGATCCAGCCGCTGACCTTCCACTCCGGATCCCAACCATCGAATCGATTCGGTAGCGACTCTCGCTCCAGGAGCTGACTCGCTGGGGACAGATCGAGTGCGTCCTCACCGAACTGCCATAGGAATTGCACCATCGGCAGGTCGCCGCGATCCGACGGCGTTATCGGCTGATCGTCGAGCAGGATCTTGAACCCATGCACTTCCCCGATCACGGAGAAACGGCGAGCCAAACGTTTGCGCAGCGCCTGCGCTCCCCGCCCAAGGCGTTGACGCTTGATGTCCTTCAGGACGATACGAGTACCCTTGGCCAGTGTGATCGCATCGGGCGGGAGCGGCTCCGGACTGTAAAAGGGTTCCCGTCTCTGAACGGACTCGTGGATGCCGGCCACGCTCATGCGCAGACCATGAGCACAGCCATCCTTGGACGATTCGACTTCGATCACGTTGGCGATCGAAAACAGAGAGAGCTTGCCAAGTCCCTTGCGGCCCATGACGGGCCGCCCCTTGGCAGTGGTCTTCCCGTGCTGCGCATCTTCCTCACGCCGCCGATAGCCGACTCGAAGGTACTTGTCGTTCATGTCGTCGACCGACATGCCGATACCGTCATCGACGATCTCGATCCAATCTCCGCCCGGGTCGATCCTGATGTCGACCGTCTCAGCGTCTGCATCCCAGGCGTTCGCAACGGCCTCCGTCAGGACGGCCGCGATGTTGCTGTAGAGGTTGATTCCCAGGTGGTCGAGCACGTTCAAGTCGACCGTCATCTTGTAGGTATCTGCCACGTGCTCCCCCTAGTCTTCGAATGCGGTAAAGCCGTCAGGATCCTTGCCAGACTTGAGCATCTCGTGCTCCTTCAGATACTGCGTCACGGCCTCCCGCATGGCGTCGGAAACCTGCCCATCCTGCTGCAGACGACGAAGTCGTTCCGCAGTCGCCTCCGTATCGATGTAATCGCTCAACCAGCGCGGATCGAGACGAGGCCTGAGGCGAACCGCCCAATCGCCCATGGTCTGCGATTTCGTGTGCCGGAGAAACTTCGACAACAGGGCCAGGAGTCCTCCGTCGGACGTGGTGACTCGGTCACACCATGCCCGCACCTCGGCACCATCGGCCCAGCGCTTCCAGGTGGCCAGAAGCCTCGGCAACTCCGGGTGATCCAGGAACCCGGCCTCACCGGAGAGGGTCCGTACCCGATCCAGCCACACTCGCTTGAGCTTCGTGACTTCTTCGGCTGGCAACAGGGTGGTCTCGTTGGAGTCCTTCGCCTTCGTGGCTTCATCGTCCAGTGACCGCAGTAGCCACGCCTGGACCGCGACGGCTCGTCCCGCCTCGATGGCCGACGCCAGCACGGCGGCGCGACGGTCGCTCGGCAGCCGCTTCAACAGGTGATAGACCGGACGAGCCGCGCGCGAGACGTTGCCGAAGTCGAACATGCCCCGTTCGTCGTCAGGGTCGATCAACGCGTCGCCCACGTCGAAGAGCGCCTGAATGACCGTCGGGACATTCGCCTCCGGGATGTCCTTCTCGACATGGTCCATCAGGCGTTCGAGCAGGGCCCTCGCTTTCGAGAGGCCATCAAGGCGACGTTCCGACTTGGCCCGAACGAGCGCATTCCCGAAATCGGCAGGCGTACCGGCCAAACTCAAGAGGGCCGTCACTTCCTGCCGACTGACGGCGCCGGGAGGCACCGTCAGTCGGAAATAGATGGGAAAGACCTCCGGGTGGCAGGCACGCAGGTTCCTGCGCCATTCGATCAGCCAGTCTGGGCCATACCCCATCTGGCCGATCTTCGGGAAGATGCGCTCCAGAAGAGCTTGTGTACTCGCTCGTAGCGGCTCGGGTATCTCACTCGCCCATCGTTGGTGAAAGGCTTGGGCCGCGTCCCGGCCGCCCTCGTACCCGTCGTCGCGGCTGTGGCCGGAAAACCTATCGGGGTTCGCCCGGATGACGTCGTACAGATCGGGCAGGAAAACCCGAATCGCTTCGAGAGCGATGAAATCGACCGGATTGACTTCTCCGCGCACCGCCGGATAGGTGACCGACAGCGTGTTCGTGAAACGAACGACGTCACGCGGTACTTGGATCATCGGGTCGATGCCGTCGAAGAACACGTTCGTCCAGTAGGACCGATCGAACAGACCCTCTGGCGTGTCACCCAGCACCTGATCGAGTCGTTCGAACAGGGCCCTACGCAAAGCGACGCGATCGACGGGAGGCAGCTCGAACGGCACCTGGATGATTTTCTCCAGATAGCGTTCACCGGGCAGGCCGCCCTGCTGCTCGATGGCCTGTGCGGCGACTTCGCGGTCGAAGGCCAGCAGATAGACGACGTTCGGGAAATCCGCCAGCGCCTTGATGACCGTGAACAGCTGGCGCGTTTCTTCCGGCGTCAGTCGATCGATGTCGTCGATGACGACCAGGATGCGTTTTCCGGCTTCCTTCAGGACCCTGCAGATCTCCGCCTTGAGCGCCGGGACGTCTTTCGGCTTTCGCTTGGTCGCCATGCCGATGAGCTTCCCGAGCTTGGCTGCCGCGCCCCCCGTGACACCGGAGAGATCGATCAGGCCGCCGATGCCTTCGGCGAAGTCACCCAGCAGGTCGCCCAGCTTCTTGAACTTCTCGCTCTTGGCGGGTAGGACCGCCTGGAGTTGGCCGAGGAATGCACGGGCCAGGTTCTCCTGCCCCGAGAACCACCAGGGGTTGAAGGTCACGACGGCAGGCCGTTCGCCTTCAGGAAGCTGGTCGAGGTAGTGCCCCACGTAGCTCAGTACCGTGGACTTCCCGGAGCCCCAAGGGCCGTAGAGCGCGAGCACCAGTCCATCGCCACCCGGATAACGGCAGATGCTGTCGGCCAGGCTCTTGGCAAACGGTGCATGCCCGAAGAGATCGTCCTTCGGGTCGGTACTGGGCCGATCGGCCAAAAGTGCCGTCATGCCGATCCCTCCGCATCGTTGGTGGCTCGATACCGCGCCCCGCGCCGCTCTCCTTGACGTTCGATTCGGCCGCCGGCGAGCAGCTCGGCGATCGCGGCGTTCCACTGGCCGTCCGTGATGCCTGTGGCGGCGAGGATGTCGGATTTACCGTGCCAGCCGGGACGGGTCTTCAGGTGTTCGACGATGGCATGGGCGGGCCCAGCTCGGTAGCCGGCGCTCGGTTCGGCGGCTTTGAGGTAGCGGCCTTCGTTGGCTGGGGCGATATCGAATCCGAATGAGGCTTGCCGTACGGATGTAGTTTCGATGCGTAGGGTGCGTGGCCTGCGGGTGACAGTGTCGGTGGCTCTGCTGCCGTGCAAACCTCGAGCGACTTCCTCCTCGTACCGCTGACGGTTCAACTCCGACAGCCGTCGCAGCACTTCGACGCGCGCAGTCTCGGAAATGGTGAAGCGCACGCGGTCGTTCTCCGGCAGGTATGGCACTTCGTGGAACCCGTGTTCGAGGTCGAGGTCGTCCCAGCCATAGGTGCGTGCGACGGCAACGTCCATTTCACGTTGCAATGCGCGCAGCCCTTCGATGCGGGGATCGCGTTCGGTGTCGGTATGGAAGCGGTTGTATAGCTTGGTCAGGCCAATGCGCTCGGCCTGCATGACTTCAATGCGGCCTTGGTGGAGTCGATCTCCCAAGTCATCGAGCGGGTCGTTGTGTGTATCACTGAATCCGTCGGGGAAAGCAAACGGTTCGAGTGCATCCGTCTGGCTGTAACGCAAATCGCTCTTGAGACGTGATGCGTGCTGCCACGCGAAGACGGTATGGACGTTCGACTGCAACAGTGCGAAGTCACGCCCGCGACAGAGTGAGAACGCGACGGTCGCATCGGAGAAGACGATGTTGGAATCGACGAACGAGAACGCCAGCGTCTTGCTGACACGCGTAATCGCCAGCACTCGAGTTGGTTGACTCCGGCAGGGAAACCAGCCCTCCGGGTGACGCTCGAAATGATGACCACGACCGATGGCGTGATATAGCTCAGATCTCGCCCGGAGAAACAGCCACCACTTCTCGCGTGCGCCTTTATCCTTGTTGGAAAGACGCTCCGCCTTCACGTTCTCTTCCAGCCATTCGTAAGGCTGCGTATACGTCTTCGCCTTCGCTTCCGACCAATCCCAGAAGTTGATCACCCAGCGGCTCGGTTTCTGCTCTGGGTCTGAATTGAGGTCATCGCCGTTGAGGTAAGGGAAGACCACTTCGGCGTTCCTCGGATCGGCATCCAGCATCCTGCGAGCCTGCTCGGGTAGAAGCACGAAGCCCATGCCCAGCACGATGGAGCCTTGATACGCCAATCCCTCATTCGCCTTCAGCCGCTTCGGGCTCCATTCCTCACGATCCGAGAGAAAAGCCGATATGAAGGGGGCCGGCCGCCCGAGCAGCGAGCGTTCGCCCCGCCACTCGCCCTTGTGGACATGGACTCGGCTGGTGACGACTGCCGCCTTGCCGGGCCAGGGCTCGTTCGGGTAGGCCGCATGGATGACGGCACCCGCACGGACCATGGCTTCCAGCCCCACTTGCCGCGTATCGCCCTCCGCAATGGTGTTGACCGCGAGCAGGCCGAAACCACCGCCTTCACGCAGGAGGCTCCACGCCCGCAGGAAGAAGTAGGCGACCAGATCGGCCGAACCGCGACGTCCCTCGGCGATGTGTGTGACCAGCCAATCGCGGAAGGCAGTGCCTGCGACACCGGTGATGCGCTGCCCGCCGAGAAAAGGTGGATTGCCTACGATGCCGTCGAATCCTCCGCGGCCATCGGCGAACACCTCCGGAAACTCCAGCGGCCAATGGAAAGGCCGACGTACTGGCTTTCCGACGGGCAGATCGGTCGAGAGTGCGGCGACGGATCGACGACACATCGCGGCCAGCGTCTCCTGATCGCCGTCGATGGCCCGCCCGGCCTGGACGGCGAGCGAGGCCAGGGCGTTCTCCAACGCCGCGCCAGTGCCCCCCGCAGCGAACATCTCCCCGATGAACGCATCGGCGATGAGCTCGGGCACTTCGAGCCTCTGGCGTGCGTCGGCATCCAGATTCGCCATGACCTCCACGTCGCGGATGTCGCGGATGGGCGTCTCGCGCAGCCGCTGCCGCAGCTCGATGGCCTCGCGCACGGCGCGTTCGATGGTCTGGCCGAACAGGCGCAGCTGCCCCTGGCCCGAGGGGTTCATCGTGAGCTGGGTCAGTTGATCCAGCCGATGGATACCCAACAAGCTGTCGCCCTGACGCAAGTTGTGGTCGAGGAAGCCGAAGGGCCGCCCCTTGGCCAGCGTGGTGAGCCACAGCGAGAGCTTGGCCAGCTCCACCGCCAGCGGGTTCAGGTCCACGCCGTAGAGGCAGCGCTCGGCGACGAGGCGGCGGGCGACGATGGTGCGCTCCTCGACGTCGCGCGGCAGCGGCTCGACTTCTGAGCCGGCCTCCGCCACCCGCCCATCGATGCCCACCGTATGGCCCTGGGCCTCGGCCCGAGCCCAGGCCTCCACCAGCCGGTCGGCGAGCCAGCGGCAGGCCTGCACGAGGAAGGCGCCCGAACCCATGGCCGGGTCGCAGACCTTCAGATCCAGCAATTCCTCGGGAGACCTGAGCACCCATTCGGCGCGCGGCTTGCCCTCCGCCGGGCCGACGTAGGCGACGGGAGTGAGCGTCTCGGCGACGATGGCCTCGGTGAGGGACTTCGGCGTGTAGTGCGTGCCGGTCTCGCGCCGGTCGGAGCCGGTGGTGACCACGTAGGCACCGGCCGGATGGACCAGCGGATAGCCCCATGGATCGGAGCGGAGCAGATGGGCGAACGGCCGGATGCGGTCGTCACGAAGCCGCGTGTCGCCGTGGCAGGCGGTGAGCAGACGCTCCGCCAACGCGTCGTCGACGGGCCGGGCCAGGTCGTTGCGCACGCGGCTCTCGGAGCTGCCCGACCGCTCGCGCAGCAGTGCGACCAGGTGCTCGGTGCCGTCGAGCCGGGCAGATTCGAGCTCGGCCAGCGTGACCCAGGGCGACTGGGCGCTCTTGGTGGCGTCGAGCTCCAGCGTGACGTCGGTGGTGCGCTTGACGGTGCGCTCGAGCAGGCCCTCGTAGACGTAGCCGATCTGCTCCACGTCCAGCGCCCGGTAGGACAGCGTACGGCCCTGGAACTGCTGGATGGCCTCGAGCAGCAGCAGCACGGTGCGGTTGTCGATGGGCAGCGGCTTCGCGGCATCGGTGCGCCAATGGGACCCCTTGGCTCGGCCCTCGAGGAAGGGGAAACGATCCGGATCGAACAGGGAGCCGCCGAGCGCGGGCAGGCGCAGGTTCTCGTGCTCGATGCCGCCATAGACGGCACGGAACACGGCGAGCAGGCGCGACCAAGCGTCCCAGCGGCGCTCGAGGATCTCATCGGACTCGGCGCGCAGCTGCATGCGCAGGGTGGAGACGGCGTAGTGGGCCTCGTAGCGCTCGTCGCCCAGGAGCAGCAGGCCGCGTTCCTCCGCGCAGAGCAGGAAGACCAGCCGCATCATCACCGTCAGCGCGGCCTCGTAGAGTTCGGCCTCCTTCACGTCGCGCAGCAGTGTGCGATCGCGGTCCTGGTCGGCCTTGTCGAGCGCCTGGATCAGCACTTCGACCGCACGCCGCACCTGCTCGCCCAGGGCGTCGGTGACCTCGTCCTGGTACTTCAGCGAGCGATCGAGGAGCGCGGGCAGCCGTTCCGACTCGTCCACGAAGAAGCGCCGGATGCCGAGCAGGTGGACGAAGGCCTGGAGGGTGACGGGTTCCTGACCCCAGATGCGCGCGTACCAACTGGCGAAGGTGGTGACCGCGCCCACCGGGGCATCCACCAGCATCCAGCGCTCGCCGTTGGTCACGAGCCCCAGGCGGCAGCCGGTGGCACGGCAGAGCGCCACCATGCGCTCCGCGGGCGTACTGGCCCAACCGTCCAGCCTCTGGGTGGCTTCGAGATCGACCTCTGGCCCGTGGGTCTGGATCAGCAGCAGCGGCTTGCCGCCGTCGGCGACGACGGCGAACTCCGGCGACAGGCTCACGCCGTGCTCGGGTAGATCGACGACCACGTTCGCGGCGCACCAGTCGCGGCGCTTCAGCACGTCGCCCCGGCCGTCCTCGTCCAGCTCCAGCCCACGTGCGAGGACCTCGTCGATCCAGGCGGCGTGCAGGTCGTCGAAGCGTGGATCGCCCGTCTCCAGCGCCTCCTGCCACTCGTCGTAGGCCTGCCGCAGCCGTTTGCGCTTGGCGACGTCGAGCTCCTCCAGCCCTTGCGGGAAGGCTTCCTTCAGGACCGGGACGGCGAGGAAGGGACCGGAGATCTCGATGAGCGAGAGCCAGTCGTGGTGCATGCTCATGCGGCACCTCCGGCGGACTCGGGCACGACGAAGATCACGGCGACCGGGAAGGTGCGGTCGTCGAGCTTGGCATAGCGGGATTCGACGACCTCGGTCTCCATGCGGCGCTCCTCCGGGATGCGAGCGAGCCGGGCCTGCAGCGCGGCGATGTCACGCCGCAGCTGCATGCGCTCGTCCTCGGTGAAGAGCGAGAGCTGTTCGGGCTGCCCACCCTTCGCCAGTTCGGCTTGGATCGCTCGCTCCAGCTCGTCGAGCACGGTACCGATGTCGTCGATCTCCTGCCGTTTGCGGGTCTGCAGCGTGTTGGTCAGGTAGCGCAGCCGTTCCTTGGAGCGGGCAGCGACCGCCTCGAGGATGGCTTCGCGGTGGCGATCGAAGCGGACGCGGAGCGCGTCGAACAGGGGCGCCGCCGCGGTGGTCGGCTTGCCGTCGTCCAGCCACTGCTGGACGCGGGTGACCCGCTCTTCGCGGCGGAAGGACTGATCACGCAGGTAGCCGCCGGACACGGTCAGCTCCTCGTGCAACCGGTGATGGTTGCCACCGGTGATCACCAGCCGCGAGACGATCACCACGGCCGGACCGTCGAGCAGCGCGTCGGGCACGCTGCGGACGGTGACGCGGTGCAGCTTCTTCACGTCGTCGCGGGCCCAGATCTCGGCGCGCAGCAGGCGCAGGCACATCTGCACCAGGCGATGGTTCAGGTGGACGAGCACCACGTCGTCGCGGCCGCTGGCGACGGCGTGGTCGAAGCTGATGGGGCGGATCTTCTGCGTGTGGGGATGGCGCAATCCTTCCAGGCAGCGCGCCCAGGATCCGGAGAGCGCGGGCATGCGGAAGACCGTGCCGGGCAGGGCGCCGGGCAGTTCGACGGGCTCCAGAGGCGGACGCCCCGCCAGGGCGAGGCCGGTTCTGACCGCCATCAGCACGTGTCCGGGATCGAGGTGAAAGTCCTGCTTGGTGGCCAGCAGCCGCTCGTGCAGCTTGGCGACGCGCTCCTTCAACTCGCGTTCGGCTCGGACGAAGTTCCTGGCCCGGGCGATCCGTGCCTCGGCCATGCGGGTGTCCAGGTCCTTCAGCGAGCCCTCGATGAGGCCGGACATCTGCGGCGCGATGACCGGATTGACGCTGCCCATGTCGGCGCGCATCGAGTCCAGCTTGCGCAGGGCGCGCAGGATGTCCTCGGCGTGGCCGCCGACCGAGGCGCCTCGAGTGTCGCCGCCATCGACCGGGTGCCAGATCAGCACCTCCCTCTCGCGCTGGCCGTGGCGGTCGATGCGCCCGTTGCGCTGCTCCATCACGTTGGGGTTGTAGGGAATCTCCAGGTGGATGAGCATGTTGCAGTGGTTCTGCAAGTCGATGCCCTCGGAGGCCGCGTCGGTGGCGAGCAGGATGCGGACGGGGGAATCCTTGGGGGAGGCCTGGAACGCCGCCTTGATGGGTTCGCGCTCCTCCTGGGAGAGGCCGCCGTGCAGCAGCGCGAGGCGCTCGCCCCCGTAGCCGTGGCTGGCGAGGATCCGATGCATCCACTCGTGAGTCGTGCGGTACTCGGTGAACAGGATCACCCGGCGGTCGTTCCACTCGCCATCCGGTCTCTTGAGGTGTTTTTCGAGCCAGTCGAGGATGGCACGGGCCTTGGAATCGACCTGGTTCCTGGCACGTTGGGCCCAGGACCTCAATTCGTCGAGCATGGCTCGCTGCTCCACCGTCAGCGGCGGTGCACGGCGCGTGGCCTCCTCGATGGCCTCGGCCTGGGCGTTCTCGACCTCCCGATCGTCGGCGTAGTCCTCCTCCACTTTCAGGATGGCCTTGTGCAGGATGCGCTCGGCCATGGCGTCCCGCTTCTCGGGCCGCGCCTCGGAGAGGGAGTTGGCGTGCTTCTCGAGGGTGGCGGCGAAAGCGGCCGGAGACGATAGCAAGCGTTTCTTGAGCAGCCGGTTGACGAAGGTCGTGCCGAGGCCGTTGCCGGCCCGTTCGGCGTCCTTCTCGCGGCTGGCGCAGTAGTCGCTCAGCTTGCGGTGGATCTCGCGCTCTTCCCGCGTGTAGTGGATCGGCAGCGCCTGCAGGTTGCGCCGCGCGTAGAGGGGGTTGCCCTGCGCATCGACGAGATCACTCTTGAGGCGGCGGATCATCACCTGGCTCAGGCGTTTCTCGTCGGGGAGGATGTTGCGCGCGAAGCGTTGGTCGTCCAGCAGCTCCAGCAGCGAGGTGAAGGACTCGGTGTAGCCGTTGTGGGGTGTGGCGGTCAGGAACAGGCGGTGCTGGAAGTGCGGGGCGATGGTCCTGATGAAGCGGGTTCGCTGGCTCTCCAGCGCGTAGTGGGCGCCTGCGGCGGGGGCGACGTTGTGGGCCTCGTCCACGACCAGCAGATCGAACTTGCGCGGATGGCCGACGTGGGGCGGGAGCACGTCGCGCATGGCACGCAGCCCCTCGCCGCCCTTGGCCCAATCCATCGACGCGATGAGACGCGGATGCGACGTCCACGGGTTGGCGTGGATGCCGCGCTCGCGCCGCAATCGTTTGATGTAATCGGTGTCCACCACCCGGAAGTCGAGGCCGAACTTCTCCAGCATCTCGACGCGCCACTTCTCCTGCAGCGAGGCGGGGCAAACGATGAGGACGGTGCGGGCACGGTGCCGCAACAGGAGCTCCTGGATGATCAGACCGGCCTCGATGGTCTTGCCGAGACCGACGTCGTCGGCGATGAGCAGGTTGACGCGGGCCATGTCGATGGCCCGCACCAAGGGATCGAGCTGGAAGTCCTCGATGCTGACGCCGCTGCGGAACGGTGCCTGAAGGAACCCGCGGTCGGCGTTGGTGGCTGCGCCCCAGCGCACGGCGTCGAGGAAGGCGTCGAGCGTGGTCGCGTCGTCCTGTCCGGTGATGGATGGCAGGCCCGCCCGCTCGATGACCTGGGCACCGGGCTCGATCTCCCAGACGACCTCCAACTCCTCGCCGAGGCCATCCTCGTCGATCGAAGAGAGCGTCACGCAGTTCTGTGGTGCCGAAGCCCCCTCCAGATTCGACGAGACGACGTCCGCGACGGTCCACTGACGCCGGCGCACTTCGACCAGCTGGCCGGGTTCCGGGCGCGCGAGGTAGCTCTGCGGAGCCTGATCGTTCGATGCTTCCATCCGGTCTGCCGTCTTTGCGTTCAGTTCTCGATTTCCGAGACGGGACGTGCTCGGTTTCTCGTCTTCAGCGTGGCGACCGTCCGTTCGACGACATCGGTGGCCATGCTCGGTGACTCGTGCGCCCAGAACCGCAGCACCGTCCAACCGGCTTCCATCAGCCTGGCGTTCGTGTCGGCATCACGCAGACGATTCGCCTCGATCTTCTGCCGCCAGAACTCGGCGTTCCGTTTCGGCCAAGTGGCATGTTCGGGGCATCCATGCCAGAAACATCCGTCGACGAAGACGGCCAGCTTCAATCTCGGGAAGGCCACGTCGGCCACTCGATGTGGCCTCTTCAACACCTGGTAGCCGACGCGGTAGCGCAGCCCCCTGCGATGGAGCTCCCTGCGAAACGCGATTTCGGCATCGGTCCCCGTCTGCCGCACCCTGGCCATGCGGCGGCTGGCCTCCGGAGACGATGGTTGGACGCGTGTCATCGGCGAGCCCCTATCCGTCTTCCATCAGGCCGCGGCCCGAGCGACCTGCGTCTCGATGTGCTTCTTGATGCTGCGCGCGATGGCGCGGCCCAGGTCCACGGGAACCGCGTTCCCGATCAATCGCCCGAGCACCTTGAAGCTCACCTCGCCGTCCGCCGGCACGAAGGCATAGTGACGGGGAAAGCTCTGGAGGATCGCCGCCTCCCGAAGGGAGATGGCGCGATCCTGCTTGGGGTGACCGAAACGCCCGTTGCCAAAGCCGTAGCACTGGGTCGTCATCGTCGGCGCGGGTTTGTCCCACTCCATGCGCCCATAGACGCCGGGATAGGTGCGCCCGCTCTCCGCGCGGTGGCACTCCGCGATCAGATGCTTCGGCCAATCGCGCCAGGTGCCGCCGGGCTTCGATGCCTTGATGCGTGCGAGGTTCATCTGTGAGAGGGTCGAGGCGACATGCAGCTTGTCGCGTGGCGCAGCCTCGCCGGCACGGAGCGGGCGCAAGCGACCGATCGCCTGCCGAACCGTCTTCGGCTTGTCGTGCGTCGGCGCGATCATCTCGATGGGGCCATGACGCGACGCCAGCAACACCATCCGCCGGCGCATCTGCGGCACGCCATAGCGGGAGCTGTCGACCACATCGGACCAGACGTGGTAGCCGAGCCGCTCGAGCGTATCGACGAAGTCGTGGAAGACATCGTGCTTGGCAACGGTGGGCACGTTCTCCATCGTCACGACATCGGGCTTGGAGCCCTTGGCCAGGCGCGCGAACTCGTACAGCAGGCCCCACCTTCCTTTCCTGCCGTCCGGCTCGTAGCGCTGGGCATACGTCGAGAAGGGCTGGCACGGAGCGCAGCCCGCGAGAATCTTCAGATCGGCATCACCGAACAACGCTTTCAATTCATCTTCGGTGACCTCACGGATGTCCCGTTGGATGAAACGTGCCTGGTTGTTCGCTTCGTAGGGAAAACGGCAGGCGGGATCCAGATCGATGCCGGCGACCACGGGTACCCCCTCGAGGACGAAGCCGTGCGTCAGTCCGCCCGCCCCGCAGAACAGATCCACACAAGAAACCGTCGTCACATCAAACCTCCTCACTTGGTTTCGACCGTCGGATGAGGCGATCGAAACCCGTCGTAGGCAAGTCATTCATTCCTTGCCTCGACCCTCGTTCTCTGCGGCGCCACCAGACCGCACCCATTCATCGACTTCTTCGGTCTTGAACTTCCAAAGCCGGCCGATTCGATGAGCAGGCATCCTCCGTTTGGCGATCCACGCGTAAACGGTGTCCTTGCTCACGCCGAGGTACTCGGCGATCTCCTCGACCGAGAACCAGCGGCCTGACATGGTGTCGATTCCCATGAAGAAGTCGGAGTTTTGGTGGCTTGCAGATGATCTCACGGATCGAGGGTCGAGTAAATCTGATTCAGCATGATCTAATCGGATTGAGGTTGTTTTCGCCGAGTTCCTGCCGAGTAACGGTCGAGCTCCTCGACGCGCCCGGCTTGGTCGTCCGGCATCTTCCCCGAAACACCTCTCAGCCCACGAGAAGCATTACCTCGGCTTCTCGTCGTGCGACGAGCCCTGGCAGCACCTTCCCACCCCCGAAGACCCACCGGCGAAGTTCAGCGGCGGCGGCTGACCAGTCCCGCTGGTTGACCCGCCGCCGCAGCGTCGAGGTCTGCAGCCGACCCGCCCCCAGGTTGAAGGTGAAGTCCACAATGGCCGCCAGCCGTCCCTCGGGCTCCGCGGCCAGCACCGGGCAGTAGCGCAACGTGGCGGCGAGTGCCACCTTCAGATCCTGGGCGAGGTAGGCCTCGGCCTCGCCTTTCGTGATCGGCGGGTGCTTCGGATCGCACAGATGCCCGTAGCCGATGGTCCAGTAGCCGGCCGGGCACACGTACGGGTGCGCGCGGCCGGGGTCGTGCTTGGGCACGCGGTGGAAGCCCTCGAAGCGTTTGGCCAGGTCGATGGCCGCCTGGGGTACTGCGATCACGGCCGCACTCGATCGAACACGCGGCCCAGGAACCAGAAGTTCAGGACGCCGGCCCACAGGGCCTGGTCGGCCTCGGTCCAGGCCGCCTGGATCGCCGGGATCCACTCTGCCCCGGCCTCGACGGCGCCCACGAAGGCGGCGGTCTTGGCGGCGCAGTAGAGGGCCATGAACCAGTAGGTGATCACGGGCCGCACGCTCGCCGACAGCGCATCTGCCCAGCGGGCGCCCGATCGCTGCCCCTGGGCAGCCACCGCCTCGCGCAGGGTCTCGAGAGCGCCCACGTTCCAAGCGGCGTCCGCCCCGGCGCCGATCTCGGCCATGCGCTGCGCACCGCCCAGCTTCTCGAACGCAAGCAGCCGGTCCTGCATGGCGAGTTCATGGCTGCGCTCGCCCTTGCGGTCCAGCCATTTCAGGATCTCGGGCGCGAGACGGAAGGCCCCGCCCAGCAGCCCACCGAGCAAGGTCTCGATCATTGGCCACCTCCCATCAGCTTCAGCTTGATGGCGGCCCCGACCAGCAGTGCGGCGAGGATGGCGGTCGTGACCACCTTGATGGTGGTCTGCCACGCCGTGCGGCGCGCGTCGCGCCAGGCCTCGAGCAGATCGCGCAGCTCGCGGAGGTCGCGGGCGGCGTGGCCATTCTCGAGGCCGAGGTGGGCCAGCACCCGCTCGGCCCCGCGCTCGGCGGCGCGGTCGAGCAGGTCTTCGAAGTCCTCGCGGCGCAGGAGCAGCGTGTTCTCCACGAGGGCGGGCGGCTGGGTCGGTTCGGTCATGGGCTTGTCTCCAAAAACGACGAACCCGCCACGCGGGCGGGTTCGGGGTGACGGATCGGGGTGCGGGGTCAGACGGGAACGCCGGTGCTCCAGCCGCCGGGCCTGTAAACGGCGAGCCTGTCCTCGGCGGCAATAAAGGCCAGCCAGCCGACCTTCGGGGCGTGGTACTCCCAGGCGCCGTTGATCCGCACCGCGATCTGGTCGGTCCTACCGGCCCAGGCACCGGTCGCACCGGCCGGCACGATGTAGCGATCGCCCTCGGCGGGGCTGGCGGGCGGCGTGGTCGTGCTGCGGCTCGTCACCGACAGGCCCACGACGGCGCCCAGGCGCTTCAGGTTCGCGTCCATCCCGGTGTGCCAGCCGGACTCGCCCAGCGTCCAGCCGTAGGCGAGGCCCAGGTTCGGATCAAGCTGTGGCATCGGTTCATCTCCTCACGGTATCGCAAGACTCGGCAGTGACCCCAAAGCCGTGCTGCGCGCGCGGCGGTGGTGCTGGTTCGGGTGCTGCCGCCAGTGGCGCCCGACGAGGGGCAGGTGCAGCACGCCGCCACGCCTGGCCACGAGGCGGGTGAGCACCCAGTCGGCGCCGGCGTCGAGATCGGCGATGCGTGTCAGCACCGGCTCGACGGCGCTGCGGCGCATCACGATCAGGCCGTGGACGTGGCTGGCCGAGTGGGCGTGCTGGAAGGCGCTGTAGGCCAGTCGCCGCACGCTGGTGTCGCGGCCTTGCTCGTCCATCAGCGCTTCGTCGGTGTAAGCGAGCACCGCGGAGGGGCAGACATCGAGCGCATCGGCCAGATGCGCGAAGGCCCCGGCCTCGTAGCGGTCGTCGGGATCGACGAAGGACACGAGCGGCAAGGTCCCTCGCGCGAAGCCCGCCGCGCGGGCCCTCCCGACATGCCCCGGGATGCCGGGCAGCAGGTGCAGGCGGATCGGCGCGCCGGCGAGGCTCGCCAAGCATTCCTCGCGCCAGTGCTGGGGCTCTTCGAGGGTGAGCAGGTGCACGTCGATGCGCGCGCTCATCACACCCCGCCCCAGTACTGCCCCCAGCGCAAGCCGTAGCCGGCGCGCTCGACGGTGCGCACCTGCGCCTGCCAACTCACGAGCCCGTCGCGCTCGGCCTCGATCTCGACGGTGACGCGGTCGCCCGCGACGCCGGCGTCCAGGGCGGCGCTGGCCAGGTCCCAGGTCCAGGTGTTGCCGGCGATGCCCGTTTCGCTGCGCACGAGGTCGCCGTTGCGGTCACGGAGGCGTACTGCGTAGGTGGTTCCCGGCTCGGGGCCGATGTCGCCCTCGTCCTGACGCACGAGGTAGGCGGTCTGCAGGGTGCGGTCGCGGTGTGCCCAGGTGAGGGTGAGGTCGCCGGCGACCACGGCGGGCTCGCGCTGGCCGTTGAGCCGCACTCGCCCCGGCGGGTACGGCCGCGCCTGGCGGCCCGCGAGCACGAGGGGCGCGCCGTTGGCGGCGAGCACCGCATCCCCTTCGGCGCCGGAGGTGCGCGGGACGGCGGCGACGAAGACCGACTCGCCCGGCGCGCGCTCGACGGTCTCTGCGGCCAGCCACTCGCCCACGCCCACCAGCCGCGTGCCGGCCGCGTGGGCCTGCGGCGTGGTGTCGAGCACCCCGCGGGCGAGATCCACCGTGCCCGCGGTGGCATCGAAGGCGAGGATCGCCACGGCTTCGCGCATCGCACCAAGCGCATCGACCAGGTAGGCGTAGTCGCCGACCGCGAGGCGCTCGGGCTGGGCCAGCGCCGTCACCGGCACGGCCAGCCCATGGGCTTCGGTGGCCGGCAGCGCCTGGCCGAGCGTGAGCAAGGGCGCGTAGTCTTCCGGGGCCACCGCCTCGAGCTCACCGCTCACGGTCCCGGTGGCGAGCTGCCAGTTCAACTGCCCCGTGCCGCCCGCACAGGCCAGGGCCCCCACGTAGGTGTCGGTGTCGGTGAGGTAGTCGAGATCGGCCCGCGACAGCCGCCGCGCGAGTTCCCAGTACGGCACCTCGACCGCCAGCACGAGTGCCGGCGGTAGCGGTTCGAGCGGCGGCTCTTCGAGGCGCGGCGGGGTGGGCGTGAGCACGGTCTGGCCCATGCCGAAGACGTCCTCCACCGCCTCGATGCGCCATTCGGTGGCGCCCAGCGTGCCGGTGTCGATGCCGATGACGCGCACCACCATGCGCTCGATGCCGAGGCGTGGCCAATGCAGCAGGAACACGTCCCCCGGCAGGGGCGGACGCTCCAGGGCGCCGGGGACGATGGTCAAGCTCATGCGCGCCAGGGGCGAGCCGAGTGCGCGCAGGTCGCGCAGCGCCAGTCGCGCGGCCAGCGGCCCGTGGTTCACGCCCGGATAGTCGCGCCGCTGGTTGATCACCCCGCCTTGCAGCTGGATCGCGGCGAGGTTCTCCACCGTGACGGTGGCTTCCTTGCCGGTGGCCCAGTCGGTGTAGACCACGGTGATCTCGTTGGGCAGTTCCCCCCACTGCGCGCGCTCGAAGCGCTCCACGCGCACGATCTCGTCGGGGCCCAGGAGCGGCAGGCCCTCGATCCAGTAATCGTCGCGCAGGAGCTTGAGCTCGAAGCGGCCCCGTTCCGGGTCGAGGTAGAGGATGCCGCCGACGTGGTCGAGCACCTGGGCGATGAAGGCCTCGATCGGCTGCTGCCGGGTCCAGATGAGGTTCAGGCCGAAGCCTTCGGCTTCGAGCGCCCAGGCCGCGTTCCAGAAGCTCGCGCCGAGGGTGGATGGCGGATAGCCCATGCCCCAGTGCGGGTCGGTGAGGCACTGCACCAGGATGTGGGCCGGGTTCATGCCGACGGTGAGAGAGGTGCCGGTGCCGGCATCCCAGGTCCGCACCTCGGCGTTCCAGGGCATCCAGGGTTCGTCGTGCCAGCCCGCCGTGAAGCGCCGCACCCGCACCGCCCAGGGCTTGAGGTAGGGGTTGTTCGCGGCGAACAGGATCTTGCGTGCCACGATCGACAACACCCCGCGAAACGCCGGGATGGCCGCGCCCAGGCGGCTCATCAGGTAGTCGTTGCGGTCTTGCGCGGCACTGCCTGCGAGCACGTCGATGTCGCCCACCACGCCGCCTTCGCGTTCGTCGCCGCCGAAGAGCGTGGGCCGATCGATGCTCAGGCGGCCCAGCCCATGGCCGCTCGCCAGCGGCGCGCGGCTCGCATCGCCCCAGGCGGTGCGATCGCCGATCTGGATCTCCTGCACCGCATCCACCGGCCCCTGGCACAGCACCAGGTGCATCCCGATCCGGTAGCGGTAGCCGACGGTCTGCTTCTTGCTGCGGCCGCCCATCAGCGCGGCTCCTCATGACACTGTCGGGCGACCTCGACCACGCGCTGCGCCATCGTATCGCCCGTGGCAAGCAAGCTCGAGGCGGGAAGCCCCCGGGCGAGGAAGGCGCGGAAGTCCAGGCCCTGGCGCGCGAACCAGGTGCGCGTGCCGTGCACGCACAGATTTGCTGCGCGCACGTGGGCGATGGTGACGAGGACGTCGGTGCTCATTTCTTGCCGCCCTTCTTCTTGATCGGTTCGGCCTCCAGGTCGCCGTACCACACGACGTTGGCGCCGCGCAGCAGCACCGCGCCGAAGACGACCGGGATCGGTCGCCCCTCCTCGGCCGTGGGTGCGTCGAGGTCGGAGAGTTCGGCGGGTTTCGGGGCGGGCGGTTTGGGCGCGAGGGCGACGGAGACCAGCGCCGCCACGACGATGACGACCAGGTACCACATGGGAGGTTCTGCGGGTTTCAGAAGATGCCCGTCGAGAACGGGTTCTTCGTCGGGATGAAGGGGAAGCCGCCGTAGTTGGCGAGGTCGTCAAAGCGCGCGGCGCAGGTGGGCATGCTGTGATCGCAGCCGGCCACGAGGTCGACGGGCGTCTGCGGCGCAAGCCCCACCGGGTAGAGCAGTTCCACGCCCGCGGTCGATTCGCTCACGATCATGTGGCGCGCGCCTGCCGGCGTCTGCAACCAGCCGCCGGCGAGCATGCCGGCCACCTCGGGCGGCAGGCTCGCCAGTTCCACCTGGCGGCCTTCGGAGCGGACCACTTCCGCGGTGGCCGAGATCGGCGTCGCCCCGCACGCCGCCGAATACAACACGTGCGAGCAGGCGCGGCTGTAGAGCCGACGCAGACCAATGCGCTTCAAGCTCACCTGGGCGGACTCGCAGCGGATGCGCGCCGCGTCATCGGCCACCTCCACCCCGAGCACGCGGCCCATCCAGCGCGTGCCGGAAAGCCACCAGGCATCGCCCCAGGCGTCACGTCGGGCTACAGCCAACCGCACCGCGGTCGCCTCGCCGGTGAGGGTCGCCTGCAGCAGATGCTGCACGAGCGCGTGGTCGGGCGGCAGCTTCAACTCCAGCGCCGACTTGGCCGCCTCGGCGCCGAGCGCGAGCGCGCTGCGCTCAAGAGGGCAGCGCTCGTAGCGTTGGCCGCCGATCTCCACGTCGAACTCGTGCGGGGTGAGCCGGAAGGTGCCGCTCGTGCCCTCGAACACGTAGAGCTCGACCTCGAACAGGGAGCTCTCGCTCATGGTCAGGACGGGGTGTAGTTGAAATGGTCGTTGCCGCGCGGCTCGGGCAGACGGCGCAGGGTCAGGGGCATCTCGACCAGCTCGGGGGTGTGCCAGTGGAGCTCCACCGCGTCGTGGTCGAGCCGGCAGCGCGAAAGACGCAGGACGCGGCTGCCGGCCGGGACGGGGGCTTCGAGGCCGGAGCACAGCACCAGCACGCCGCAGGGCCGCCCCAAGGCGTGCTGCGCCCCCTCGGGGGGCAGCGCAGCCGCGCCAGCGGCCAGCGTGGGGGCCTGAATGGCGCCGCCGCCGTCGTGATGGCAGGTGGCGGTGAGCACGTGCTGGCGCTGGCCGTCGGGATGCACGATCAGCGCACCCGCCGGGCGGTGCCAGAAGGCCGAGAGGTCCTCACCTGTGACGCGCAGGAAGCCGTCTTCTCCATCAGCCTCACGCGTCACGCGCAGCACCGGCGCCAGACCGTCGGGCAGCCAGCAGGCACCGAGCCGCCCCTGGGCGCGGTAGATCCGCGCACGCCAGCGGGCAATGTCTTCACGCCCGGCAGCCAGAAACCGCCGCTGGAAGGTGCCAGCCGGCCACGGGTCGTCACGGCGGACCCAGGGGTCGGCCGGCGAGACGTCCTGCCGGGTGACCACGCCCTGCGCCGTATTGGTGGGATCGTCGCGCCAGTTGCCGTCGGCCCAGACGGGCGAGCCGTCGAGCCAGGGATCGTCGAGCAGCCCTTCGTCCGGCAGCGGCTCGAAGGCGACTTGCGCGGTGACGCTGCCGGCAATGATGCCCGGCACCCACTGCGTGAACTCGGCCGGCTCCACTGCGAGGCCCTCGACCAGGGGCAGGACGGTCGCGCCCGCGGGGACGGCCCGCGCCAGCGGCTCGGTGAGCCACAGTCGATCCGGCTCCACCTCGGTGAGCGCCAGCACCTGCCAGCCGTCCGGGGCCATCAGCAGCGCGAAGCGCCGATCTGCAGGCCAGTGCAGGCCGTCCTCCTCCAGGCGCAGCTGTGCGGCGGCCGGTGCAAAGCCCGCCTCATCCACCGGCGTCACCGCCAACGCCCGTGCGCCGGTGTCCGCCGCCGAGGTCAGCCTCGCCACGTGCTGCGGCAGCGGCCACCACGCGAGCCGGCCCAGATGGTCGGCCAGCCACTCGGCCACCAGCGCGTCGCTCGCGCGCCCGTGGCCCACGCGGTAGGTCAGGAAGCGCCGCGGCACGCGCCGCAGGCCCTGTCTCGCCTCGTTGCCCGAGGCGAGCCGTACCACGCCGGTCGCCCATTGCAGGCGCTCGACCAGGGGCTCGGCCCAGTCGTGACGGAAGGCGAACACCCCGCGCTGGGCCTCGGGCCAGGGCGTCTCGCCGAAGGCCTCCATCGCTTCTGTGACCATCGCCGCCGCGGCGGTGTCGCGGCGCAACACCTCGACCCAGAGGGCGGGAGCGTGCAGCGGCGGTGCGTGCTCCGCCAGCGTCTCGGCCCACAGCGTCGAGAGATGGGTGGCCGGCAGCGGCCGGGCCGAGGTCTCGGCCAGCGCCGTGGCGGCCAGCGCCCCGAAGGCCGCGCGCGAGATCGCCTCGGCCCGTTGCTCGACAACGCTCACCCCCGGCGTGGGTTGGCCACCGACCTCGGCCACCACCTCAGGCAGGATCCGATCCGTCATGCCGACTCCAGCCCGAACTCGGCGGCGTTGAAGGCGCCTTCCGTCCACTGGACGTTGCCGTTCGGGTTGCGCTCGAACAGCGCCGTGTGCCAGGCCAGTTGCTCTTGCAGGACGAGGTCGGCGCTCACGGCGGTCTGCGCACCGCTCGCCACGAGCCCACGCATGCGGCCGGTGCCCGCATCCGTCTTGCGCGCGAGCAGGGTCACCTGCACGCCGTGGATCGCCGGGGTGGTCATCACGGGCAGCGCCTCGACGTCGAACGTCTGGCGCAGGCCCGCCGTGGCCGCGCGCAGCGCCGTCGTCTCATCGCCGTCGCTCACCGCAGCCCAAGCGGGCAGTCCCGCGGGCTCGACCGCCCATTGGTTCAGTGCCCCAGACGCTTGCGGCTTCAGCGCATCGACCCGCACGTCGCCGAGGAAGGTGTTGTTGATCGTGCCCGAGGTGTCGGCGAGATAGAGGTCGTCCACATCGACGGTGACCGGGCAGGGTTGGCCCGGCATGCTGCCTGCGAAGGCGGTGAGCAGCGGCCCGCCGCCCTGGGTGGTGTTCTGCGCCGACAGGGTGATCGCGAGCACGCCGTTGATGCGCACGTTCAACGTGCCGTTGCTCGTGCCCTGCACGACCTGCAGTTCGACGTAGTGCCACCCCCGCACGGCCGCCGTCGTGACCGAGGTCGAGATCAACTGGTCCCAGCCGCTCATCCCCGATCCCGTCCGCCGGTAGAGCTTGAGCCGGCCGTCCTCGCCGATGCGCACGAGGTGCGCCACCTGCGCGGTGGTGTCGCGCACGCCGAGCAGCACCGGCTCCTCGCCGGTGTTCTCGAACGGCGCCACGCGCAGCGCCGCCCCCACGATGAGGCTGGTGCGCCCGGTCTCCAGGTTCTTGACGTAGCCGCCGCCGGCACCTGCCGGCAGGCGCAAGGCGTAGGACGAGGGTCGCCGGCCCTGGATGCGCGTGGCCTGCGGCGACAGGTACGCCGCCTTGCCGCGCGCGAGCCACGGATCGCCGAAGGGATCGAGTGCCTGCGGGTCGTAGTGATCGAAACCGTCGATGAAGAGCAAGGCCATGGCTATCCCTGGAGCGCCGCGCGCACCGCGCGCGCGTTGCGCCCGATGATGTTGAGGATCACCCGCTCGCCGGCGGGGGTCTGCAGGTGGTCGTGGGTGACGCCCGGGTCGATGGCGTTGACGATGCGCACGGCCTGGCTGATCGGCGGTGCGGCCGGCTGCACCTGGACCTGGGGCACGAGCCCCCCGGCGGCGAAGGCCAGACGCCGCCCGTCCCACACCGGCGGGGCGGACAAATCGTTGAGGGCATCGAGGAAGGCCACGCCGACACGCCGGACCGCCGCCGCACGCACCACGTATTCGCCGGCCGACAGCCGCGCCGGAATCGAATCCGAGGTCGCCGTGCCGGGACCCGTGACGAAGCCGCCGGCGGCGAACTTCTTGATCCCGCCCAGCAAGGCCATGACGGCCGCGACCATCGCGGCCATCGCGGCGATGGCGAGCACGGGCCCGGCGATGGGGATGGAGGCCTGCGAGGCCGCCGCGCCCGCGCCGGCCTGGGCCGCGTCCATCGACACCTTGGCGGTGGTCTCGGCGGACTTCTGCGCGACCGACTGGGCCGCCGCCGCTTGTTCGATGGCCTGCTCCTGCTGGAGGAAGCCGAGCTTCAGCGCAAGCATCCGCGCCTGCATCGCCACCCATTGCTGGAAGGGCTGGATCACCATCTGCTGCAGGAAGGCGTCGGCCACCTGGCGGAACAGGTTGGACAGCGCCTCGCGGAGGCTTTGCGCGCCGGTGACCATGCCCTGCAGGGCGTTGCCGAAGCCTTCGCCGATGCGGTTCCACAGCGGCGCGAGTTCGTCGGCGACGAGCCGTGTGCGCTCCAGTTCGTTGCGCCAGGCGGCCACGCGGTTGACCGCCTCCGGCCCGATCGCCTGCGCGGCCTGCTGCATTGCGGGCAGGAGCCGCTGCATCTCGGCCG
>OFCW01000132.1_pt1 | contig 29810 bp, 23 predicted proteins | sample 1520951 | NCBI WGS metagenome assembly OFCW01 (sample SAMEA4349680, study PRJEB24078) | microbial mat metagenome | biome: Terrestrial Biome; feature: Habitat; material: Microbial Mat | place: India | collected 2012-06-12 | depth 10 m | reverse complement strand
ATAACAGCTTGGCGCGGAAGATGTGCAGCACGCCTTTCGGAATATGCTTCTTGCCCTCCGGGTAAAGATCGGGATTCATCAGCTCGATGATGAACAGCCCGTTGTCGTCCTTCACAGTGGAGTTCAGATACATCGGCCGGAAGCCTTCGACCAGCAGCTCGAGATGCGACAGGAAACAGGTGTCGCCGTGATAAATGCCTTCTTCGCCCATGCCGATCGACTGGATGTCGCCGAAGCGGTCGAACAGCGCGAAGATATCGTTATGCTTGAGCACGCGCCGGCGTTCGTCGGCGGGAGAGGCGGTGGCGAGGATGTACCATTGCTCGCCGAATTGGATCTTTTTTTCAACCATGGCTTTCTCCGGTCGTGGTCAGGTCGTGGTCATCATGTCCGGCAAGGGGAGCGTGCATCCCGCTTAACCGGATAACAGTTGCTGATAGACGCGTAGATAGTTTTCCGCCATATGGGTTGCAGTGAAACGGCGCTCGAATGCCTCGCGGCAGCCCTTCCTGTCGATCGCATGGATGTTCCTGGCCGCGCGCACCGCTTCTTCCTGGCTGCTGACGGTAAAGCCGGTGACGCCGTCTTCCAGGATTTCGGGCACCGAGCCATGCGGGTAGGCAATCACCGGCGTTCCGCATGAAAACGCTTCGATCATGACCAGCCCGAATGGTTCGGGCCAGTCGATCGGGAACAGCAGGGCGCTCGCATGCCCGAGCAGTTCGCGCTTTTCGCGCTGGCCGATTTCACCGAGGAATTGAATGCGCGGGTGACGCAGCAGCGGCTTGATGTGCTCCTTGAAATACGTTTCGTCGGCCTTGTCGATCTTGGCGCCGATATACAGCGGCATGTCGCACTGCAAGGCGATATCGATGGCGCGGTCGAGCCGTTTTTCGGGGGAGATGCGGCCGATGAAGACAAAGTAGTTGCCGGCGTCCGGCTCGAACGCAAACAAGTCTTCCGGCAGTCCGTGATACACGGTCGCATGCCAGTTGGCCCAGGCCAGCGGCCGGCGCTGGCTGTGCGAGATCGACACCAGCGGCATCTGCGGAAAACGGCGGTACAGCGGCACCAGCTCCGGCAGGTCGAGGCGCCCGTGCAGCGTCGTCACCTGCGGGGTTGGCAGCCTCTTTGCCAAGGGGAAATGCAGGTAATCGGTATGAAAGTGGATGACGTCGAATTCGGACGCCAGATCGGCCACCATGTCCATCTGAATCGTGTGATACGCCATCCACGGATAGCGCAGCATTTCCGGGCGCAGGCTGGCCGGGCAGGGGGCGAGCAGCCGGGCCGCGGTGGTCGAATCGCCGGACGCGAACAAGGTCACTTCATGGCCTTGGCGGACCAGTTCTTCGGTGAGGTAGGAAATGACGCGCTCGGTGCCGCCGTACTGTTTGGGCGGCACGCTTTCGAATAGGGGGGAGACTTGAGCAATCTTCATGCATTATGCGGGTCCAGGTCTTGGATCCGTTATCGAGTGTCCAAAGAGCTTGCAAAGTATGCAAAGGTGCTGCTTGAATGAGACACATCAATCGGGATTTTGTGCCCTGCACGAATCCGGTATGGCGGGTATTTGCGGTATGCGGCGGCACGGGCAGGCTGCATTTGGCCTGGCGGAAATAAAAAAGCCCGCAAGCCTTGCGGTTGCGGGCGAAATCCAACTCTTGGAGGGAGTGGAGGAGACTCGGTAAAAAACGACGGTCTTGCGACCGTCGCCAAAAAAACTGAAAGGCGTATCAGCTGCCGGAACGGACGTTCTTGGCCTTGGCTGCCTGGATCGCTTCGTTGCGCACTTCTTCGCGGGTCTTGGTCGACGCCACGTTGGTGAACTCGACGAACTCGGTGTTGCGTGCGGCGGCCAGTTCGCCGTTGGCATAGGCTTGCTGCAGCTCGGCGCGCACTTCGGCACGGGTCTTGCCACGCGGCACTTTGTTGAACTCGACGTATTCGCTCTGGGCGACCGCCGGCTTGTTCACTTCAGCGGCCACTTCCGCGCGGGTCTTGGTCGACGGAACGTTGCTGAACTCGACATACGGGAAGGTCTGGTCGGCCATGGCGGAACCGGCGGCGGCAAAGACGGCAGCGGCAATAATCAGTTTCTTCGCATTCATTTTCATTCTCCATTATTCAGGTTGATGACTCCGGGCTCGGCGGATCAGGCAAACTGCCCGTCGGGTCCTGCCGTCGTGAGTCGCACTGCTTGTGTGCTCATCGATGAAGCGCAGTCTACCGGGCGCGCGCATGGAGAAAAACCGCAAAAGTGGCAATACATTGTTTCTGTTTTGCGAATAATCCCGGAGGAAGGGTTGCTCAATAGACAATAATGGCTGCCGAGCGGAACGGTATGCTCGGGAAGAAGGGGCGTCGTGGCGCGCTGCATGGCTCAAACACGGCGCGTCACGACCCGCTGACCTTGGCTGTTGAGCCCGTGCCGGTCTACTCCCATCCTCCTCCCAGCGAGCGGATCAGCGCCACCGTGGTCGCCGCGCGCGTGCCGCGCAGCTGCACCGCGCTGCGCTCCACCGCCAGCAGATTGCGCTGCGCGTCGAGCACGTCGAGGTAGCTCGACCGCCCCGCCTCGAACAGCTTGTTGGCGAGGTCCAACGAGCGCCGCGCCGACGCCACCGCCTCGTCGATCGCCTGCGCCTGGCCGGACAGCGTGCGCAGGCCGGCGAGATTGTCCTCCACCTCGGCGAATGCAGCCAGCACGCTCTGCCGGTAGCCGGCGACCGCCTCCTCCAGCGCCGCTTCGCTGCGCGCGATATTGGCGCGGTTGCGGCCGCCGTCGATGATCGGCAGCGACGCCAGCGCGCCCACCAGCCAGGTGCGGCTGCTCCACTTGAACAGGTCGGACAGGTCTTCCGATTCGACGCCGCCGGCGGCGGTCAGGCGCAGCGCCGGGAACACCGCCGAGCGCGCCACGCCGATGCGGGCATTGGCCGCCATCATCGCGCGTTGCGCCGCCGCGATGTCCGGGCGGCGTTCCAGCAGCGCCGACGGCAGGCCGGCGGGAACGGCCGGCGGTGCGAACGATTCCTGCAGCGGATTGTCCTCCGCGCTGAAGGCGCCGGCCGGCTTGCCGAGCAGGACCGCCAGCGCATGTTCGAGCTGCGCGCGCTGGCGCTCCAGCGCGATCGCTTCCGAGCGGGTGGTCGACAGTTCCGTCTTCGAGCGCGCCAGGTCCAGCTCGCCGAGGTCGCCGATTTCGTAGCGGCGCTGGTTGATGCGCACGTTCTCCTCGCGCAGCTGCACCGTCCGGTTCAGGAATGCCAGTTCGGCGTCGAGCGCGCGCAGCCGGAAATAGGTTTGCGCGACATCGGCCTGCAGCGCCAGCAGCACCGAGCGGTACAAGGCTTCGCCGGCCGCCGCGTCCGCCTGCGCGGCGCTGACGCTGTTGCCGACGCGGCCGAACAGGTCGACCTCGTAGCTGGCGGTCAGTTTTCCCTGCCAGGCGGTCGCCGGGCGCACCGGGGTGCCTTGCGGCTGGCCGAGCGACACGTCCGACGGCCGGCCGCGCTGCACGCCGAATTGCCCGCTGACGTTGATGCTGCGGTCGGCCTCGGTGATGCCGGCGATGGCGCGCGCCTGCTTCACGCGCGCGGCGGCCGCGGCCAGGCCGGGGTTGGCGCTGGAGGCTTGCTCGATCAGCCGGTCGAGGGTGGCGTCGTGGAAGGCTTTCCACCATGCGCCGCGCGTCTGTGCCTCGGCCGGCTGCGCCGGTTTCCAGCGGCCCGCCGCGTCTTCCTTGAAGCCGGACGGCACCTCGATCTGCGGCGCTTTCAGTTCCGGCGCGGCGCAGCCGGCCAGGATCAGCGCGGCGAGCGCGGAAGCGATGCCGGGCAGCCTGCCGGCGGCGAGTTTGATTGGGCGGGACATCATGCAACTCCTTCCGTTTGGCGCGCATCGACGGCCGGCGCGCGCTTTTCAAAACGCACGGCCAGCGTGCGCAGCAACACATAGAACACCGGCGTGAGGAACAGGCCGAACAGCGTCACGCCCAGCATGCCCCAGAACACCGCGACGCCCATCGCATGCCGCATCTCGGCGCCCGCGCCGCTGGAGAACACCAGCGGCACCACGCCCATGATGAAGGCGATCGAGGTCATCAGGATCGGGCGCAGCCGCAGGCGGCAGGCTTCGAGCGCGGCCTGCACCACGCTGCGGCCGTGGTGCTCCAGCTCGCGCGCGAACTCCACGATCAGGATCGCGTTCTTCGACGCCAGCCCCACCAGCACGAACAGCGCGATCTGGGTGAAGATGTTGTTGTCGCCGTGGGTGAACTTCACGCCCAAGAGCGCGCACAGGATCGACATCGGCACGATCAGGATCACCGCCAGCGGCAGCGACCAGCTCTCGTAAAGCGCGGCCAGCACCAGGAACACCAGCAGCACGCACAGCGGGAACACGATCACCATGGTGTTGCCGGCCAGGATTTCCTGGTAGGTGAGTTCGGTCCATTCGTAGGTCAGGCCCTTGGGCAGCACTTCCTGCGCCAGCCTGGCCATGATCTCCTGCGCCTGTCCGCTCGACACGCCGGGCGCGGCCGCGCCGTTGATGTCGGCGGCGATGTAGCCGTTGTAGCGCTGCACGCGGTCCGGGCCGTAGCTGTCCTTGACGCGCATGAGCGACGACAGCGGGATCATTTCCCCCTTGTCGTTGCGCACCTTCAGCTGCGCGATGTCCTGCGCATGCGAGCGGAACGGCGCGTCGGCCTGCACCCGCACCTGGTAGGTGCGGCCGAACTGGTTGAAGTCGTTCACGTACAGCGAGCCGAGGTTGATCTGCAGCGTCTGGTAGATGGTCGCCAGCGGCACGCCCAGCTGCTTGGCCTTGGTGCGGTCCACGTCCGCGAACAGCTGCGGCACGTTGATCTGGTAGCTGGAGAACACGCCGGCCAGCTGCGGCGTCTGCCAGGCCTTCATCTGCAGTGCCTGGGTCGCCTTGTACAGCTCGTCGTAGCCGAGGTTGCCGCGGTCTTCGATCATCAACTTGAAGCCGCCGATGGTGCCCAGGCCGTTGACCGGGGGCGGCGGAAACACCATGATGAAGGCGTCCTGGATCGCGCCCAGCCTGGCGTTGATCTGCTGCGCGATCGCCATGCCGGACAGCCCGGGCGAGCGGCGCTGGTCGAACGGTTCGAGGCCGAAGAACACCACGCCGGCATTGGGCGCATTGGTGAAGCCGTTGATCGACAGGCCGGGGAAGGCGACCGAGTCTTTCACGCCCGGCACCGACTTCGCGATGTCGGACATGCGGCGGATCACATCCTCGGTGCGGTCGAGCGACGCCGCATCCGGCAGCTGCGCGAAGCCGACCAGGTACTGCTTGTCCTGGCCCGGCACGAAGCCGCTCGGCACCAGCTTGAACATGAAGGCGGCGGCGACCGCCAGCAGCGCATACACGGCCAGCGCCGCCGTCTTGTGGCGCAGCACGCCCTTCACGCCGCCCTCATAGCGGTGCGAGGCGCGGCTGAAGACGCCGTTAAACCAGTGGAAGAAGCCGCCGAACACGCGCTCCATGCCGCGCGTCGCCGCGTCCTTGGGCGCGTCGTGCGGCTTGAGCAGGGTGGCCGCCAGCGCCGGCGACAGCGTGAGCGAATTGAAGGCGGAAATCACGGTCGAGATCGCGATCGTCAGCGCGAACTGGCGGTAGAACTGGCCGGTCAGGCCGGACACGAAGGCGATCGGCACGAACACCGCGCACAGCACCAAGGCGATCGCGATGATCGGGCCGCTGACTTCCTTCATCGCCTGCACGGTGGCGTCGCGCGGCGACAGGCCGCCCGCGATGTTGCGCTCGACGTTTTCCACCACCACGATGGCGTCGTCCACCACGATGCCGATGGCCAGCACCAGGCCGAACAGCGACAGCGTGTTGATCGAAAAGCCGAAGCCGAGCAGGACCGCGAAGGTGCCGATGATCGACACCGGCACCGCGACCAGCGGGATGATGGAGGCGCGCCAGGTCTGCAGGAACACGATCACCACCAGGACCACCAGCGCGATCGCTTCGAGCAGGGTCTTGATCACCGCGCGGATCGACTCGCGCACGAACTGCGTCGGGTCGTACACCACGCTGTAGTCGATACCTTCGGGGAAGTCCTTCTTCAGCTCCTCCATCTTGGCGCGCACGTCGGACGACAGCTGCAGGGCGTTCGCCTCGGGCGCCTCGAAGATCGCGATCGCCGCCGCCGACTTGTTGTTCAGCAGCGAGCGCAGCGCATAGGCATTCGAGCCGAGCTCGATGCGCGCCACATCCCTGAGATAGGTGACCGAGCCGTCGGCGCCGGTGCGCACGATGATGCCGCCGAACTCCTCCACCGACTGCAGGCGGCCCTGGGTGTTGACGGTGAGCTGGAACTCGGCGTTCTTGGCGGGCGCGGCGCCGATCACGCCGGCGGCGACCTGCACGTTCTGCTCGCGGATCGCATTGACCACGTCGCCCGCGGTCAGGCCGCGCGCCGCCACCTTCTGCGGATCGAGCCAGACGCGCATCGCGTAGTCGCCGGCGCCGAACAGGATGACCTCGCCCATGCCGGGAATGCGCGACAGCTGGTCCTTGATGTTGAGCACCGCATAGTTGCGCAGGTAGACGTCGTCATAGCGGCCGTTGGGCGAGGACAGGTGCACCACCATGGTGAGATTCGGCGAGCTCTTCACGGTGGTCACGCCGATCTGGCGCACCTCGTCCGGCAGGCGCGGCAGCGCGCGCTGCACGCGGTTCTGCACCTGGGTTTCGGCCTGCTCGACATTGGTGCCGATCTTGAAGGTCACGGTCAAGGCGAGCGAGCCGTCGGAGGTCGCCTGCGACGACATGTACAGCATGTTTTCGACGCCGTTGATCTGCTCTTCCAGGGGCGCGGCGACGGTTTCGGCGATCACCTTCGGGTTGGCGCCGGGATACTGCGCGCGCACCACCACGGACGGCGGCACCACCTCCGGATATTCGGACACCGGCAGCTTGAAAATGGCGATCACCCCCGCCACGAAGATGAGGATGGACAGCACCGCCGCGAAGATCGGGCGGTCGATGAAAAATCGGGAGAAGTTCATGATGTTCTCTCTTGAAGGCGCTGTTGTTTTTGGCACGCGGCCGGCTATGCGCCCCTCTCCCGCGGGCGGGGCGCGGAGCGGCAAGCGAGCTACGAAAAGGAGATCAGGACTTCGCCGCCACCGTTTCCGCTTTCTTCGCGGCCTTGTCGTCAGCCCTATCGCTGGCCTTGTCGCTGGCCTTGTCGCTGGCCTTCTGCGCGCCTTGCGCCGCGCGCGGATCGGCGTCCATCGCCACCATCTGCGCCGTCACCGGCGCGCCGGGGCGCACGCGCTGCAATCCGTTGACGACGATCTTCTCGCCCGGCTGCAATCCCTCGCGCACCACGCGCAGGCCGTCGATCACCGGGCCGAGCTTGACCGGCCGGTATTCCGCCTTGCCGTCGCCGTTGATGACGTACACGAACTTGCGGTCCTGGTCGGTGCCGACCGCGCGTTCGGCGATCATCGCGGCACGGGTCTCGCCGCCGCGGCCGTTGCCCGTGGCGACCTGCACGCGCGCGAACAGGCCGGGCGCCAGCGCATTGTCGGCGTTGCTGAAGGTGGCGCGCATGCGCACGCTGCCGGTGGCCGGATCGACGCGGTTGTCGACGAATTCCAGCTTGCCTTCATGCGGGAAGCCGGTTTCGTTGGCCAGCCCGATGCGCACCGCCACCTGCTTTCCGCTGCGCGCCATTGCGCCGACGCGCAGATAAGTGTCCTCGTCGCCGTCGAAGGAGGCGTAGATCGGATTGTTCGACACCACCGAGGTCAGCACCACGCTGGCATCGACCAGGTTGCCGGCGGTGACTTCGGCCTTGGACACGCGGCCGTTGATCGGGGAGTGCACCTTGGTGAAGCCGAGGTTCAGCCTGGCCGCTTCATAGGCGGCCTGCGCGGCGCGGGCGCTGGCTTCCAGCTCCTTCACGCTGGACGCCTTCTCGTCGGCTTCGCGCTGCGCGATCGCTTTTTCGGCGACCAGCTTTTCCGCGCGGGCCAGCTCCACCCTGGCCAGGTCGGCGCGGGCGCGCGCCGCCAGCGCGGCGGCTTCCGCGCGGCTGGCTTCAGCCTGGTAAGGGCGCGGGTCGATCACGAACAGCACGTCGCCTTTCCTCACTTCGGCGCCGGGCTGGAAATGGACGGAGGCGATGAAGCCGGAAACGCGCGGGCGGATGTCGACGCGGTCGACCGCTTCCAGCCGGCCGGAGAATTCCTGCGTTTCGACGATCGTCTTTTCGATCACCGTGGCGGCGGTGATCGGCGGCCCGCCCGGCGGCGGCCCGGCCTCCTGCGCGGCGGGCTGGCCGCAGGCGGACAGGACCAGCGCGGCGATGGCGGCCAGCATGACGGGAGCGGCGGTTTTCAACAGCAAAGCGTATCTCATTTCATTTCCCTCCAGCGGGTATGTCGACAAAATCTTTCCAGCGCGATGATCAAGCCTCCCGTAATGGGAGGGTCAAGTCGCATATTAGAGTCGCGGCTCCAGTCCGCCGATGAAGCAGACGATTTCCTGGAGCGCGTTTTCCTTGCGCGCGCAGCTGCAGCGCGCATCCGGCTGCTCCAGCGCGATCGGCGGCAGGCGCTTCATCAGCGTCTTGATGCCGGCCGCGATCAGCTTGGCCGCGTACTGCTCGGCCTCGTCGCGCAGCGGATCGTCGTCGGCCGACAGGATCAGCGCCGGCGGCAAGCCCTTCAGGCGGCTCGCCTGCAGCGGTGACGCGTACGGATGCGTGCGGTCGGTGGCGCGCGGCAGGTAATCGCGGTAGCCGGCGGCGCACGCATCGGCCGCCCTGGCCGCGCCGCTGTCGTCTGCTGCGGCGCGCATCGAGCAGCTGGTGAGGCCGGGGTCGAGCATCGGCATGATCAGCAACTGCGCCGCCAGCGGCGGGCCGCCGCGGTCGCGCGCCATCAGCGCGGACACGGCCGCGAGGTTGCCGCCGGCTTCGATGCCGGCGACGATCAAGCGCTTGCCGTCCCAGCCCAGGCGCGCGCGCTGCCTGATTGCCCACGCCAGCGCTGCATGCGCATCCTCGGCGGCGGCCGGGAACGGATGGACGCTCGCCAGCGAATACGAGCAGGCCAGCGCGCGGCAGCCGGTGCGCGCGGCCAGCACGCGCACGAACGGATCGACCGCCTGCAGCTCGTCGCTGACGAAACCGCCGGGCGGGAAGAACACGATCAGTCCGCTGTCGGCGGCATGCGGCGGCGTATACAGCCGCGCCGCCAGCTTTCCGTGTGCGCCCTGCACGGACAGCGTGCGCGTCTTCACGCCGGCGGCGGGCAACGGAAAGAATGCGTCACGGTATGTCATCGCTGGTCTCTCCCGCTCCATGCGACGAAATATAGGTTGTTCTATTATTTAAATAAATGGCAATTTTTCGAATTGACTGTTCAGCTTTCTGAACAATGGGGGCAGGCACATGGACAAGTTACAGGCGATGGAAGTGTTCGTGCAGGTGGTCGACACCGGCAGCTTCACGCGCGCGGCGGACAGCATGAAATTGCCGAAGGCGACGGTGTCGACGCTGATCCGCAATCTCGAACGCGAGCTCGCGGTCAAGCTGCTCAACCGCACCACGCGCCAGATCAGCGTGACCGCCGACGGCGCCGCCTATTACGAGCGCTGCCTGCGCATCCTGGCCGATGTGCGCGATGCGGAGGAGGCGCTGTCGCGCACCCGCGTCAATCCGAGCGGCCGCCTGCGGGTCGATGTGCCCACCGGCCTGGGACGCCACCTGATCATTCCGGCGCTGCCGCAATTTTTCGAGCGCTATCCGGACATCACGCTCGAACTGGGCTGCAGCGACCGGCCGGTCGACCTGATCGAGGAGGGCGTCGACTGCGCGGTGCGCGGCGGCGAGCTGGCCGATTCCACCCTGATTGCGCGCCGCGTCGGCGTCATGCATTTCGTGACCTGCGCCGCGCCGTCCTATCTCGACGCCCAGGGCCGGCCGCGGCATCCGGGCGAGCTGATGCATCATCGCTGCATCAATTATTTTTCGGCGAAGACCGGCAAGATCTACGAATGGGATTTCGCGAAGTACGGCGAGCGCATCCAGCTCAAGGTGCCGGGCCGGATCGCGGTCAACAGCGGCGACGCCTATCTGCTCGCCACGCTGTCGGGCATGGGCGTGGCGCAGATGCCGTACTTCGTCGCGCAGCCGCTGGTGGAGGCGGGCCAGCTCGAACTGCTGCTGGACGACTGGTGCGTGGATCCGGTGCCGCTGCACGTGGTATATCCGCAAAACCGGCACCTGTCGGCGAAGGTGCGCGCCTTCGTCGAATGGATCGCGGAATTGTGCGCCGATCATCCGACGCTGCAGCCGCGCTCCGGCCGCTGCGGGCAGGCGCCGCAGGACGACCGGCGGCGCGCGCCCGGGCCGGTTTTCCGCGCCGGCCGGCAGGAGCGCGCAGGGAAGCAGGAGTTCTTGTCCGGCTAGGACAGCGGTGGTGCCGCCGGCCGGATGTGCACCTTGTACGCTCCCGGCTTCCGGTTGATCCATCCGCCTAGGCGGGCCGCAAGCGTTGCGAACACGATCTTGTCGCGCTCGACCTGTCGCCGCACGCGCGGATCGTTCAAGTCCCAGGATTGGCCACATGCAGTTTCCACACCGACTTGCCGCTCATTGTTGGTCAGCAGCCCGAGCCGGTTCAGGATTTCGGGCACCACTGGCTGCGGCCGGCCGGCGCCCCAATCGACCTGCGCGCCTTGCGGCCCCTTGGTGCGGATGGCGCCGAGCAGATCGCGCGCGGTGGTAAAGCAGCTTTTCTGACCGTCGAAGTAACCGAAGCGTTGCCCCGCTTCCGTTGCGCTGAGCATGGCGAGCGCCGGCGCGAAGTTTTCCGCCGCAGTGCAGGGAAACAGGTTGATGAACAGCCCATGACGAGCAAGCGAAATGCCGACCGGCGTGGCGGCGAAGGTATCGACCGGCACGCCAGGCGCGTTGCTGTTCTTGGCGCCGGACGGGTCATGTCGCTGCCACAGTTCGACGGTATTCACCTTGGCGGTCGGATAGTGCCGGCCGCCGATGTTTTCCTGATTCCCGACGTCCAGCTTCGCAGTATTGCCCTCGACCCGTATGTTCCAGATCATCAGGTGATCCATGCGGCCCTGCATGTATGCGCCGGCGCAGCCGATGACCAGCGTGAGCCCGTTCTCGTCATCCTGCAAGGTATTGAGTCCGTGCATGACTTGTTGCGCGAGATGGTCGCCGTCCTGCCGCCAACCGGACGCGACTGGCAGGTCATTGCCCAGCGGCGAGGTGCCCTCCATCAGGTGGGCGAAAATCACCCCATCCTGCCGCAGAATGCCCCTGACCTCGTCGAGAGTGAAGTGCCGGCGGTTGCCTGCTGCCTGCCGCGTTGTTCCCTGTCCGGCGGCTGTGAGCGGCAGAGGCTGTTCGAAGCCCGTAACAACTGTTCCATCCATCGCTTGTCTCCTTGTCATAAAGTTATTTTATTGATAACGATGATGATGCGGAGTGATGCATGCGAAACCTTGCGAATCTGCAAGCTATTGTTCCGGAAGTGCGCAAACTTCCCGAAGTCTTATTGCAAATCAAGCAATGAATATCGATGTGCGCAAATCCGCAGTCGGATGGCCAGCATTTGGTGCCATGGGAAGTCATGCAATTCAGTTGCTCCGCTTCAACTAGGCCGCTACTATGTGCTATGGAGAATATCCATCGGGATGGGGGAGCGTGCCGGCATGCCGGCCAGATATAAATAAAACATCATGGAATGGTTGTCCCGACTTCTGCATAAGGCGCGCCTGCCACGCCACTGGTCCAGCCCTGCGCTTGGCGTGGCGGTGGCGGGAGCCATTCTGGCCGCGGCCGTGCTGCCGCACTGGCTGGTGGTGGTGCTGGCGCTGGGGCTGGGCTGTCTGGCCTGGCTGGCGGCGGCCACACCGCTGATTCAGGCCGACCACGCGCTGCGCGAATCGGAATACAAGTTCCGCACCTTCGTCGAACAATCGCTGGTCGGCCTGTACGTGGTGCAGGACGGCAAGGTCGTCTATGCCAATGCCAAGTCTGCCGAGCTGCTGGGTTACGCCAGCCCGGAAGAGCTGATCGGCGTGCCGGTCGCCAAACTGACCCATCCGGACGACATCGCCCTGCTGCAGGAAAACCACCGCCGCCGCCTGGCCGGGGAAATTCCGAGCATCCGCTACACCTACCGCGCGATACGGCGCGACGGCCAGATCCTCTGGGCCGACGTGCACGGCAGCCTGTGCGAATACGAAGGCCGGCCGGCGATCATGGGCGTGGCGCTCGATGTGAGCCAGCAGGTCGAATTCGAGCACAAGTCGCGCCTGGCCAACCGCATCTTCGAGTCGGCCAGCGAGGGCATCGTGATGACCGATGCCGAGTGCCGCATCGAGGCCGTCAATCCGGCCTTCACCCGCATTACCGGCTATACCGCGGAAGAGGCCAGGGGCAAGCTGTCGCGCATGATGACCGGCGAAGGCGCCAAGGCCAAGGTCAACCAGGACATGCTGGCGCACCTGGCGCGCGACGGCCACTGGCAGGGCGAGATGCGCGACCGCCGCAAGAACGGCGAGTGGTACCCGGCCTGGCTGTCGATCTCGACCGTGCGCGACGCCGACCGCAACATCACCAACTATGTCGGCGTGTTCACCGACAATACCGCGCGCAAGGAAGCCGAGAACCGCCTGCAGTACCTGGCCACGCACGACAGCCTGACCGGCATGCTCAACCGCAGCGGGCTGATGGTGCGCATCGCCGCCGAGATCGAGCGCGCTGCCGTCGCCAGCCGCCAGCTGGCGCTGCTGTTCATCGACCTGGACCGCTTCAAGACCGTCAACGACACCCTCGGCCACGTGGCCGGCGACCAGCTGCTGGTGGCGGCGTCCGAGCGCATGCGCCAGCAGCTCAAGCACAGCAACATCGCCGCGCGCCTGGGCGGCGACGAGTTCACCGTGCTGCTGGACGACCCGCCGTCGTCGGGCGCGGCGGCGCGCCTGGCGGAACGCCTGATCGCCAGCATGTCGCAGCCGTTCGTGATCGACGGCCAGGAGATGTTCGTCACCGCCAGCATCGGCATCGCCTGTTACCCGGCCGACGGCACCGACGCCAACACCCTGCTCAAGAACGCCGACGTGGCGATGTACCGCGCCAAGGAGCGCGGCAAGAACACCTTCCAGTTCTTCACCAGCGACATGAATGCCGAGTCCTTCGAGCGCATGCTGCTGGAGAACAGCCTGCGCCGCGCGCTGGAGCGCGGCGAGTTCGAGCTGCATTACCAGCCGCAGGTGGCGACCGCGACCGGCCGCCTGGCCGGCGTCGAGGCGCTGATCCGCTGGCGCCATCCGGAGCTCGGGCTGGTGCTGCCGGCGACCTTCATCACGCTGGCCGAGCAGAACGGGCTGATCGTGCCGATCGGGACCTGGGTGATGCGCGAGGCTTGCCGCCAGGGCAAGGCCTGGCTCGATGCCGGCTGGGACTTCGGCCATATCGCGGTCAACCTGTCGGCGCGCCAGTTTTCCTCCGGCGACCTGCTCGACGCCATCCGCGGCGCGCTCGACGACAGCGGCCTGCCGCCGGCGATGCTGGAGTTCGAGATCACCGAAAGCACCATCATGCACAACCCGCAGGAAGCGGTCACGCTCCTGGGCCGCATCCGCGACATGGGGGTGGCGCTGTCGATCGACGACTTCGGCACCGGCTATTCGTCGCTGGCCAGCCTGAAGCAGTATCCGCTGGACAGCCTGAAGATCGACCGCAGCTTCGTGACCGGCATTCCGAACGATGCCGACGATGTCGCGATCACCGAGGCGATCATCGCGATCGCGCACAAGATGGGCCTGAAGGTGGTGGCCGAAGGCGTGGAGAACAGCGAGCAGGCGGATTTCCTGCGCCGCGCCGGCTGCGACATCGCGCAAGGGTTCCTGCTCGGGCGCCCGATGCCGGCGGCGGAAATCGCGCGCCAGTTCATCGAGGCGGATGCGCGCCAGGCCGCGCTGCCGTAGTTCAGGACGGGTCTGGCATGGAAGGGGCGTCGTCGTCGGGCGCCGCGTTGCTGTCCTGGCTGTCCTGGCCGGCGGCGGCCTTGCGGTGCTGCCGCGCCAGCTTGATGACCGCGTTGCGGATGGTCTTGAGCACCGTCTCGGCCTTGAACGGCTTGACGATGAAGCCGTGCACGCCGCGCGTGACCGCGGTCTGCACGGTGAGCGGATCGAACTGGCCGGAAACCAGGAACAGGAGCGTCTTCGGCAGCGCGCGGCGCAGCGTGTCGATGCGTTCCAGGCCTTCCTCGTCGGCCGGGCCGATATCGATGCACACGATTTGCGGCTTCAGTTTGATCATGCCGGCCATGCCGGCCGGCGAAGCGTTGGAATCGCCGACCACATCGAAGCCGCCGTTCACCAGGACCGAAGTCAGCAGGTTGCGCGAGACTGCATTGTTGTCGATGACGACCACTTTCAACATTGACGAGAACCCTATTCGGAAGCCGGCAATTGCAGCCGGGCGGAAATGCTCATGATGCGCAAGTAAGAATGACGCTGCATTTTGCCTGTTTTTGCGACATCTTGGCAAACTGCAAGGGCATATATCTTCGCCACGCGGCGGCATGCGCGCCTGCGCCGGCTTCTTGCCCAAATGTACTTCCGGCCTACAATGAAAGGGGCGCCTGCGGATTGAGGAAAGTGGATCGCCGCCGCAGGACGCGATGTATGATGTGATGCAGGGCGGCCGCCTGGCCCTGCTTTGATGAAGGAGGGACGTATGTACCGCAAAATCCTCGTCGCCTACAATGGCACGCCCGAAAGCCGCGGCGCCCTGCAGGAATGCATACGGCTGGAACCCGGCCCGTCGACCGAGGTGCACCTGCTGGCCGTGGTGACGCCGATGCCGATCGTGATCGCCGCCGAATTCGCCGCCGCCGTCCCCACCATCGAGGAAGAAGAAGCCGAGCAGCGCGCGATGAAGCAGGTGCTCGAATCGGGACGCGCGATGCTGGCCGCAGCCGGCATCCGGGTGACCACCCACCTGGAAGTCGGCGAGCCGGCCAACATCATCGCCGAACTGGTCGAAAAGCTCGGCATCGAACTGGTGATCGTCGGCCACTCGCGCCACAAGAGCTTTGCCATGCGCTGGTGGCGCGGGGCGATGGACGCCGTGCTGGTGGAAAAAGTGCGCTGCGCCGTGATGGTGGCGGCGTAATATTTCATCGATGTATTTTCGCGCGGCGGCGCGCGCATGCCGCCGCGCCCGGTTTGTGCCAGCACAAATAACCCCCTTCTTCGCGCACCTCCGCGCATCGCATACTGGGTACCATGAAATCGACGCGGCCGCGCGCGCTTCATTTTTCCCACGCCGCATTTCTTTCGCGAGGAAACAATGAAAATCCACCAGCACTTGTACATCGGCGGGAAATGGACCAGGCCGCATGGCAAGATGAGCGCCGATGTCACCAACAGCGCGACCGAACAGGTGATCGGCCGCATTTGCCTGGGCAACGAGCAGGATGCCGGCGAGGCCGTGTATGCGGCGCGCGACGCGCTCGACGCCTGGTCGGGCACGCCGCCGGCCGAGCGCGCCGACTGGTTGCGCAAGATCGCGCAGGCGCTGCGCGAACGCAGCGAGCAGATCGCCGCGCTGATCGCGCAGGAGGTCGGCTCGCCGCTGCGCTTTGCGCGCCAGGTGCAGGCGGGCCTGCCGATCGCCACCTTCGGCATCAATGCCGAGCTGGTCAAAAGCTACCGCTTTGCCGAGCGCGTCGCCCACTCCGAGGTGCTGCGCGTGCCGGCCGGCGTGGTCGCCTGCATCACGCCGTGGAATTACCCGTTGCACCAGATCGCCGCCAAAGTCGCGCCCGCGCTGGCGGCCGGCTGCACGGTGGTGCTCAAGCCGTCCGCGGTGGCGCCGCTCAACGCCTTCCTGCTGGCCGAAATCATCGATGCGCTCGGCCTGCCGCCCGGCGTGTTCAACCTGGTCAGCGGCACCGGCGAGACGGTGGGAGAGGCGCTGGCCTGCCATCCGCAGGTCGACATGATTTCGTTTACCGGCTCGACCCGGGCCGGCAAGCGGGTGGCGGCGCTGGCCGCGCAGACCGTCAAGCGCGTGACGCTCGAACTCGGCGGCAAGTCCGCCGCGATCCTGCTCGACGATGCCGATTACGTGCAGGCGGTGCCCGCCGCGATGCGCGCCTGCTTTCTCAACGCCGGCCAGACCTGTTCCGCGCACAGCCGCATGCTGGTGCCGGAGACGCGCTACGAACAGGTGGCCGCGATGGCCGCGCACATCGCCAATGAAACGCGGGTGGGCGACCCGTTCGACGACAGCACCGAGATCGGGCCGCTGGTGTCGGAGCGGCAGCGCGAGCGCGTGCGCCATTTCATCCGCGCCGGCATCGAGGAGGGCGCCGAGCTGCTGGCCGGCGGCGTGCATCCGCCGCCCGGGCTGGAGCAGGGATATTACGTGCGGCCGACCGTGTTCGGCGGCGTGCAGCAGGGCATGCTGATCGAGCAGGAGGAGGTGTTCGGGCCGGTGCTGGCGATCCTCGCCTACCGCGACGAGCAGGATGCGATCCGGATCGCCAACGAATCGGCCTACGGCCTTTCCGGCGGCGTGTGGTCGCGCGACGTCGAGCATGCGCGGCGGGTGGCGCTGCGCCTGCACACCGGCCAGGTCGACCTCAACGGCGCCCGCTTCAACATCCTGGCGCCGTTCGGCGGCTGCAAGCAGTCGGGCTACGGGCGCGAGCTGGGCCGCTACGGCATCGAGGAATTCCTGGTGTACAAGTCGCTGCAGTATCCGGCGCCGGCCGCGGCCTGAGGCGCCGGATGTTCATAGGCGGCGGAGCGCTAGAACCTGAATTTCCACACCCTCACATAGTTGATCTCGAAGGCATTGGCCGGGCCGGTCGGCGTGCTGCTGTCCGGCGTGCCGCTGGCGCTGCCGAACCACAGGCTCAGCAGGAGGTACATCGGATCGCGCATGCGCACGTTGAGCGCATAGACCGGCTTGCCGTCGAAATAGAAGGTCATCCTGGTGCTTTCCCATTTCAGCCCGTATTTGTGGAAGCCGGCCGACAGGTCGGTGGTCTGGATCATCCTGGAGCCGGCCAGCGCGGTGGCATCCTTCCACACCGTCACGCCATAGGCGGTCGGATGCAGATTGGCGTCGGACCAGCCGCTGGCCGGACCGCCGCCCGGATAGGCTTCCATGATGTCGATTTCGGGGCGGCGCGTGCCGATGTGGTTGAAAATCCAGAAGGCGGGCCAGGGGCCCTTGCCGACCGGGAGCTTGGCTTCGATCTCGAAGAAACCGTAGGTCTGGTAGAAATGGCCGTCGGTGTCGAGCGTCCGGTTGAAGAAGTTGCCGCTGGCATCGCGTTGCGGCCAGATCTTCAGCACGCCGTTTTCCACCGCATAGTTGACGGTGGGGTTCGCGCTCTCGTACCAGATGTGGTTGTTCCAGATCGCGGGGTTCAGGCCGTTGTTGAACTCGTCGGCGAAGGTCAGCGCGTACAGGTAGGCGGGCTGGCCGTAGGGAGACGGCGTCTGCGCCGAGGCGGTAGCCTGCCCCAGCAGGCTGGCCAGCGCCACGCAGAACAGGGCGAGGATGCGTTTCATGCGTGTCTCCTTATTTGGCCGGCGCGAACGGGTTGGAAAGCACGCGATGCTGCCGCAGCTTTTCCTCATTGATCATGATCAGGTCATGCAGATAGAGCCGGCACGCCTGCATCGTGCGCAGGCGCTGGCAGGCGTCGCGCGCGCCGGCAAAGCCATGCGACATCGGAAACACGGTCGCGCCGGCCGGGAGCAGGCGATCGATGAGGCTGGTGCCGCCGCTGGCGGCGAACAGGCGGCGCAGGAATTCGCCGTCGTCGAGGGCGAGCAGCGCCTCTAGCGGCTGCGGGTGGTTGAACGGTACTGCGTCGAACGGATCCTGCTCCGGGGCCGGCTCCTGCGCCGCGGCAAGCAGGGACAGGCCGGACAGGAGCGCTGCGACAACGGTGGAAACAGCGGTGGAAACAGCGGTGGAAAATAACGGGTGTGCTTTCAACGTCGTACTCCTCCATCCAGGGCGGCCGCGGCAGAACGCGCGGCGCCGGTACGACATCGTGACGCGGCAGGGAGCGCGTGATTGCCCAAGCCGATTGTTTATGGAAAAAGCTGCGGGTGAGGTACGTCTGTTCGTGATGCGCCGGCACCGCCACGGAAGCCTTGCCGCTGCCGGAGACGACTGGCAGCGGCGCATGGCATGTCCGGCTGCCGCATCGTAAGCGGAAAATGCGCGGCATTGCGCAAGCGGATGGTTGCTAACGCCTTGCCTGTTGATCTGCATATAGCGCCGGAATTTTTTTCTTGTGCAAGCTCAAAGCCGTTGGTTACCGCTGGCAATGGCCTGCGGCTGCCGCTTGCATTGGATAAAAATCAATGCCAGTCCATGTTCTTGCAAATTAATCAGTCAATCGCTTGCTTTAATTCCTGGCCGGCGTAGCATATCGTCCGGAGAACCGATCCGGAAAGGACAGCAGATGGAGACTGAAGCACCGTGGCTGAAAGACTACCCGCCGGGCGTTGCGCCGCGCATCGACCCTGGCGCCTATCGCTCGATCAACCACATGTTCGAGGCGGCATGCCGGCAGTACGGGAACCTGCCGGCATTCACCAACATGGGCCGCACTCTCACCTATGCCGACGTCGAGCGCCTGTCGCGCGCCTTCGCCGCCTTTCTGCAGTCTCTGCCCGGCATGGAAAAGGGGGCGCGTATCGCGCTGATGATGCCCAACCTGCTGCAGTATCCGATCGCGATCTTCGGCGCGCTGCGCGCCGGGCTGATCGTCGTCAACGTCAACCCGCTCTATACCGAGCGCGAACTGGAACACCAGCTCAAGGATGCGGGCGCGTGCGCCATCGTCGTGCTGGAAAACTTCGCGCACAAGGTGCAGAAGGTGCTCGCCGCCACCGAGCTGCGGCATGTGATCGTGACCGGCGCCGGCGACATGCTGGCGCTGCCGCAGCGCGCCCTGGTCAATTTCGCCGTGCGCCACGTGAAGAAGATGGTGCCCGGCTGGACCATCGCGGGCGCGCGCCCGTTGCGCCGGGCGCTGGCCGCCGGCGCCAGAATGGCCGCGCCCGAGGTGCCTGTCGCGGCCGACGATATCGCCTTCCTGCAGTACACCGGCGGCACCACCGGCGTGTCCAAGGGCGTGATCCTGAGCCATGCCAATGTCGTCGCCAACGTCATGCAATGCAAGGCGTGGATCGGCGGCACGCTGCGCGAACGGGAAGAAATCGTGCTCACGCCGCTGCCGCTGTATCACGTGTTTTCCCTGGTGGCGAACTGCCTGACCTTCATGACCATCGGCGGCCTCAATGTGCTGATCACCAATCCGAAGGACTTGCCGGCCTTCGTCAAGACCATGCGCGCGTTCCCCTGGACCGTCATGACCGGGGTGAACACCCTGTACAACGCGCTGGCCAACACACCCGGCTTCGACCCGGACTGCGCGCGCTCTGCGAAGCTGTCGATCGGCGCCGGCGCGGCCATGCTGCGGCCGGTGATGGAGCGCTGGATGGCGCTGGCCAAGGGCACCATGATCGAGGGCTACGGCCTGAGCGAGGCGACCGCCGGCGTGTGCATCAATCCGCCGCACCGGCCGCGCATCGGCGCGGTCGGCATCCCGATTCCGTCCACCGAGGTGCAGATCCGGCGCGACGACGGCAGCGTGTGCGCGCCCGGCGAGCCGGGCGAAATCGTGGTGCGCGGCCCGCAGGTGATGCGGGGCTACTGGCGCCGCCCGGCGGAGACGGCCGAAGCGCTGTCGCCCGACGGCTGGCTTCGGACCGGCGACATCGGCGCCATGGACGCCGACGGCTGGGTCAGCATCACCGACCGCAAGAAGGACATGATCATCGTCTCCGGCTTCAACGTCTATCCCGCCGAGATCGAGGCGGTGGTGTGCGCCCACCCCGGCGTGCTGGAAGCGGCGGCGGTCGGCATTGCCGACGAGCGCTCCGGCGAGGCGGTCAAGCTGTTCGTGGTGAAGAAGGACCCGCGCCTGGACACGGAGGACGTGCTGGCGCATTGCCGCGCCAATCTCACCGGCTACAAGATCCCGCGCCAGATCGAATTCCGCGCCGAGCTGCCCAAGACGCCGATCGGCAAGATCCTGCGCCGCGAGCTGCGCGGCTGAGCCTGGTTTTGCCTTTGCGTGAGCGGCCTTGCACGCATGCACACGGCAGTTCGACAAGGCCTCAATTTGAAGGAGACAACATGACAGTCAACGACCTGATCCGGAAGATGCCGCAGGCGATCAACCCGGGCGCCGCCGCCGGCTTGCGCTCCACCATCCAGTACAAGATCACGAATCCGATGTACCTGGTGATCGACGACGGCCAATGCAGCGCGCACGAGGGTGTCGCGCCCGCGCCCGACGTGGCGCTGACCATGACCGACGAAAACCTGATGGCGATGCTCAAGGGCGAGCTGAACGGCATCTCGGCCTTCATGAGCGGCAAGCTGAAGGTGGAAGGCGACATGATGCTCGCGCAGCGCATGCAGGGACTGTTCGATACCAGCAAGCTGGCGCAAGCCTGATCCGAAGCGGTGCTACGGCGCGCCGCGGCCGCTGCTTGCCGCGGCGCGGATTCATTCAGGATTCATTCAGGATTCATTCAGGATTCATTCAGGATTCATTCAGGCTGGCGCGCCGCCTGTGTCTGTCGCGGGAAAATCAATTCGCCGCCGCGGCAATCTCGGCCAGCACCCGCCCCGGCGCGACCTGCTCGCCGATCTTCGCGTAGACGCCTGTCAGCCTGCCGTCGAGCGGCGCGACCACGCTGTGTTCCATTTTCATCGCCTCGATCACCAGCAGGGTCTGGCCGGCCTTCACCAGATCGCCTTCCTTTGCCTGCACAGAAACCACCTGTCCGTTCATCGGCGCGCTGATGCGGCCGCTCGCCGCGGCGTTTGCCGCGCGCGCGGCGGGAGCATAGGTCAGCTCGGACGCCTTGTGCTCCACATCCTGCAGCACGAAATACAGGTCTTCTCCCGCGCTCGCGTGGCGCACGCGGCATGCCTGCCCGTCCAGCTGGAAGGTGGCATCATTGGCGCCGGCATCGGCCATGCCGATCTCGACGCAGCCGCTGTCATCGGCAATCTGCCAGCGATGTTGTCCGAGCGTCGTCACCTGCACTTCCACCGGCTGGCCGTCCAGCTGCAGGCGGCACAGTTGCGGATAACGCCAGCTGCTCGACCAGCCATGCAGTTCGGCCGGATAGCGTGACGCCCCGGCTTGCGCGCGCCGGTGCGCCAGCAGCGCAGCGGCGATGCGCTTTGCCGTCCCATCCGCCGGCGGCGCGACCCGTGCGGATGGCGGAAAGTGCGACTCGATGAAGGCGGTGGTCGCGCGCCCGGCCGCGAATTCCGGATGCATCACGCAGCGCGCCAGGAAATGCCGGTTGTTCGTGACGCCGAGCAGCGCGCACTCGCCGAGTCCGTGCGCAAGCTTGCGCAACGCGTCGCGGCGGTCGCCGCCGTGCGCCACCAGTTTGGCGACCATCGAGTCGTAGTAGGGGGAAATCGTCAGCCCGCTTTCCAGCGCATGGTCGCAGCGCAGCGAGGCCGGCGCCTGCCAGTATGCGACGCGCCCGCTTTGCGGCAGAAAATTGTCGTCCGGGTCTTCCGCGCACAGGCGCACCTCGATTGCATGGCCGCCCGCGGCCAGCCGCGCATCGATTTCCTCCTGCGTCAGCGGCAGGCGCTTGCCCTGCGCGACCTGCAGCTGCCATTCGACCAGGTCGACGCCGGCGATCGCCTCGGTCACCGCATGCTCCACCTGCAGCCGCGTGTTCATCTCCATGAAGTAGAAGTTGCCGTCGCAATCGAGCAGGAATTCGAGCGTGCCGGCGCCGACGTAGCCGATGCTCCTGGCGGCCGCCACCGCCACCTCGCCCATGCGCGCGCGCAGTTCCGCCGTGACGGCGGGGGAGGGCGATTCCTCGATCAGCTTCTGGTGGCGGCGCTGCACCGAGCAGTCGCGCTCGCCGAGGTGCACCACGTTGCCGTGCCTGTCGGCGAACACCTGGATCTCGATGTGGCGCGGCTCGACGATCGCCTTTTCCAGGATCAGCTCGTCGCTGCCGAAGGCGTTCGCCGCCTCCGAGCGGGCCGAGCGCAGCGCCGCCGGGAAGGCGTCGGCCTGCGTGACGCGCCGCATGCCGCGCCCGCCGCCGCCGGCCGCCGCCTTGATCATCACCGGATAGCCGATGCGCGCGGCTTCCTCCAGCATGCGCGCGTCGGACTGGTCCGCGCCCTGGTAGCCCGGCACGCAGGGCACGCCGGCTTCCGTCATCAGGCGCTTGGCGCCGGCCTTGTTGCCCATCGCATCGATCGCATCCGCCGGCGGGCCGATGAAGGCCAGGCCGGCGTCGGCGCAGGCGCGCGCGAAGTCCGCGTTTTCGGCGAGGAATCCGTAGCCGGGGTGGATGGCGTCGGCGCCGGCGCGCCTGGCGGCGTCAATCAGCGCAGGGATGTTCAGGTAGGAGGCGGACGGTTGCGCCGCGCCGATCGGCAGCGCGAGGTCGGCCGCGCGCGCATGCGGCGCGCCGCGGTCGGCGTCGGAATAGACGGCGATGGTGCGGAAGCCGAGGCGGTGCGCGCTGCGCATGATGCGCAGCGCGATTTCGCCGCGGTTGGCGATCAGGATCGATTGGATGCGGGTGGTGGTCATGGATGCTGGGCGGCTGAGTTCGATGTGGAAAAACTCTGGGAGGTGAGATGCATATGTGCGCCCGTTACAGCCCTCATCCCTGTGCCGGGCGCCCCCGGCCCCTCTCCCGCTTGCGGGAGAGGGGAGTGTTCATTCGCGAACCGCCTTCTTCTTCCCCGGCAAAATTCCCATGTACTTGCAGATAATGCCGAGCATGATTTCGTCGGCGCCGCCGCCGATCGAGGCCAGGCGGCCGTCGCGGAAGAAGCGCGACACCGGGTTTTCCCAGGTATAGCCCATGCCGCCCCAGAACTGCAGGCAGGTGTCGGGCACGGTGCGCGACAGGCGCCCGGCCTTGAGCTTGGCCATCGACGCCAGTTCCGTCACATCCTGGCCGGCGATATACAGCTCGCAGGCGCGGTGCACCAGCGCGCGCAAGGCTTCGACTTCGGCCTTCAGTTCGGCCAGCTTGAAATGCACCCACTGGTTGTCGATCAGCGGCATGTCGAACACCTTGCGCTCGCGCGCATATTCGACCGTCATGTCGATGCAGTTGGTCATCGCCTGCGCCGCATTGGCGGCGCCCCACATGCGCTCTTCCTGGAACTGCAGCATCTGGTAGAGGAAGCCCTGGCCCTCCTCGCCGATGCGATAGCGCTGCGGCACGCGCACCTCGTCGAAATACAGCAGGCCGGTGTCGGAGGCGTTCATGCCGATCTTCCGAATCTTCTTGCCGACCGAAATCCCCCTGGTTTTCATGGGCACGATGATCAGCGACTTGTTGGAATAACGCCCGCCGTCGGAAGTGTTGGCCAGCAGGCACATCCAGTCCGCCTGCAGGCTGTTGGTGATCCACATCTTGCTGCCGTTGATTACATAGTCGTCGCCGTCCTTGCGCGCGGTGGTGCGGATCGACGCCACGTCCGAGCCCGCTCCCGGCTCGGACACGCCGACGCAGGCCACCATCTCGCCCTGGATCGCCGGCGCCAGGAATTCGGCGCGCAATTCGTCCGAGCCGAAGCGCGCCAGCGCCGGCGTGGCCATGTCGGTCTGCACGCCGATGGCCATCGGCACCGCGCCGCACTGGATGTGGCCGAGCGCTTCGGCCATCGCGACCGAATACGAGTAGTCGAGCCCCAGCCCGCCGTATTCGACCGGCTTCGATACGCCGAGAAAGCCCTGCTGCCCCATCTTGCGGAACAATTCCTTGGCCGGGAAGATCTCGGCCTCTTCCCATTCGTCGACGAACGGGTTGATTTCATTGTCGATGAAGCGTTTCAGGTTGCGCTTCAGTTCATTGTGTTCGTGGGTGAGTTGCATCGTCGTCTCCTGTGATGAATTTACGGCCGCGCCACGCCGAACTGCACCGGCCGCAGCACCCGTTTCCGGCTTTCCTCGCATACCGACAGCGCCACTGCCAGCACCTTTCTCGTGTCGCGCGGGTCGATCACGCCGTCGTCCAGGAGGCGCGCCGAAATATGCGTGGCGCTGGTCTGCTTCTCGAAGGTGTCGATCACCATCATGCGCATCGCGTCGATCGAATTCCGGTCCACCTCCAGCCCCTTGCGGCGCATGCCGGCTTCCATCACGATCGCCATCGTGTTGGCCGCCTGTTCCGGCCCCATCACCGCCGTTCTCGCATTCGGCCAGGTGAAGCAGAAGTCGGGGAAGAAGCCGCGCCCGCACATGCCGAAATTGCCGGCGCCGAAGGAGGCGCCGCAGTGCACGGTAATGCGCGGCACGTTGGCATTCGACATGGCCTGGATCATCTTCGAGCCGTGCTTGATCATGCCCGCCTGTTCGGACGCCTTGCCGACGATGAAGCCGGTGGTGTTCTGCAGGTAGAGCAGCGGCGTGCCGGACTGGCAGCAGGCCTGGATGAAGTGCGTGACCTTGTTGGCGCCGGCGGGATCGAGCGGGCCGTTGTTGCTGATGATCCCCACGCGCATGCCGCAGATCGCCGCATGGCCGGTCAGCGTCGCCGGGCCGTAGTCCGGCTTGAATTCGAGGAAATCGGAATCGTCGACGATGCGCGCGATCACCTCGCGCATGTCGAGCGGCTTCTTGTGGTCGGTGGAGGCGATGCCGAGCAATTCTTCCGCGTCGTAGCGCGGCGGCGCGTAATGCCGCGCGTTGGGCGGCAGGTCGCGGTTCCAGTCGAGCGCGGCCATCAGTTCGCGCGCGATGCGCAAAGCGTCCGCGTCGTCCTCCGCCAGGTATTCGGCCAGCCCCGACGTGGTCGCATGCATCTCGGCGCCGCCCAGCTCTTCCTCGCTCGCCACCTCGCCGGTGGCGGCCATCAGCAAGGGCGGGCCGGCCAGGAAGGCCTGGCCCTGGTTGCGCACCATGACCACGTAGTCGGACAGCCCCGGCATGTAGGCGCCGCCGGCGGTGCTCGGCCCGTGCACCACCGTCAGCACCGGCAGCCCGGCGGCGGACAGGCGCGCCAGCCAGTAGAAGCCGCTGCCGCCGAGCACGAAGGTTTCGACCTTGTAGTTGAGCAGGTTGGCGCCGGCGCTCTCCACCAGGTGAATGAAGGGCAGCTTCTGGCTCAAGGCGATCTGCTGCGCGCGCTGGAATTTTTCCACGCCCATCGGCTGCACCGCGCCGGCCTCGATGCCGGCGTCGTCCACCGCGATCATCGCGCGCACGCCGCTCACATAGCCGATGCCGACCACCACGCCGCCGCCGGGGACCGATTTGGCCGGATCGGGCTTGTCCAGGCCGAAGCCGGCCAGCGTCGACAGTTCCAGGAAGGGCGCGCCGGGGTCGAGCAGGCGGCCGAGGCGCTCGCGCGGCAGGAGCTTTCCCTTCTTTTCAAAGCGCTCGCGCGACGCCGCCGATTTGTCGCGCGTGCGGCGCTCCAGCGCGCGCAGCTGCTCGACCTGCTCCAGCAAGGCGGCGCGGTTCTTCTGGTAGGTCTCGCTTTGCGGGACGATGCGCGATTCGATGGCCGGCATTATTGCGGCTCCCGCTCTGCCAGCACGCGCGGCGTGCGCGCCAGGTGAAAGCCGTTGAAGGCGGGCGTCGGCCGCTGCACTTCCAGCGGAAAGCCGAGCCGCACATTCGGCCGGCCGCCGTCGACGCGCAGCACCGCGCCGGTGATGAAGGCGGCCGCCTCCGACAGCAGGAACACGATGGCCGCCGAGATCTCCGCCTCGCTGGCCAGGCGCTGCAGCGGCACCTGCTTGCCGATCTGCAGGATCATTTCGCGCGCCTCGGGCGGATAGGCGTCCAGCCCGGACGAGGCGACATAGCCCGGCGCGACCGCGTTGACGCGCACGCCGTATTTCGCCCATTCGAAGGCGGCGGTCTCGGTGAGGTTGACCATGCCCGCGCGTGCCGCGCCGGAATGCCCCATGCCCGGCATGCCGCCCCACATGTCGGCGACGATGTTGACGATCGCGCCGCCGGTCTTTTGCATCGCCTGGTTCAGGCATTCGCGCGCCATCAAAAAGCCGCCGGTCAGGTTCGTCTGCACCACCGCTTCCCAGCCCTTGCGCGAGATATCCTGCAACAGCGCCGGAAACTGGCCGCCGGCGTTGTTGACCAGCGCATCGATTTTGCCGTGGTCGGCGACGATCTGCGCGATCAGCGCGCGCACCGCTTCCTCGTCGCGGATGTTGCAGGGATAGGCATGCGCGCGGCCGCCGCTGTGCGCGATCTCGTCGGCGACGGCGGCGAGCTTTTCCGGCGTGCGCCCGACCAAGGCGACGGTCGCGCCGAGCGAGGCGAGTTCATGCGCGGTGCAGCGGCCGATGCCGCTGCCGCCGCCGGTGACGATCACGAGCTTGCCGGCGAACAGGCCGGGGCGAAAAACCGATGCATACATGTTTCAATTCTCCTGTCGTTCCCTCTGCCGCCTGCGGAAGCGGGAAGTTAACACCAGCCGAGCTGGCGCGCGGCCAGCTCATTGAGCACTTCTTCCGCGCCGCCGCCGATCATGTTGACCTTCACCTCGCGGTAGATGCGCTCGGATTGCGTGCCGCGCATGAAACCCATGCCGCCCAGGAGTTGCACCGCCTGGTCGGCGCAGAACTGCATGGTCTGCGCGGCGAAATTTTTCAGCATGCAGAGTTGCGCGATCGGCGCCTCGCCGCGCTCGACGCGCAGCGTCAGATCCTCGATCAGCGCGCGCGTGGCCTCGATTCGGGTCGCCATCGCCACCAGCTTGTGCCGCACGACTTGATGGCCGACCAGGCGCTTGCCGAAGGTGGTGCGTTCGCGCGCCCAGTTCGACGCTTCGTCCAGACAGACCCGCGCAAAGCCATAGGCCTGCCAGGCCAGCGACAGCCGTTCGCGGTTGAAGTTGGACATCAGCAGCGGGAAGCCGCCGTTCTCCTGACCGAGCAGGTTGGCGGCCGGCACCCGGCAATGGTCGAAATGCAGCTGCGCGGTGTCGGAACACCACCAGCCCATCTTTTTCAGCGGCGTGCGCGTGAGCCCAGGCGTGTCGCCCTCGACCAGCAAGGCCGACACGCCAGCCGCGCCGGGACCGCCGGTGCGCGCGGCAACCGTGATGTAGTCGGCGCGCATGCCGGAGGTGATGAAGGTCTTGCTGCCGTTGAGGAGGTAATGGTCGCCGTCGCGCTCGGCGCGCAGCGCGAGATTCGCGACATCGGAGCCGCCGCCGGGCTCGGTCACCGCCAGCGCGCTGATCTTCTTTCCGCTCAAAATTTGCGGCAGGACGCGCGCTTTCAACGCGGGCGAGCCGCCGGCGACGATGGGCGGCGCGCCGATCGTGTGGCTGAACAGCGAGGCGAGCAGGCCGCCGCTGCCGGCGCGCGCCAGCTCCTCGACCACCGCCATCGCGTGCAGCAGCGTGCCCGCCGTGCCGCCGTACTCCTCCGGAAAGCCGAGCCCGAGCAGGCCCAGTTCGGCGGCGCGGCCGTACAGCGCGCGCGGGAATTCCCCGGCTTCTTCCCAGGCGTCGATGTGCGGCAGCAGTTCGCGCTCGACGAAGCGGCGCACCGTCGCGCGCAGCGCCTGGTGTTCTTCGTTGAAGTGCGGCGAAGGCGGCAAGGCTTGGTACATGGGTTCCCCTTGGTTGGCGGGCTACTGGCCGGTCCAGTTCGGCTTGCGCTTCTCGATGAAGGCGGACAGCCCTTCGCGGCAATCGTCGGTCAGCGCCGCCAGGCCGATCTGGCTTTCGGTGAAGGCGGCCGCCGCCTCGAACGGCATGGCCTCGATCTGCTTCATCGTGTACAGCGCGCGGCGGATCGCCGCGGGCGACTTGTCCAAGAGGCGCGCGAGCAGCCAGTCGAGCCTGGCGTCGAGGTCGCCGTCCGCGAGATGGTTGACCAGCCCGTACGCCAGCGCCTGTTCGGCGTCGATCGTCTCGCCGGTGATGCACATCTCGGTGAGCACGCGGCGCGGCAGCTGGCGCTGCAGCACCGACAGCACCTGGGCCGGGAACACGCCGACCTTCACTTCCGGCAGGCCGAACACGGCGCTGCGGCTGGCCACCGCCATGTCGCACATCGCCAAGAGGCCCATGCCGCCGGCCAGGCAGGCGCCGTTGACGCGCGCGACCAGGGGCACGGTGCAGCGGTGCGCCTGGCGCAGCAGGTCGGCCAGCCACTGGTAGGGCTGCGCATAGTCGAAACGGAAAGACGGCTCCTGCAGGTCGGCGCCGGAGCAGAACGCGCGCTCGCCCGTGCCGGTCAGCACGATGGCGCGCAGTTGGTTGTCCCTTTCGGCATCTGCCAGCGCCTGCCGCATGCCGGTCAGCACCGCGCCGTTGATCGCGTTGCGCCGCTCGGGCCGGTTGATGGTCAGCCACATCACGCGCCCGCGCACTTCCACCTGCAAGTCGTCGCTCATCCTGCCCTCCGTGTCGGTTCGATCTCTGCTTGCCGATGCTTGCGTTCAGTGGAGCGGCGCAGCGCACGGGCGATGGGGCGATAATAAATCAATCGCTTGATTGAATAAAGGCGTGGCGGGAAAAAATTTCAAGACAGTGGAGGACCTGTGATTTTCGTCAATCCTTGCCTGCCCGTGGCTGGCGGGCATAGAGCGCAGCTGTTGAGGCAAAACAATCATTGCGGAGAATCCGCCCGCCGGCTAGCATTCAAGCAAGCGATTGAATTAATATATGGGCAGCCAGGGCGGCCGGCCATGCCTGCTTGCCATTCTTCACGCGTCATGAAAGGTGCGATATGAGCGACAAAGCAATCATTACCTGTGCGCTGACCGGCGTGCTGACCGACCCCGCCCAGCATCCGGTGCCGGTCACGCCGGAACAGATGGCGCGCGAAGCGAAGGCGGCATTCGATGCCGGCGCCACCGTGATGCATGTGCATTTCCGCAGCCAGCAGCCGGGCATGGGGCGGCTGCCGTCCTGGGAGCCGCAGGTCGCCAGCGACATTGCGCAAGCCATCCGCGAAGCCTGCCCGGGCGTGATCTTCAACCAGTCCACCGGCGTGGTGGGGCCCGACATCGCCGGCCCGGTGGCCTGCATGCGCGCCATCCGCCCCGAGATCGCCGCCTGCAATGCCGGCTCGCTGAACTACCTGAAAGCGACCTCGGCCGGCGCCTGGGCCTGGCCGCCGATGCTGTTCGATAACCCGGTGAAGAAGGTCGAAGCTTTCCTGGCCGCGATGCGCGAAACCGGCGCGCTGCCGGAATTCGAATGCTTCGACCTGGGCATCGTGCGCTGCGTCGACATGTATGTGAAGACCGGCATGTATCCGGGGCCGGCGCACTACAACTTCGTCATGGGCGTGGAATCGGGCATGCCGGCCGATCCGGCGCTGCTGCCCATCCTGACCGGGCTGATCCCGGCCGGCAGCGCCTGGCAGGTGACGGCGATCGGCCGCGCCAATGTCTGGCCGCTGCATCAGCGCGCCGCCGACCTCGGCGGACATCTGCGCACCGGACTGGAGGACACCTTCTATCTGCCCGACGGCAGCAAGGCGAGCTCGAATGCGCCGCTGGTGGAAGCGCTGGCGCAGTGCGCGCGCAATGCCGGGCGCGACATCGCGAATGTCGACGAGGCGCGGCAGTTGCTCGGCCTGGCGTCCGTCGCCGTCGTCGCCGGTTAGCAGGCTGTTGAAAAACGTCGCGAGCGGGCCGAGATTGAGCGGGGGCGCCGAG
>OFCW01000131.1_pt1 | contig 29902 bp, 25 predicted proteins | sample 1520951 | NCBI WGS metagenome assembly OFCW01 (sample SAMEA4349680, study PRJEB24078) | microbial mat metagenome | biome: Terrestrial Biome; feature: Habitat; material: Microbial Mat | place: India | collected 2012-06-12 | depth 10 m | reverse complement strand
ATGCCGGGTGGTGTGGCAGGGGAACGGTCAGCATGCTGGCCGCCCCTATGCCGATCTTTCCCCGCCCTGTTAAAAAATACCCTGCTGCAATAAGCGTGGCGCAATGCATTGGTGTACGGCAATTATTCGGCCCCGGCTCGTATTTTTTGCAGGCGGCAAGGGAACGTTGACCGAACACATGCTTCTAAAGAAAACCATTATTTCTATTAATGACGCCCAGAAACATTCAAACCGGCAGCGTCGACTGCATCAGCACCAATTGCATCGTAAGTCGCCGGTGATCCGCAGCCGGATCGGACAACCGGCTGTTGGCTGAGGCGCCTTCCCTGCGCGGCAACAGGAAGGACGGGAGGCGCGGCAATCTGTTTGAGGTTTTTGCGGCGGTGTGATGCCATCAGTGAGGCCGTTCAATTGTTCAAGCCAAAAGTTCTACTGGTAAACGATCATCCCGCGACCCTGCTTGCCCTGCAAACCCTGCTGACCAACGGCCCCCAGGCCGGCGACTACGAGGTGGTGAGCGCGACCTCCGGCCAGGAAGCGCTGCGCTGCGTGCTGGAGCAGCAGTTCGCCGTGATCCTGCTCGATGTCAGCATGCCGGGCATGGATGGCTTCGAAACCGCCGCCACCATCCATTCGCATCCGCGTTCGGCGGCGGTGCCGATCATTTTCATCACCGCCTACTACGCCGACGAAATGCACCGCCTGAAGGCCTACCAGCACGGCGCGGTCGATTACCTGATCAGCCCGGTCATTCCGCAAGTGCTCTACAGCAAAATCGGCATCTTCATCGAACTGGCAAAAAAGAATCTCCAGCTGCAATCGCAAAAAGAAGCGCTAACACTGATCAACCGTGACCTACAGGTGCAGCAAATGGAAGAACTCAGACGCATCAACGCCGCCCTCGAAAAGGAAGTCGAGGAACGCCGCCAGGCCGAGGAACGCGCCAGCGAACTGGCCACCAAGGATCCGCTGACCGGCCTGATGAACCGGCGCTCGCTGATGGAGCACCTGGAGCACGCGATTCAGCGCGCCGCGCGCCACGGCGAGCGGCTGGCGCTCCTGTTTCTCGACATGGACAAGTTCAAGAGCATCAACGACGCGCTCGGCCACGACGCCGGCGACGAGCTGCTGCTGCAGGCGGCCGAGCGCATCCGCCATGCGGTGCGCAGCGCCGACATGGTGGCGCGGCTGGGCGGCGACGAATTCGTGGTGCTGATGGAGGGGCTGCCCTCCTACGGCGCGGCGGCGGAAGTGGCGAAGAAGATCGTCAAGGCCAATGAGGAGCCGTTTTCCGTGCGCACGCAAAGCATCGCCATCTCGGCCTCGGTCGGCATCAGCCTGTTCCCGCAGGACGGCGCGACCGTGCATGAACTGATGCGCAGCGCCGATCTCGCGATGTACCACGCCAAGCAGGAGCGGCGCGGCAGCGTGCAGTTCTTCCACGCCGAGCTCAACGCGAAGATGCTCGAACGCAGCCGGCTGGAGCAGGAGCTGCGGCAGGCGCTGGAAAACGGCGAGTTCGAGCTGTACTACCAGCCCAAGATCGAAGCCGCGTCCGGCCGCGTGGCCGGCGTCGAGGCGCTGTTGCGCTGGCACCATCCGCGCCTGGGCCTGCTGTCCGGCGGCCAGTTCATGCAGGCCGCGGTCGAGACCGGGCAGGTGGTGCCGATCGGCGAATGGGTGATCGCCGCCGCCTGCGCACAGGCCAGAACGTGGCAGTATTCGTCCAAGGTGTTCCCCAACCTGCCGATCGCGGTCAACATCGCCATCCCGCAGCTGTATGCCGACCTGCCCGACGTCATCGAGCGCGCCCTGCGCCGCTACGACGTGCCGCCGTCGTCGCTGCAGCTGGAAATCACCGAGTCGCTGCTGATCGATGACCTCGACCGCGCCACCTCCGTGCTGCGCCAGATCAGCGACAGCGGCATCACGATCGCGATCGACGATTTCGGCACCGGCTACTCGTCGCTGTCGGTGCTCAAGTCGCTGCCGATCGACATTCTCAAGATCGACCAGTCCTTCGTGCGCGACCTCGGCAAGGACCTGAGCGACCATGCGATCGTCTCGGCCATCGTCATGATGGCGCGCGCGCTGGCCCTGCGCGTGGTGGCCGAAGGCGTCGAAACGCAGGAACAGCTCGACATCCTGCAGGAGCTCGGCTGCGACGAGCACCAGGGTTATTTCTACAGCAAGCCGCTGCCGGCCGCCACGCTGGTCGAGCGCTTTCTGCATCCCAGCAGCGCCTAGCAAATAACCGTCAGCTCCTTCAACGGCTTCAGGACGGTAGAGGGCGTCATGCCAAACGTCTTGCGGAAGGTCCGGCTGAAGTGCGAAGAGTCCGCGAAATCGCCGTGCAACGCAGCCTCCGTCAGATTGATGCGCGGGCCAAGGCCGAACATGGCGCCGCGGACCTGCGACCAGATACGGTAACTGCGAAAGCTCACTCCAGTCTCTCTACGAAAAAGGTGATTGAATCGGGACGCGGACAACTGCACGGCGGAAGCCGCATCCTGCCTGCCCGGCGGCCCGCCCCGGCTCATGCGTAAATAGCGCAAGCTGTGTTCCACGCGCGGATCGAGGAAAGCAGGCGCGGGACAAGGATGGCAAAGCAGCGACGGCAAATCGAAGCTACGGAGATAGTTGGCGAAACTGCTCCGCGATACCGGGCGGACAGCCGGATCCCATATCACCGGGCCGTTTTCCCGGAAATGGCCTCGTAGCCGGCGTGCCTCGGGAGCGTCCGGTTCCAGATACATGAGCGCAACGCGTTCTCCGCACGGATCGAAGACATGGTCGATCCCTGCGTCAATCAGCGCGCTATGACAGCTATTGACCGCTCCGCCGCGCAGGTGCACCGCGAACCGGCCGGACAGGCCAATCAGCAGAACAGGCGAGGCGTGCCGATGCCATCCGGTCGCCGGCAGCTCGCCGATATAGAGCGCCCGGTTTGCGCCGATTGCGAGTGAGTTGTTCGATCCGCCCATAGCCCAAGCCCATAGCCCAAACGTACAAGATTTTTGGCGCGCGTTTCGATAGGCTCCGTTCAACAACCTGACATGGAGACGCATTTGAAACGCACCGCCTTGATTGCGGCCGTTCTCGGCCTGGCCGCATTTGCAGCAACATATTACCGTTTTCCGCGCTGGCTCCAGGAGCCGCTGCTCGCAGCGAACCGGAAGGTCGCGGGTCTTGAGGAAAAGCGTGTGACGGTCGACGCGCACACCATCCACTACCTTGAAGGCGGCAACGGGGAACCGGTGATCCTGCTTCACGGAATATTTGCGGAGAAGGACCACTGGGTCGACTTTGCGAGACACTTGACCGGACACTACCGGGTCGTCGCTCCGGACTTGCCCGGATACGGTGAAAGCAGCCGGCATCCATCGCAGCACTATGATTACAAGGCGCAAACCGAGCGGCTGAAGAACCTGCTCGACGCCATGGGCATTCCACGGGCGCATCTGGCAGGCAATTCCATGGGGGGAACGATTGCCGCGCTTTTTGCAATGCAGTACCCGGAGCGCGTGGCAAGCGTCGCATTCATCGGCTCGCCGCACGGCATCCGTTCTCCGCGCCCAAGCGAGATGGACCGGCGCATCGCTGAAGGCAAGAGCCCGCTGGTTGCGCGCAACGCGGCCGAGTTTGAAGACATGCTGTCGCTGGTATTCGCCAAGCGCCCTTTCCTGCCCTATCCAATCCTGCATGCGGCCCAAGCCACTGCCTTGGCGAACGCGGAGTCGAATGCGCGCCTCTGGCGCGAACAACTGAAAGATCGCTACCTTCTGGACGAGCGCATCGGCGGCATGCAGGCGCGCACCCTGGTGCTGTGGGGAGATGCCGACAATGTGTTCGACGTTTCCGGTGCGGACATCCTGAAAGCGAAATTGAAAAACGCCGATGTCCATATCCTGAACGGAATTGGCCACCTTCCCATGATGGAAACGCCCAAGGAGTCTGCACGCCTCTATGCCGACTTCATCCGCAAGGTTTAAGAAGGTCGCGTTGCTGATAGGCTTTCTTCGGCAAGTCCTGAGAGCGATTGACCCGCACTTGTTCATGAACATGCTGTCCAATTGACATAAAAACCGGCATGCATCGCTTTCTATGGATAAACACCTATTGGCGCGCATCGATTCGTTGACGCGCGAAATCGCGCGCTTGACGCGGGAGCTGGAGCGGAGCAGGCAGGCCGAGGCGGTATTGCGGGAAAGCGAGCAGCGCTACCATTCTATTTTCGACGAGGCTTCCGTCGGCTTGGCGCAGTACGATCTCGATGGCCGCTTCCTGGAAGTCAATCGTCCGTTTTGTTCCATCCTCGGATACAGCCGCGCTGAATTGCTGGGCAAGCGCTATCTCGATGTCACGCATCCCGACGATCGCGGCGCGGAACAGGAGCATCGCCGCCGCCTGATCGCGGGAGAGATTCCGCGCCTGTCTCTCGAAAAGCGTTATGTGCGCAAGGACGGCACCATTGTCTGGGCCTGCCTGAACTTCACGCTGATCCGCAAAGCCGACGGCCAACCGGGATATTTGCTGGCCGTGATCGAAAACATCAGCGAGCGCCGGGCGCTCGAAGACTCGCTGCGCCGTATCGCCAGCAACCTGGCCAGGGCCGACCTGATGGCGTTGGCCGGGACGTGGACTTGGAAAATCGACTCGGGCGAAACGACGGCGTCCGCGGAAGTGCTGCAGCTCTTCGGACTGCCGCCGGACCGGCCCACGCTGCCGTTCGAATTGTTTTTGGAAAGAATCGTCCCCGAGGACCGGGAAACCGTGCTCGCGGCGCTGCACGCGGCGCTCGCAGAGCAAAAACCCTATCAGATCGAGTACCGGTTGCGCCTGCCCGACGGCCGCGAGCGCCTGGTATTGGCGGGCGGCGAAATCTACAGCCGCGACGAAGCGGGCAAACCGGTCGTCATGATCGGCATGGTGCAGGACGTCACGGCACGCCGGGCGGCGGAGCATGCGCTGCGGGAAAGTGAACAGCTGTTCCGCCAGCTGTTCGACAACGCGGTGGATGGCATTTTTATTGCGGACAAGAATGGCAAATATCTTGACGTCAATCTGAGCGGTTGCCGCATGCTCGGGTATGCCCGCGATGAACTGGTCGGCAAGCACATCGTGGACCTGATCCCGGAGCAAGACCGCGAGCGCCTTGCCCAGTCGCGCACCTTCCTCCTGCAAAATGCCGATCATTCGCAGACCGCGGAATGGACGCTCAAGTCCAGGCAAGGGGAATACCTGCCCGTTGAACTCAGCACCAGGATTTTGCCGGACGGAAGATGGATGGCGATGGTACGGGACATCAGCGAGCGCAAGCGCATCCAGGCGGAACTGGAACGCTACGCGGCCGAAGTGCGCGACCTGTATGAAAACGCCCCGTGCGGCTACCACTCGCTGGATGCCGACGGCATGTTCATTCGCATCAACAAGACGGAATTGGACTGGCTCGGCTATGCCGCCGATGAGTTGATCGGCAAGAAACATGTCACCGACCTGCTGACCGAACAGAGCCGGCAGCAATTTCGCGAAAATTTCCCGGCTTTCCTGAAAACGGGCCGCCTCCGGGACCTGGAATTGCAGATGGTCCGCAAGGACGGCAGCATCCTGCCGGTGCTGGTCAGCGCGACCGCGGCGTTCGACGAGCAGGGCCGGCTGCTGCACAGCCGCACCAGCCTGTTCGACATCAGCGCGCTGGCCGAAGCCCAGAAAAAGCTGCGCCAGGCGGCCACCGTGTTCGAGCATACCAGCGACGCCATCATCATCACCGACGGCGATGGCATCATCGTCGCGGTGAACAAGGCATTCACCCGGATCACCGGGTATCAGCCGGAGGACGTGATCGGGAAAAACCCGCGGCTGCTGCAGTCGGGGCGGCAGGACGGCGACTTTTACCGCGCGCTGTGGCGCGCGCTCGAACAGTCGGGAACGTGGCAGGGGGAAATCTGGGATCGCAAGAAATTCGGCGAGATCTTTCCGGCGTGGGAGACGATCACGGCGGTGCGCGATGCCAGCGGCAAGATCACCGACTATGTTTCCGTCTTTTCCGATATCACGACCATCAAGGCCACCGAGGAAAAGCTCGTCCGGCTCGCCTATCACGACGCGCTGACCGGCCTGCCCAACCGGCTGCTGTTCAACGACCGGATGGCGCAGGCGCTGGCGCATGCAAAACGGCACGGCAAGCGCGCCGCGCTGATGCTGCTGGACCTGGACCGGTTCAAGCTCATCAACGATACGCTCGGCCATGCCGCCGGCGACCAGTTGCTGCAAATCGTCTCTGCCCGCCTGAAACAAACCATACGCGAAGAGGACACCGTGGCCCGGCTGGGCGGCGACGAATTCGCGGTCATCCTCAACGAAGTCGCCGACACGGATAGCGTCGGGCTGCTCGCGCAGAAGCTGACCCGGCTCATTTCCCAACCGCTCCAGCTCGACAACCATGTGCTCACCGTCTCCACCAGTATCGGCATCGGCATCTACCCGGATGACGCGGACAATCCGGCGGCATTGTCGAAGGCGGCGGACCTGGCACTGTACGGCGCCAAGGACAAGGGCAGGAACGCCCATGAGTTCTATACGCCCGAAATGACGCGGGCGACGACCGAAACGCTCCTGATCGACAGGGGGCTGCGCCGCGCGCTCGCGCGCGGCGAACTGGCGCTGCTCTACCAGCCGCAGATCGACCTGGCGACCGGCCGCATCGTCGGCCTCGAAGCTTTGCTGCGCTGGAACGACCCGGCGCAGGGCGGAAGCTCTCCGGACCGATTTATCCCGGTGGCGGAGGAAACCGACCTGATCGAGGCGATCGACGACTGGGTGCTCGACCGGGCCTGGGAGCAGTTGCAGCGCTGGCGCTCGCTGGGCATGCCGCCGGTGCGCCTCGCCGTCAACATGTCGGTGCGCCAGATCAAAAAACCCGGGCTGGTCGAAGGAATCCGCAGGCGCATGCGCGGCGATGCTGCAGGTGGCGGATTCGTCATGGAACTGGAGGTGACCGAAACCGCGCTGCAGACCGAAGCGGACACCGTGGCGGCGCTGAAGGACTTGAAGACGTTGGGGGTGAAGATCGCGATCGACGATTTCGGCACCGGGTATTCATCGCTCAACTCGCTCAAGCACCTGCCGATCGACATGCTCAAGATCGACCGCACCTTTATCCATGGCCTGCCGCTGGACCCGGACGACAGCTCCATCACGTCGGCCATCATCGCGATGGGCCACAAGCTCGGCATGGACGTCATCGCGGAGGGCGTCGAGACCGTGGAACAGTTGCGCTTCCTGCGGCAGCACCGCTGCGATTACGTGCAGGGATTCCTGTTCTTCCCGCCGCTGCCGGCCGACGAGTGCGAACAGATCCTGCTGCGCGGCGCGCCGCTCGAACTCGGGCCCGCCGGTTTATGCATTGATCGGCCCGGCAATTGAAAGGGAACATGCGCGGCGGGCGGCCGCTGCGGGCGCCCAGGCCGCCGCCCCAATCAGCCGCCCCAATCAGCCGCGCCGATCAGCCGCGCCGATCGCGTGCGCATGCCGCCTTCCCTGCTGCCAATATTGAACTCCGGCAAGCTTTCCCAGACTAACAGCACTCGACCGCCTCGGCCCGGCGTGCGTCCCGCACGCGCGACTTGGCAATCGTTCAATTCAACTGGGAAGATCAATGAAAGTAAAACATGTGTTCGCCGCGCTCCTGCTGGCCTGCGGCATCGGTCAATCGGCTTTGGCACAGGAAGAGACGGCCGCCGAGGCCACGCCCGAGGTGGCTGCGGCGCCGGCGCCCGCGGCGCAGGAGAGCCGGCAATCCGGCCACGGCAAAACGTCGCACCGCAGCGCGCACCGCCCGCGCAAGCATGCTGCGAAAACGGCAAGCACGGAACAGGCATCCGGCACGTCGGAACCGGCCGCCGCGGCGGCAAAGGCCGACAGCGCGGCGGCCGGGCAAACCGAAACCGCTGCGGCAGCCGCAGCGGACAAGCCCGCCGCTCAAAGCGCGCCGGCCGACAAGGCGCCGGAACCGGCCGCGCCGGCATCCGCCACGACACTCGCCATGACACCCGCCACTCCGCCCGCCGCGGCCCCCGCCGTGCCGCCGCCCGGTGCCACGCCGGTATCGGCCGCCGCCGATGCCGCGCCCGCAGCGCCGGCAGCCGCAGCGCCCGCGCAACCGTCCTGGCGCGACAGCTTCCTGTACAACATCAAGGCCACCGACGTGCTGCTCGCCTTGTTTGCCGGCCTGCTGGTGCTGATCGCGCGCACCCAGGCGCGCCGCCTGGATGAAACGGCCAGAGCGGCCGCCGGCACCGCGCAGGCGGCGGAAAAGACCGCGCGCACCGCCGAAAACGCGCTGGTCGCGGGGCAGCGCGCCTTCATGTTCCTGCGCGAGTTCAAGACCTTCCTGCATGTCGACGACGCCAGCGGACAATACCGCTGGACGCTGCACCCGGTCTGGGAAAACAGCGGCAATACGCCGACCAAGGGCCTGGAGATCTACACCACCTATCGCCTGCTGGATGAGCCGCTGGCGCCGGGCTACGATTTTCCGAGCACGGCCGAAGACAGGGTGACGGCGATCGCCGGCCCGCGCGCGCTGGTCGAAGGCGCGCCCGGCAGCATCGGCGCCGAGGACCTGGCGGCGGTGCAGCAGGGGAAGAAGTACTTCTACATCTGGGGCCGCGCCGAATACCACGACATCTTCGACGGTACCGGCAGGCACACGACGCGCTTTTGCAACCAGCTGGTGCAGGTGATCGGCGACCCGGGCGCGCCGATTAGCGAGCACAACATGGTGCAGCTGATGTTCGGCTTTCACGGCGAGCACAACGGCGCCGACTGAGCCGGTGGACGCCATGGCCCGGAGCAGTCCGGGCCATGGCTGGCTTCATTGCCCGGGCCGGGCATGCCCGGTCTCTTCCATGCGCGCCGCCGCAAGCACGCCCGACAGAAAGGTGAGTGCGCAGACCAGCCACATCGCGCTGCCCAGGCCGAACGCATCGGCAACCAGGCCGGACAGCAAGGCGCCGGCTGCATAGCCGAGGTCGCGCCACAGGCGGTACACGCCGACCGCAGACGCGCGCCAGCCCGGATGGACGACGTCGCCAATCGCCGCCAGCAGGGTCGGGTATACCATCGCGGTGCCGATGCCCAGCAATGCCGCGCCCGCCGCAAACCAGCCGAACCGGGAGGCGACGGCAATCATCGCAATGCCGGCCGCCTGCACCCACATGCCGGCGACGATCAATCCCTTTCTCCCGATGTGGTCCGATAGCGCTCCGGTAAACAGCTGGCAGACGCCCCAGACCGCCGGATAGATCGCGCTCAGCATGCCCACCTGAACCAGATCCATCCCGGCGCCGGCAAATACCAACGGGAACAGCCCCCATGCCATGCCGTCGTTCAGGTTGTTCACCAGACCGGCCTGGCTCACCGACGACAGATTCCGGTCGCGCACGCTGGTGCGCCAGAAGATCTCGCGCTGCGACGGCATGGCGGCGGGTTCCCCGCGGCCGGCCTCGTGGCGGGCGAAGCCGCGCGTCTCGCGGATGAAGGCCGCCGAAAGCAAGAGCCCGGCCGCGACGAATCCGACGCCGAGATAGAACGGCGCCGGGCGCAATCCGTAGCGGGCCGCGATCCATCCGGTGGCGAGGGCGGCGGCGCCGACCGCGAAATAGCCGGCAAATTCGTTGATGCCCATCGCCGTGCCGCGCATCTTCGGCCCGGCCAGATCGATTTTCATGATCACGGTGGTCGACCAGGTCAGTCCCTGGCTGATGCCGAGCAGCGCGTTCGCCAGCAGCACCCAGTTCCAGTCCGGCGCCCGCATCAGCAGGAACGGCACCGGCGCGGCGACCAGCCATCCGGCGACCAGGACCGCCTTGCGCCCGCAGGTATCGGAAAGGCGCCCCGCAACATAATTGGTCAGCGCCTTGGTCACGCCGAACACGACGATGAAGGCGAGAATCGCGGTGTGCGCCGCCAGCCTGAACTCCTGCTCAGCGATGGCGGGCAGGATGCTGCGCTCCATGCCGACCATCGCGCCGACGAAGGCATTGACCAGCACCAGCAGGCTGAACTGCGGCCAGTTCGCCCGCAGGCCCAGCGCGATGCTGCCGGTCGATGCGCTGCGGGGAGGGTCGATTGCGCGCATGTTGTTTCCTTATCCATGCCTCTTATGCGGCCAGGGCGGCTTGCCCGAGATTGGCCGCGACCAGCCGCTCCATGCCCGCCGGGCGCGGCGGCATGGCGGCGGTGAAAGGGAAACCGGTCTTGCCGGCATTGCTTTCATGCAGCACATACGCGGCGCCGGCAAGCGCGGCAAGTTTGCGGCCGCCCGACAAGTGATCGGCGTGGATGTGGGTGTCGAACACGAAGCTGATCGCAACGCCGAGTCTGCGCGCCTGTTCGATATACCAGCCCTCGTCTTGCGCCAGCACATCGACGGCGATGCCCTTGCCTTGCCCTGCGCAGCCGAAGAAGTAGGAAATCGACGCGTCGTCATTGACTCTTTGCTTGAAGAACATTGCAATCTCCCGCAACACCAACATCTTCTCCGCCCATGCCGTCCAGTCGGCCAATTCCCCCGGCAGGCTTATAGATGGCATCGCTGCCGTAAGCGGCGCCGGTCAGAAGGAACAAGGTATTCATGCATTGCGCTGCCTGGATGTTGAGCAAACATTCTAACGATTATTAGTATATAATGCGTTCCACCAGCGTCAAGGCGGCGTTGGCAGAATTCCTGATTCCTCTCCGTCGCATTGCCACTGCCCATGACCACCAACCGGATCATCAAGGATGTCCTCTACGAGCAGGTCGCCCGCATCGCCAAGGCGGCCGCCAGCCCGAAACGGCTGGAGCTGATCGAACTGCTGTGCCAGTCGCCCAAAGCCGTGGAGGCGCTGGCTGCGCAGGCGGGCATCAGCGTCAAGCTGGCCAGCGCCCATCTGAAGGAGTTGAAATCGGCGCGCCTGGTGGACAGCGAGCGGCAAGGGAAGTACATCGTCTATCGGCTGGCCAGCGAGGACGTCGCGCGCTTCTGGGTGACGCTGCGGCTGCTTGCGGAGGAGCGCCTGTTCGAGCTGCAGGAGGCCATGCGCGAGTTGAGCGCGGCCAGCCATGAATGGGTCGGCACCGGCCGCGATGAATTGCTCAAAAAAGCGAGGAACGGCGAGATCGTCGTGATCGATGTCCGCCCGGCGGAGGAATATGCGGTTGCGCACCTGCCGTTCGCGCGCTCCATTCCCCTTCCCGAATTGAAGGCGCGGCTGGCCGAGCTGCCCAGGGACAAACCGGTGATCGCCTATTGCCGCGGACCGTTCTGCCTGATGGCGATGGATGCAGTCAGGCTCTTGCGCGGCGAAGGATATGATGCGCTGCAACTGCGCGACGGCGTCGCGGAGTGGAACGCCTAAGCAGGATCAAGAACGACAAGAACAACGAGGCCCACATGCCCCTTCTCCCCCCCGCTGCCGAAAAACGAAACGTCCTGCGCCTTGCGGGAGCGCAGGCATTGTTCCAGACCTTCTCCGTCATGGTGATGACGATTTCGGGGCTGGTGGGTCTTTCTCTGGCGCCGGACAAAAGCTTGGCGACGCTGCCGATCGCGGTATCGATGCTGGCCGCCGCCGCGACGATGATTCCGGCTTCCCTGTTCATGCAGCGTCATGGCAGGAAAGCCGGCTTCCTTCTGGGCATCGCGTTCGGATGCGCGGCCGGCCTGCTCGGCGCCGGCGCCATCTGGATCGGCAACTTCTGGCTGTTCATCGCGGCCAACGGCTGCGTCGGAAGTTACCAGGCGTTCGCGCAGTACTACCGCTTTGCGGCCGCCGATATCGCCAGCCCTGCTTTCAAGAGCCGGGCAATCTCCTGGGTGATCGCCGGCGGCATCGTCGCCGCCCTGGCCGGGCCGAATATCGCACGCCTCACGCAAGGCATCGGGCCGGCGCCGTTTGCCGTTTCCTTCCTGGTCATGATCGTCCTCTGCCTGGCCGCATTCCTGCTGCTGGCCGGCCTGGACATTCCGCCTGCCGCCGCCCTTGCCGCGGAAGGCCCGGCGCGGCCCCTGCTCGACATCATGAGGCAGCCCGTGTTCCTGACCGCGCTGGCGGGATCGGTGGTGGGGTTCGCGATGATGATCATGGTGATGACCGCCACGCCGCTGGCGATGCAGATCTGCGGCCATCCGCTGGGCGCGGCGGCCACCGTGATTCAATGGCATGTGCTGGGCATGTTCGTGCCGTCCTTTTTCACCGGGAACCTGATCAAGCGCTTTGGCGTGCTGACGGTGATGGGGGCCGGCGTGCTGCTGATCGCCGGGCAGGTGGCTGCGGCCCTGTCGGGAATCGACCTCTTCCACTTCGTCTCCGGCCTGATGCTGCTCGGCGTCGGATGGAATTTCCTGTTCATCGGCGGCACCACGTTGCTGACGGATGCCTACCGTCCGAGCGAGCGGGCCAAGACCCAGGCCGCGCACGACTTCATCATGTTCGGCGCGGTGGCCGCGGCTTCCTTTTCATCGGGAAGCATGCTGCATGCGTTCGGCTGGCAGGTCATCAACCTGGCCGTCATCCCGTTCCTGGGCGCGGCGTTGCTGGCGATCGTCGGCTACGGGATGCTGCGCGGCCGGGTGGCGCTGACGAAGGCATAATCAGGCCGCCGGCACGATCCCCGCCTTCGTCATCGTGTCCTTGGTCGTGCCGCTCAAATGCGAGCGCAGCCACTTGTGCGCCGGGCTTCTGGTATCGCGCTCGTGCCACAGCATGTCGATATGCATGTTCGGCATCGCGAACGGCAGCTCCTTCATCACCAGCGAGCCGCCGGGCATGCCGGTGGAGGCGATCAGGTGCTGCGGCAGCACGGTGATCAGGTCGGAGGTCGCCACCACCCGTCCCGCCGTGAAGAACTGGTTGACCGTCAGCAGGATGCGCCGCTCGCGCCCCAGTTGCGCCAGCGCCTCGTCGACCAGGCCGTGCGCGCGGCCGGAAAAGCTCACCAGCACATGGTTGGCCGCGCAGTAGGCATCCACGGTCAGCTCCTTGTCGGCCAGCGGATGGTTCTTGCGCATCACGCACACATAGCGGCCCGAGTACAGCTGTTCGTGCCGGATCGGCGATACCGACACGTTCTGCTGGCTGCCCGCCAGCTGCGCCACCACGCCCGGAAAGAAGCCGACCGCCAGATCGATGTCGCCGCGCAACAACATCGGGCGCGGTTCGCGCGTCGTCAGCGGCACCATGCGCACCATGATGCCCGGCGCCTCGCGTTCGATCGAACGCACCAGCGACGGCAGCCACAAGGCCGCGGTCGCATCGGCCATGGCCAATCGGAATGTCACCTGGGCCTTCTTGATGTCGAAGGTCTGTTCCGGTTCGATCGCTTCTTCCAGTTCGGACAGCGCGCGCCGCACCGACGGCCACAGCGTTTCGGCACGCGGCGTGGGCTTCACGCCGTGCGCGGTGCGGATCAGCAAATCGTCGCCGAGCGCGTCGCGCAGGCGCCGCAAGGCATTGGATACCGCAGGTTGCGTCATTGCCAGGCGGCTGGCGGCGCGGGTCAGGTTTTGCTCGGTCATGACCGCGTCAAACACCCGCAGCAGGTTCAGATCCAGTGTCAGAAAGCTCATGGCGGCCCGGTTTTATTGATTAACAGAAAGAAAACAATACCAAGTTATTCATCAGAATTATACCTGATATGCCAATTTGAAATTGGATATATATCTCCCGTGTGTCTATAGTGCAATGCAGCAAAACTGAAAAGGTTGTTTTGATAGGGAGCAAACAATGTCCATTTTAACCATCGCTTTCCCCGTACAAGCCGCGCTGCCGGCAGCGGAAGCATTCGCCGGCACCGCCATCAGCGTCGCCCGCCCGCTGCTCGGTCTGTCCGCGCTGGCGGCCGTGCTCGTGATGTTCAAGCCGCTGCTGATCGGCCTGCTGCGCGCCGCGCTGCTGCTGGTCAAGCCGCGCCGTTCGCTGGAAGAGCGCCAGGCGCGCCGCACCATGAAAGGCATCCTGATGCTCAACCGCCTGGCGCGCGAATACGACGCGACCCAGCCGGGCCTGGCGAACGAGCTGCGCGCCATCGCCGCGCGCGGCAACTGAGAGTCCGCACCGATGGCCGCGCTGCTGCACGCCTCCGTTGCTCCGGCCCAGCTGCTGCGCCGTTCGCGCGCGCTGGTGTCGATGTTGCCGGCGTTGTTGCTGAGCGGGGTGATCACGCTGGCGATGACGGCGGTGATGCGCCTGATGTGGATCGGCCCCGGCCACGGCTTCTTCGGCGCCTGGATGGAAGCCTGGCTGACCTCCTGGGCCATCGCGTTCCCGCTGACCTATCTGCTGGGGCCGCTGTTCCGCCGCATGGCGCGCAGCCTGGCGGCGCAGGACGCGCCCGCGCATCGCCAGCCGGGCCTGGGCTGGGCCGACGTGGCCGACGCCTCGCGCCAGGTCACCAGGAACCGCCGGCTGACCGTGCTGCGCAATCTCAAGCCGAACAGCTACACCGCTTAAACAAGTTGTCTCCTCCTCCCTCCTTTGGGTGGATTTGAACCCCGCCGGTGCAGACCGCGCGGGGTTTTTTTCAGAAGTGGCGCAGGCCGGGGCGGTCGGGTTCATGGAGGCTCCTGCCGATTGCCTGCACCAGGATGTGCGAAGAAACAACGCCGCCCGATAGAGGCGGCGTTGTTCCTGCAAATTAGGAAATCACATCGCAAGCCGCGCCCGGTCAGCGCGGCCGCCAATGCAAACAGGGGCGATCAGACAGGAGCGATGTGCAGTGAAAAAGGACATGGCCTGATCGCCGCAGTTCGCGTTTCTCAAGATTGACTGCTGCCGGCTTGTTGTCCGAACATCTGCTGCGCGCGCCGGCGGAGTTCTTCCGGCGGCACGTCTTCCTTGTGCGTCGCGATCCACCATACGTGGCCGTAGGGATCGACCAGTTTGCCGCCGCGGTCGCCGTAGAACTGGTCCTCCACCGGGCGCACCAGTTGCGCGCCGGCCGCCACCGCCTGCTGCGCCATCGCATCGACATCGTCCACGTACAGGTGGATGGTGACCGGCGTGCCGCCGATGCTGGCCGGGCTGCGCACATCGATCTCCGGGAACTCATCGCACAGCATGATCTTCGAGTCGCCGATGCGGATTTCCGCGTGGCCGATGCGTCCCTGCGGGCCGGTCACGCGCATGTCTTCGACCGCGCCGAAGGCGCGCTTGTAGAACTCGATCGCCTCGGCGGCATTCTTGATCGTCAGGTAGGGTGTTGCAGTATGGTAGCCATCGGGAATTGCCTTTGTTGCCATCGCAAACTCCTTTCATCGATGTGACTTACAACGCGCTGAGCAGCATCTGCGTGTCCACCACACGCACGGCAGCGCGCACCAGTACGCCGTTTTCCGGGAACCAGCGCTGTGCGACATAGGGCGCGAGGCCGGTTTCCTCGCGAATCGCGAACTGGAAGATCGCGTCCCACTCGGCATCGCGCGGCATCACCCACACCACCTGCCGGCCGTTGTAGGCGCGCACGCCGGCATGGCGCAGATTCGCGCGCATCCGTTCCGCCCGCTGTTCGCGGCTTTCTGTATAGACGCCATGCGCGTCGGGCAAGGGCAGGACGGCCGGCACGCGCTTTTGCACCAGGTCGGCGGCGCCGGTCTTGAACCTGGCCCAGGGGCCGATCAGCGTCTGCCGCACGAATTGCAGCTCATCGTCGGCAAGCGGTTCGTCAAGGTAATAACAAGGCAGGATCCAGGCCATCGCAGTCGCATCGGTGCCGGACATACGGCATGGATTGATTTAAGCACTTTTGCGGGCGTTTGTGGCGGGCGTTTGTGCGGATGGCGGCCGGGCGCGCGCCAGGAGAAATGTTTCATATTGCAACGCGCCCGGTTCTGTTCCGCGTATATAAAACCAAATAAAACCAAAGCCTTCGGCCTTTGTCCAAATCCCAATTAAAAGACTGACAAGGGCATCGACAGTGGGCAACAAGAAACCGCGTGACCAGAACCCGTCGCAGGTTCCCGGAGACTACGGGCCGTCCGTCGGCAGGATGCTCCTGCATCACACCGTCAATCTCTTCGGCGCGCTGTTCATCCTCGCCTTCGGCGCCGTCATCGTCGCGGTCGCCTATCTCGCCAAGATCGCGCCCACCACGCCCAGCGTCACCACCCTGCTGGCCGCGCGCATGGCGCAGCCGAGCATCCTGCTGTCGGCTTCCGGCACCCAGCTCGCCACCTTCTCGCGCGGCCAGCAGGAGCGGGTTCCGCTGGAGCGGATCTCGCCCCATGTGATCGATGCGCTGATCGCCACCGAAGACCACCGCTTCTACGAGCATCGCGGCGTCGATTTCATGCGCACGCTGTCGGCCGTGCTGCACACCATCCGCGGCGAGCCGCAGGGCGGCTCGACCATCACGCAGCAGCTGGTGCGCAATCTGTTCCCGGAAGACATCGGACGCTCGCGCACCATCGACCGCAAGCTGCGCGAGATCATCACCGCGCTCAAGATCGAACAGGCGTATAGCAAGGAACAGATCCTCGAAACCTATCTCAATACGGTGCCCTTCCTGTACAACGTGGTCGGCATCGAAATGGCGGCGCGCACCTATTACGACAAGCCGGCCGCCGAGTTGAATGCGCTGGAGAGCGCGACCCTGATCGGCATGCTGAAGGGCACCAGCTACTACAACCCGATCCTCAATCCCGACCGCGCCTTGAAGCGCCGCAACGTGGTGCTGGCGCAGATGGTCAAGCGCCATGTGCTGTCGGCGGCCGACTTCGGCGCGCTGCGCGAGCAGCCATTGCAGGTCAAGCTCACGCGCCAGCCCGATCCGTTAGGCGTGGCCCCGCACTTCGCCGCCTATGTGCGGCGCTTTCTGATCGAATGGGCGGACCGGCACGACTACAACCTGTATACCGACGGCCTGGTGGTGGAAAGCACCATCGACGACACGCTGCAGCAGGCGGCCGCCGCGGCGGTGGCGCGCCAGTCGCAGCTGCTGCAGGACATCGCCGATGTCGAATGGGGCCGCAGCAGCGAGCAGGTCGCCTCGCACACGCCCGCCGCCTACGCGGCGCTCCATAAGCGCGTCGAACCGTTCAGGCATTTCTGGCAGGCGCGGCGCGACCTGCTCGACACCTTCATCCGCGAGACGCCCGAATACCGCAAGGCGATTTCCCGCGGCCACAAGGATGCGGCGGCGCTGGCGCGGCTGAAGGCGGATGCCCGCTTCATGGCGCGCCTGCGCGCAGCCAAGACGCGGCTGGAAGCCGGCTTCGTCGCCATCGAGCCGTTTTCCGGCGAGATCAAGGCCTGGGTCGGCAGCCGCGACTTCGACGTCGACCAGTTCGACCATGTGGCGCAGGCCGAGCGCCAGCCCGGCTCCACCTTCAAGCCGCTGGTGTACGGCGCCGCGCTGGAACAGGGCTTCAGCCCGGAGCGCGCCTATGTCGACCGCACCATGGAATTCCGCGCGCCGGACGGCTCGGTCTGGCGGCCGACCGACATGAGCGGCGCGACGGGCCGGCTGATGACCATGCGCGAAGGCCTGATCTACTCGAAGAACACCATCACCGCGCAGGTGATGCAGGACACCGGCATTGCCAGCATCATCGAGCTGGCGCGCGCGGCCGGCGTCAGGCAGAGCCGGCTCGATCCGGTGCCGTCGCTCGCGCTCGGCACCAGCGCCGTGACGCTGCTGGAAATGGTCACCGCCTATGCCACCATCGCGCAGGTCGGCGAATACCGCAAGCCGGTGTTCGTCAAGCGCATCAAGGACCGCGACGGCCGCGTGCTGGCCGAGTTCCAGACCGAAGGCGCGCAGGTGATGTCGGAGGATACGGCAGTCGAGCTGATCGACATGATGCGCGGCGTGATCCGGCGCGGCACCGGCACGGCGATCAAGACGCAGTTCGGCATCGTCGCCGACATCGCCGGCAAGACCGGCACCACGCAGTACAACACCGACGGCTGGTTCATCCTGATGCATCCGGACCTGGTGGCCGGCGCCTGGGTCGGCTTCAACGATTCGCGCGTGACCATGCGCAGCGACTACTGGGGGCAGGGCGGGCACAACGCGGCGCTGTTGGTCGGCGACTTCTTCCGCGACATGGTCAAGCACCAGCGCATCGACACCAGGGCCAGGTTCCCGGAGCCGAAGCGCGCGCCGCCGCTGGTGGTGCGGGCGCCGGACGAAAGTTCGGCGCCCGGCGCGGCGATGTCGAGCGGCGCCGGCGCCGGCGACGAGCGCGCGCCGCTCGATCCGGCGGCGCTGCCGCCGGGGTATGGCATGGTCACCACGCGCGACGGCAGCACCACCCTGGTGATCGGGCCGAACGGTATCGCCGCGGTGCGGCGGCGCGACGACCCCGCCGGCCAGGATGAGCTGGACGATTTCCTGGGCCGGATGGGCGGCGGCCGCGAGTCGGGCATCGGGGAGTTTTCGGGCGCGGCAAGGTAGGCGCGCTTCCCGCTTTCGCCCGTGTTGCCGAAGCGTTGTCCGCGCAGCGAATCTGCATCAAACCGCACGCGTTCTCATCGAACGCGCCGCGCCCCGCGCTGTCGTATTGATCATTCCCCCCGACACATGGAGCCCGCCATGCAAATCGACATCGGAATTTCCGACCATCACAGGCGCGACATCGTCGACGGCCTGTCGCGCCTGCTCGCCGATACCTACACGCTCTATCTGAAGACGCACAATTTCCACTGGAACGTCACCGGCCCGATGTTCCAGACCCTGCACCTGATGTTCGAGACGCAGTACACCGAGCTGGCGCAGGCGGTGGATGTGATCGCCGAAAGGATACGCGCGCTGGGCAGCCCGGCGCCGGGCACGTATTCGATGTTCGCCGCGCTTTCCAGCATCAAGGAGCCGGACGGGGTGCCGCCGGCGCAGGAAATGATCCGGCAGCTGGTGCAGGATCAGGAAACGGTGGCGCGCAATGCGCGCGCGATGTTCAAGGCGGTCGACCTGGCCGGCGACGAGCCGACCGCCGACCTGCTCACGCAGCGCATGCAGGTGCATGAAAAGACCGCGTGGATGCTGCGTTCGCTGCTGGAAGAGCAATAATCAGAATTTATAGCTGATGCCGATGCGCAGCACCGGATAGATCTTGAAGCGGCTGACCTCGTCGTTCAGGCGCGCATTTTCCTTCGCCACATCCGCCGCCAGCTGGTTGCAGGCGGCGGCCGATGCGGTGCAGCCGGAACTGCTCAGCGTGGTGTGCGGCGAGCCCTGGAACAGCATGCCGACATCGGTCGAGAACGACCAGCCCTTTTCCGTCGCCTTGCTCCAGCCCACGCCGAGATAGGGCGCGATCTTGCCGAAATCGACCTGGCCCTTGATCTTGCCGGCGGACGCCGCGCTGTAGCTGTTGCCGTCGATGGTGTAATTGCCGTTGGCATCCGGGCGCGCCTGCGCGTCGATCTTGCTGCCGTTGTAGGCCAGGCCGCCGGTGACGTGAAACGCGCTGTGTTCCTTCGGATACCAGTCGAGCAGCGCGTCATAGGTCTTGGCTTTCATCGACAAGTCGTAATTCATGCCGCTCGTGCTGCCGCTGTAGGAATAGGAAAGATATCCCATGCCGACGCGCGCATTCAGGTTCTTGCGCAGAGGAATTACCATATGGCCGCCGACACCGGTGGTGCCGACTTCGCCGACCACCCCCACCTCCGCATGCGCGCTTGCCGCCGCCATCAACCCTGCGGCCAAGCCTATCGTCGCAACTGTTTTCTTCACTATCTTCATCCTGTCTCGAGTGACGAAAAGTCCACTGCAATTTTTGAAATCAGGAAAAATTGCGTGCGGTACAAGGGCTTCTGACACAGCCAGCGGGGCACGGTTCCAACTATTTTTTCCGATGGTAAAAACGCATGCCGATCGGATCAGAGCGTCCCTTGTCCAAGCTCAAGCGCCGTTCCTGCCGAACTCTGCTATGGTGCGCGTGGACGATTGCTAAGATTGATGCTTGGCAGAAAAACACAGGCAGAAGGTTTCCATGAAAAAAACAAGCCACATCCGCCCGGCCGACGTGCGCGCGCTGGCGCGGCTCGCCACCGATGCCACGCTGGGCATCGTCGACCTCGTCGAAGACGTGCACCACAACGTGCTGCATCCGGCGCGCCGCGCCCGGACCGGAGCGCGCCGCATGCGCGGCCTTGCCGGCCTGGTCTACGACACCGTGCGCGGGGTCGCGCGCGCCGTGGGTGGCGGCACCGATATCGCGCTGGCGCGGCTGGCGCCGCTGTTTTCCGAGCGCGCGTCGTCGCCGCAGCGCGAGGCGGTGCTGGCGGCATTGAACGGCATCTTCGGCGACTACATGCTCAAAAGCGGCAATGGGCTCGCGATCCGCATGCAGTTGCGGCGCAACGGCCAGCCGCTGAAGCTGGACCGCGAGGCGCTGAACGACGCCATCCCGCAGGCGAGCGGCAAGATCGTGGTGCTGCTGCACGGCCTGTGCATGAACGACCTGCAGTGGCAGCGCTACGGGCACAACCACGGCGCGGCGCTGGAGCGCGATTTTGGCTGCACGCCGCTCTACCTGCACTACAACACGGGCTTGCATGTGTCCGCCAACGGCCGCGACCTGGCGGCGCTGCTCGACCGCCTGGTCGCGCAATGGCCGCAGCCGGTGGAAGAGCTGACGCTGATCGGCCACAGCATGGGCGGGCTGGTGGCGCGCAGCGCCTGTCACTACGCGGCGCAGGAGCAGCGCGCCTGGCTGCCGCGCCTGGCGCGGCTGGTATGCCTGGGCACGCCGCATCACGGCGCGCCGCTGGAGCGCATCGGCAACTGGATCGAAACCATCCTGCATGCGGTGCCGTATGCCGCCCCGTTCGCGCGCCTGGGCATGCTGCGCAGCGCCGGCATCACCGATCTGCGCCACGGCAACCTGCTCGACAGCGACTGGGAAGGCCGCAGCCGCTTTGCGCACGCGGAAGATGGGCGCGGCTTCGTGCCATTGCCCCCGGGCGTGCGCAGCTATGCGGTGGCGGCGATGCTGGGCAAGCAGAGCGCGGACCTCGGCAACTTCCTGCTCGGCGACGGGCTGGTGCCGCTCGACAGCGCGCTCGGGCGCCATGCCGATGCGGCGCGCAGCCTGTCGTATCCCGCATCGCACCTGGCCATCGTGTACGAAACCGGGCACCTGGAGCTGCTCAGCAGTCCGCAGGTGTACGACAGGCTGCGCGCATGGTTCGGCGCGGGGGAGCCGGGGCCGGCCGCAAGCGGGTAACCGGGTAATCCCGGGCCGCCCTCAAATCAATCCTTGCTCCATCCTTTCGGATGGTGACGGCAGAACAGGTGAGGCATAGCATAATTTCGCGCCGTTAAAAAATCCGGCCCCTGCACGGCAGGAGGACCACACTGACCACATCACAAGGCGCAAGGTAGGAGAGATTGGCCCTGCCGGCCCATTCCGGCAGGTTCACCAAGGAGACAACATGTTCGACTACGTGATCGTCGGCGCAGGTTCCGCCGGCTGTGTGCTTGCGTCCCGCCTCAGCGAGGATGCCGATGTCAGGGTCTGCCTCCTGGAAGCGGGGCCGCCCGACACCCACCCCTTCATCCACGTGCCGTTCGGCATACTCTGGATGATGCACAGCAAAGTTCTCAACTGGCATTTCTACACGCGCGGCGAGCCCGCGCTCGGCGGACGCCGGCTGTTCTGGCCGCGCGGGCGCACGCTGGGCGGCTGCAGCTCCAGCAATGCGATGTGCTACACGCGCGGCCATGCGAGCGACTACGACGCCTGGGAAAAGCTGGGCAATCCGGGCTGGTCGTACCGCGAGGTGCTGCCCTATTTCAGGCGCTCGCAGAACCAGGAGCGCGGCGCGTCGGCCTACCACGGCGTGGGCGGCCCGCTCAACGTGGCCGACATCCGCACGCCGAACGTGCTCACGCATGCCTTCATCCAGGCCGGCGTGCAGTCCGGCATTCCGCATAACGAGGACTTCAACGGCGCCGAGCAGGAAGGCGTCGGCCTGTTCCAGCTCACGCAGAAGGACGGACGGCGCTGCAGCACCGCGGCCGGTTTTCTGAAGGCGGCGCGCCGGCGCCCGAATCTCACCGTGATCACCGGCGCCCATGCGCGGCGCGTGCTGTTCGAAGACAGGACCGCGGTCGGCGTCGAATACCAGCGCAACGGCCGCATCGAGCAGGTGCGCGCCGCGCGCGAAGTGATCCTGGCGGCCGGCGCCATCCAGAGCCCGCAGCTCCTGATGCTGTCCGGCGTGGGCGACGCCGAGCACCTGCACGCGCACGGCATCCCGGTATTGTCGCACCTGCCCGGCGTCGGCAAGAACCTGCAGGACCATCTCGACGTGATCGTCGTGCATACCTGCACGAAGCCCGTGTCCTGGGGCGTCACCGCGCGCAACGTGCTGCGCGGCGCCTGGGAAATCGTGCGCTACCTGAGCAGCGGGACCGGCATGTTCACCACCAACGGCGCCGAGGGCTGCGGCTTTGCCAAGAGTGCGCCGGACCAGGCCATCCCCGACGTGCAGTTCCATTTCACGCCGCTGCGGCTGTCGCGCCACGGGCACGACCTGAAATTCCTGATGGGCGACGGCTATTCGCTGCATGTGTGCAACCTGCGTCCGAAAAGCCGTGGCGAGATCCGCCTGGCCAGCCGCGATCCGCTGGCCAAGCCCGACATTTACGCGAACTACCTGTCGCATCCGGACGACATGGAAACCATGGTGCGCGGCGTCAAGCTGGCGCGCAAGATCCTGGCGGCGCCCGCCTTCGACCGCTATCGCGGCAGGGAGATCGTGCCGGACGGGCCGTGCGAGTCCGACGACGACATCCGCCGCTTCATCCGCGCGCGCGCCGAAACCATCTACCACCCGGTCGGCACCTGCAAGATGGGCAGCGATCCGATGGCCGTGGTCGACGCCGAGCTGCGCGTGCACAGCCTACAGGGATTGCGCGTGGTGGATGCGTCGATCATGCCGCTTCTGCCCGGCGCCAATACCAATGCGCCGGTGGTGATGATCGCCGAAAAGGCGAGCGACATGATCCGGCAGGCGCGCCTGCGGCAAGCGCCTGCCGGATCGCTTACGCAAGTCAAGGCGGCGCGGGAGGCAGCGCGGGAAACGGAGCAGGAAACGGCGCGGATTGCCGTTCCGTCGGCCTGATCGGCGCGTTTCCCGGTCGAACGATCCGACTTGGACGACTGCCGGATGGATAGCAAATCGCGAGAGCCGCCGCGCCGGGCCGGCCAAATGGTGACCGCGCGGGCCGATTATCCGGACCGGCGCGGCGCCGGGCGCGTGGCCTCTGGCAGTCGTGATATGCTGATTCGACAGGTATTTCGCCAACGCCCAACCCCTTCGCTTCCCATGAACGCGCCGCCGCAACCCTCCCTTGGCAGCCCTCTTGCGAGTGCTGACCCGGTTGCGGCCATGGCGCCCAATCACACCAAGTTCCACCCGCCGCTGTCCGGCCAGGACGGCGTGGCGCGCGAACGCCTGCTCGCCCGGCTGGACCGCCAGGCCGATGTGCACCTGGTGCTGCTGCTGGCGCCGGCCGGCTACGGCAAGACCACGCTCATGGGCCAGTGGATGGCGCGCATCCGCAATAGCGGCGGGCAGGCCGGCTGGCTCACGCTCGACGAAGCCGACAACGACCCGGCGCGCCTGATGTGCTACCTGTACGGCGCGCTGCGCGAATGGATGCTCATGGCGCTGGGCGCGGCCGACGTCGGCGTGCAGGCCGCCGACTGGATGTCGCTGCTCGACCGCATCGGGCCGAACGCGCCGCCGTACACGCTGTTTGTCGACGAATTCGAAAAGCTCAGCGCCGCGCCCGCGCTGCGCATCGTGCGGCTGCTGGCGGAGCGCCTGCCGCGCACGGTGCGGCTGGTCATCAGCAGCCGCGACAAGCCGGCCATCGGCCTGGAGCGCCATCGCGTGCGCGGCGAACTGCTGGAACTGACGGCCGGCGACCTGCGCTTCGGCGCCGACGAGACGCGGCGCTTTTTCAGCGGGCGCATCGCCGAGCCGCTGGCCGCCTGGCTGGTCGACAAAATGCAGGACATCACCGACGGCTGGCCGGCGGCCCTGCAGCTGACCGCGCTGGCCGCGCGCAGCAAGAAGGAGCTGGAACGCTACGCCTCCGACCTGTCCGGCAGCCTGGCGCACATCGCCGACTACCTGGCCGAAGACGTGCTGCATGCGCAGCCGGCCGCGGTGCGTTCCTTCCTGCTCGAAACCTGCGGCTTTCCGCGCCTGTCGACCGCCGCCTGCAACGCCGCCACCGGCCGCACCGACAGCCAGAACATGCTGCAATACCTGGAACGGCACGGCCTGTTTACCACCGCGCTCGACGCCAGCCACACCTGGTACCGCTATCACCCCTTGTTCGCCGAATTCCTGCGCACGCAGCAGGCGCGCGAACTGCCGCGCGAGCAGATCGTCGCCACCCATCGCGGCGCGGCGCGCTGGTTCGCCCGCCACGGCACCGCGGTGGAAGCGGTCGACCTGTGGCTGGCCGCCGGCGACAGCGAAGCGGCGATTAGGGAAATGAGCTCGTGCGCGCACACGCTGGTGATGCAGGCCCAGTTCGGCACCATCCTGCGCTGGATCGCGCGCCTGCCGGAGGCCGCCTTCGCCGAGGCCGGGCCGGAGCTGGCGCTGGCCGCGGCCTGGGCCTGCGGGTTCGGCGGCGAGCCGGACGCGGCGCAGCACTGGCTGGCGCGCGTATCCCAGGCGCTGCAGGCGGGCGGCGCACCGACCCGGCTGCACGATGAACTGGCGGCGCTGGAGACGGTGCTGCTGGCCTTGCGCGGCGACATCCGCGGCGCGCTGGAAAGCGGCCTGGCGCGCTGGCAGGGCATCGACACCGCGCACCGCTTCGCCGCCGGCGCCCTGGCCAACGTGATTTCCTACTGTCTGATGTTCCAGGGCGACTTCGCGCGGGCGCGCAGCTTTTCCAATGAGGCGCGCATGTACAACGAGGAAATCGGCAGCGCGCTCGGACTCGGCTATGCGCTGGCGGTGTCCGGCATGATCGAGGCGATCCAGGGCAACCTCGACCAGGCGCTGGAGCAGTTCCACGAAATCGACCGCATGGCGGCGGCGCAGCTGCGCCATCCGTGGTTCGAGACCACCCACATCAAGGTGGCGTCGGCCGGGCTGATCGCCAGCGTGCTGTACGAGAAGGACCGGCTCGACGAAGCCGACGAGCTGCTGCAGCGCTACCACCCGCTGGTGATGCACCAGCCGTCGGTCGACATGCTGGTGCTCAGCCACATCGTCTATGCGCGCCTGAAGCTGGTGCAGGGCGACGTCAACGGCGCGCTGGCGGTGCTGCAGCGCGCGCATCAGAACACCGCCGCCAGTTGGCAGTCGGCGCGCGCGCATCGCCTCATCGAATGGGAGCGCTTCCGCATCGACCTCAACCTGAATGGTCCGCAACGCGCGCTGGCGCGCGCCGCCCTGCCGCAGCGCGAGGAAGCGGAACAGGAGGGCGGCCGCTGCGGCAACTGGTTTGCCGAAGAACTGTGCGGCGGCGGCATCGAAAGCATCCGCTTTGCGATCGCGCGCGGCAAGAGCGCCGAGGCGCTGGCGCAGCTCGACGGCGAGATCGCGCTGGTGCGGAAACAGGGCCGGCGCTGGCGGCTGCTCAAGCTGCTGCTGCTGCAGGCGCTGGCGTTCGACGCGCAGGGCGGGCAGGAGGCGGCGCGCACGGCGCTGGCGCAGGCGCTGCAGCTGGGCTGGCGCATCGGCGCGCGGCGCAGCTTCCTGGACGAAGGCCGCCGTCTCGCAACCCTGCTGGCCGAGCTGCCGCCGCAGTCGCTGGTGCGGCTGCCCGATGCGGAAGCCGTCATGCGCTACTGGCGCGACCTGCGCGGCGAACGCCCGGCGCTGGATGTCGCGCCGGCCGCGCCGGGCGCGGTCGTGCTGTCCGAACGCGAGCATGCGATCTTGAAGCTGCTGGCGTCCGGCATGGGCAACGAACAGATCGCCAATGCCGTCTTCCTGTCGGTGAACACCGTCAAATGGCATATCCGCCGCATCCTCGAAAAGCTGAACGCGCGCAACCGCAGCGAGGCGGTGTTCGTTGCGCGCCAGATGCGGCTGATCGACGTCTGAAGCGCCGGGCGGCAGGCTGGGCAAGGCAGCGCAGAAATCGCGCGCGTCGGGTACGATGTGCAGGCGCCGCCGCACGCGAATATCGTCCGGCGCCCCGTGCAATCCGGGCGCGCATGCAGGCATGCCGCGCCGACCACCTTATCCGCAAAATGAAGATAGACAGAATCGACCACCTCGTCCTCACCGTGCGCGACATCGACGCCACCTGCGCGTTCTATTCCACGGTGCTCGGCATGGAAGTGGTGACCTTCGGCCAGGGCCGCAAGGCGCTCGCCTTCGGCGCCCAGAAAATCAACCTGCACCGGTTCGGCGCGGAATTCGATCCGAAGGCCTTCGCGCCCACGCCCGGCTCGGCCGACCTGTGCCTGATCACGTCGGTGCCGCTGCCCGAGGTGCTCGCGCATCTGGCCGGCTGCGGCGTGCCGGTCGAGGACGGCCCGATCGAGCGCACCGGCGCCACCGGGCCGATCCTGTCGGTCTATTTCCGCGATCCGGACCTGAACCTGATCGAAGTGTCGAACACTCTCGGCGCATGACGCTGTTCGCCTACTACCTGGCCGCCAGCATGGTCACCTTCGCGTTCTATGCGCAGGACAAGGCGGCGGCACGCAAGGCGCAGCGGCGCACGCCGGAACTCACGCTGCACGCGCTCGGCCTGCTCGGCGGCTGGCCGGGCGCGCTGGCGGCGCAGCGGCTGCTGCGCCACAAGTCGGCCAAGCGTTCCTTCCTGGCGGTTTACTGGATCACGGTCGGGCTGCATTGCGCCGCCGCCGCGGCGCTGCTGTGGCTGCATGCGCGGGGCGCGGCATGAGCGATGCCTTCAAGGTGAAGATCGAGCCGGGCGGATGGGTTTTCGACGCGCCGCCGGACGTCACGCTGCTCGACGCCGCGGCGCGCGCAGGACTGCGCCTGCCGAGCTCCTGCCGCAATGGCACCTGCCGCACCTGCATGTGCCGCATGACGAGCGGGCGCGTGCGCTACCGCATCGAATGGCCGGGCCTGCTGCCGGAAGAAAAGGCGCAGGGCTGCATCCTGCCCTGCGTCGCCTGCGCCGCATCCGATCTCGTCATCGCGGCGCCGCTTGCGGCGCCGGGCAGCGCTGGCGGCCCGCGCCGAGCCTGAGCGCCGCCCACGCCGCGCTCGCTTCCTGTTCCGTCGCCACGCCCGCCCGCTGTTGCGGCAGCGCGGCGTCGAGCAGGTAGACGCACCAGCGCGCCTTGCCGGCGGCGACCGTCACCGGCCTTGCAGCCAAGCGCCCGGTACCGAGATAAACGTGCCGCCGGCCCTGCGCGAGCGCCCAGCCGCGCGCCGACAATTGCAGCTGCCATGCACCGACGACCGGGGACGCGGGCCGCGCGCCGCTGGCGATTTCCAGCCACGCCGGCTGGCCGGAACCCTGGCTGAAGGAGAGGCGGTCGATCGGCCCCGCCGGATGCGGCTGCCGCGTGGCGGACAGCGCCACCGCGCCGAAACGTTGCGGCAGGTAGGCCGGCCACGGCGCGACCGTCAGCATGCGCTCCGCTCCGAGCGCGACGCGCAGCGTGCCCGCCGCGACCACCGGCCTGACGGCGTCGGCAACCACGGGCTCGACCGCGGACAGGCCGTCGATGCGCAGCGCATGCGCCGGCAGCGCCAGCGCCGCAGCGCTCATGCCGCATGCCAGCAGGCCGGCGGCGCGCATCATCATCGCGCGGGCCTGCGGTCGCAGTCCGCTTCCACGCTGCGCAACTCCTGGTGCAGGCTGGCCGGCAGCGCCTCCTCGACCACGTGGCGGAGCGGACGCTGGTTCATCGGATTGGCGCGCGGCTCTGCGCCGGCCGCGTCCAGCGCCGCGCCGGAATTGCTGCCGGCGTACGTGCGCGCAAACGGCAGCGTCAGGTTGGCCCATTCGTTGTAATCCTTCAGCACGCCCTTGGCCGCGCCGTCCTGCGGATTGAGGTTGCGCGCCACGGCCGCGCTCGTGAACGTGCCGCTGTTGTCCCAGTCCGCATAGGCGCCGGCGGCGGCGCCGTGTCCGATGTTGGCCGCTTCCGACAGGCTGCTCTCGTTGAGGTCGGCGCCGCTGCCGTCCGAGTAGCCGATGATGAAGCTGTCCGAGCACGGCGAGTTCTCGCTCAGGTTGCAGTAGGTCTTGCCCTTCAGGCCGTTGGCCAGGTAGTAGCGCTCCGCCGCATAGGCCGAGTTTGGCGTGGCGCTCAGGCCGGCGAACTGGTACATGTAGTTCATCACGCTGGTGTGGTTCGGCTTGTAGTTGGCGTCCTCAAAGCCGCCGTGCCGCAGGCCGAGATTGTGGCCGAACTCGTGCATCAAGGTGCCCGCCTGCAGGTTGATCAGCATGTTCTGGCTGGCGGTGCTGCCGGAGCCGAGCCGGTAGCCGCCGAGCGTGACGATGATGTCGTTGCCCAGCAATTCGGCCACGCCCGAGGAGCCGGCGCTGCCGTCGGGGTTTTGCGAGCTGGCGAACAGCGCATAGTGAAACACCAGGCGCCGCCGCAGATCGAAATGCGCGGCCTTGTAATCGTAGAACGAGGCGCAGCCGGCGCGCGGCCCGCCGGCCGACACGTCCAGCTCGACGCACCTGGCGAACTCGACCGCTTCGCCGCCGCCCAGGTTGAAGCGCTGCGGATCGAAGCCGTCGGCAAACAGCGTGCCGGTGTCGAGGTGCAGCGCGATGCCGTGCGCGGCGAAGACGTCGACCATCTTCTGCAATGCCTCGATGCGCGGCGACAGCGCCGGGTCGTCGCCCTGCATGTGGTCGATTTCCATGAACACGTCGCGCCGCCCGGCGCGCGCGCCCATCGCATACAAGTCCATCCCCGCGTAGGTGCCGCCGGCCACCTTGGCGCTGTCCGGAATGCCGTCATGGTCGGAGTCGACCACGCCGGCCGGCACGTCGTTGACGCCGGCCGGCGTGGCGAAATTCACCAGCGTCCAGTCGGCGGCGCTGTTGGTGTCGGCCATGCCGCGCGCGGCCAGGCGCACGACCGCGCGGCCGTGCTCGTTCGGCCCGGACGGCAGCGCCGCCAGCGCGGCGCCGCTCCATTCCGACGCCGTGGCCGGCGCGGCGGTCGAATTGCCGAAACGGACGAAATCGGCGGTGCGGCCCTGCGTGACCAGTTCCAGCGAGCCGCTGCCGTTCCAGTACGGCGTGCGCGTGCCGCTCTTCACATACACCATCTGGCGGCTGTCCTTGAGCTTGTCATAGGGCTTCGACGCCACCGCCAGGTAGCCGTAGGCGGGCACGGCGACGGCGGGCAGGCTGAACGACGCCGGCGCCAGCGAACTGGCGCCTGTGCCCGTGTCGATGTAGGAGCTGACCAGCGTATAGTCGGACAGCGCGACCGGCGCCGGGTTCGGGTTGTAGACCTCGAACCATGCCACATCGTCACTGTAGTAATTGCTTGCCACTTCGGAAATCAGCAGGTGCCCCGGTTTGCCCTGGCGCACAGCCGCTTCCGGCGTGCTCGCCGCCGCCGGCGTTGCGGATTGCGGCGCTGCCGGCGTGCCGGTATCGGCAAAGGCGGCCGACGGCGCACCGGAGGATGGCGCCGTGTCGCCGCCGCCTCCGCCGCCGCATGCGCTTAGGCTGGCCAGCAGGATGGCAGGGGCGGCGAGGCGCAGAACGGCGGTCTGCGCGGTCCGTATCAAGGAGATCATTCAATGTCATCAGGAAACGAATAGCCCCTATCGACAATTGAATGCGGGAAAAGTTTCTCCTAGAAAAGTTAGCACACCGCGTCTTGTCGGATGTGCATGCCATCCGGCCGGCTAGGGCTACGCTGAACCAGTCCCGCGATGGCGCGCGCCTGATTCCGGGATGGGGCGCA